>Ga0068898_10105013_pt1 | contig 15489 bp, 11 predicted proteins | sample SoiCruaftwetup5A_FD_65918 | JGI IMG/M metagenome (GOLD analysis project Ga0068898, IMG submission 65918) | Soil microbial communities from Colorado Plateau and Sonoran desert - Soil Crust after wet up 5A (Metagenome Metatranscriptome) | ecosystem: Environmental > Terrestrial > Soil > Desert ...
CCGAAGAGAATCATAACCCAGAAAAACGCCGCGCCGGCAAAAACCCATGTCAGTTTGCTGCTGAAGCGCACGTGCATGAAGTAGAGAATAATCAGCACGGCTTTCACAGTCGCAATCGTCACCGCGATGATGATGTTAAGCGGCGCCAGAATGGGGCTCATCTTGCCAAAGTCGAACATCGCCGCGACGAGGGTGAGAACGAGCAGCACCATCAGCCAGATGATGACTTTCCAGTATAAAGAAACCGGCACGATATGATGAGACGACTCGTGCGTATCCATCACCTTGTCGCCTGCCGGCGAACCATGATGGGTATCGTGACGCGCAACTTCGGCCATTAGTGGCTCCCTCCCCCAAACATATGAAACCCGGCAATCAAGTAGAGCAGCGGGAATAAGAAGACCCACACGATGTCTATGAAGTGCCAGTAAAGCCCGAATATCTCAATCGGCTGATCGTTGCCGTTGGTAAACGATCCCGCCATTGCCATCAAAAGCATTGGAATTAGAATCAGAATACCCGCAACCATGTGAATAGCGTGCAGGCCGGTCATGCAGAAGTAAAGCAGAAAATACATCTTCACTTGCTGCACGCTGACTTCCTGCGGGCGCAGTTGTCCGTCCGGCCCCTTGTCGAAGTGCTTAAAATCAGGCACCGTCGAGGAATCGGAAGTCACTTGCTGCGCCAGCGCCCTGTGTGCTGCGGGCGCATGCTTGTCCTCGGCCATATGATGCACCGTGGGCCAGTGGGTCGGGTCCCAACTGATCGTCGGCACCAGGCCTTCGTCATAATCGGCCTTCCACTCTACGGCTTTCACACCTAAAAACGCGCCGCCAAAAATGATGGTGCCGATAATGTAAGCCACCAACCTTTTGCGGTCGCGCGTTTGCGCCGCATGCACCGCTAAAGCCATCGTCATCGACGAGGCCAGCAGCACGAAGGTGTTGATGGTGCCGAGGGTAATGTTAAGCTGCTGGCTGCCCAGTAGATAGGCATCGTAAAACTTCCAGCGGAACAGCGCGTAGCAGAAAAAGAGTCCGCTGAACATCATGATTTCGGTCATGAGGAAGGTCCACATGCCGAGACTGATGGACTCACGCTGCTGATCCATGTCATCAAAGTGATGCTGGAGCACGTGATGGTCGTCGTGGTCGTGCCCGTGCTCAACCTCACCCTGAAAGTGGGTGGTGGGCGGCGGCGGCGCAACCGTGTTTTGAGACGGTGCCTTAGTGGCCACGCGGAGCCTCCTCATCGCCGGATTGGCTGGTTGCCTTGGCGATCATCTCTTGACCTTCAGCAGTGTGCCCATCGCTCATTTCGCTAAGCCTGCGATCAGCAGCAATCTTGGCCTGCGCCGCTTCGTATTCCATCTGCGCGCGCTGCATGTCATAATGCGCGTCTTCGATTTCGTCGCTCTCCGCCGAATAAGCGTAAGGGCCAATCGTCACCACCGGGGTGCGGTCGAAGTTGAATGTGGTGGGCGGAGAAGCCGTCTGCCATTCCAGGCCGGTCGCGCGCCAGGGATTCGGGCCGGCTTTTTCGCCGTATTTCAACGACCACAGCAAGTAAAGCACGGGCAGCAAATAGCCCAACCCCATAATCGTCGCGCCCGCCGTCGAGAGCACGTTCATCACATGATATTCCGGCGCATACATCGCGTAGCGGCGCGGCATGCCGTTATAGCCCGCGATGAACTGGGGCGTGAATGTCAGGCTGAAGCCGACGAACAGCGTAATAGCTGCCGTGCGCCCCCAGCCTTCGGGATACATGCGCCCGGTGATCTTGGGCCACCAGAAGTGAACGCCGCCCAGATAAGCCATCACAGTCGAGCCCACCATCACATAGTGGAAGTGAGCCACCACGAAGTAGGTGTCTTGCAGGTGAATGTCGGTTGCCATCGAAGCTAAGTGAAGGCCGGTCAGGCCGCCAATACAAAAGAGGCCGATGAAGCCCAGCGCGTAAAGCATTGGCGTGGTCAGGCGAATCGAGCCTTTGTAAAGCGTGGCTGTCCAGTTGAACACCTTGACCGCCGAAGGAATCGCCACCAGGAACGAAAGCACCGAGAAAACGGTGCTGGCCAAAGGTGACTGGTCGGTGGTGAACATGTGGTGGCCCCACACCAGAAAGCTGATAACGGCAATCGCCATGCTCGAAAACGCCACGAAGCGATAGCCGAATACCGGCTTACGCGAAAAGCAGGTGATGAGTTCCGAAATAACCGCCATACCCGGCAGAAGCATGATGTAAACCGCAGGGTGCGAATAGAACCAGAACAAATGCTGGAACAGCACCGGGTCGCCGCCAGTCGTGGCATCGAACACACCGGCCTTGAAAATGATTTCAACCGCCAAAAGCAGAATCGTGATCGCCACCACCGGAGTGCCCAGCACCTGAATCAGGCTGGTGGCATACATCGACCACAAAAAGAGCGGCATGCGAAACCAGGTCATGCCCGGCGCGCGCATCTTGTGGATGGTGATAATGAAGTTCAGGCCGGTCAGGATGGAGGAAAAGCCGGCGATGAAAATGCCCAGCGCCACGAGGACAACCGGTCCATTGGTGTATTGGCTGGAAAGCGGGGCGTAAAACGTCCACCCGGTCTGCACGCCGCCCAGAACCAGCGCCGCCAGGGAAAGGGCGAAGCCGATAATGTAGAGATACCAGCTCAGCAGATTGAGCTTGGGGAAGGCAAGATCTTTGGCGCCCAGCATCATCGGCACCAGAAAGTTCCCCAGAGTGGCCGGAATGGCGGGAATCAAGAAGAAAAACACCATCAAGATGCCGTGCGCGGTGAACATCTTGTTGTAGGTTTCGGGACTCAGCAGGTAACCCTGCGGCTGCAACAGGTTGATGCGCACCAGGGCTGCCGCGATGCCGCCCAGAAAAAAGGCGATCGAAACCGAAATGAGATACAAAACCGCGATGCGCTTGTGGTCGAGCGTGAGCAGCCACGACTTTACGCCGTAGGTGACATTAAGATAATTCTCCGGCTCTGCGGAGTCTGCCGGCACTTCGACCGGCGTGCGCGGTGTGAGTCCGAGTCCTTCCGCTGATGTGCTAACCATAACTTCCTTCTCTCTCCCAAACTTCACCGGTCTCCAACTCGTGGAGACGGGACAAAGAAAACTCTACAAATTATCGCAGGTTCGCCGGCGGCGTATTGATGCCGGTGCGAGCGCGAATGTCACTCGTGCCCACATCGCCGGTGCGATTGGTGTTGGTGCGGTTCGTGCCGCCGCTGGCGTTATTCGGATACCCCTGAATGCCGCCATGGCTCAGGCCGTTATCCGTGCCATTGCTCGTCTTCAGCGTTCGGATGTATTCGACGATCTGCACGATTTCTTCTTCGCTAAGCCGGCCCTTATAGCTCGGCATAATCGGCTTGAAGCCGGCGGCGATTTCTTCGTTCGGCAGCACGATCGAATCGTGAATGTAACGAATATCCGCCGTGATGGTTCTGGCCGGCACATTCTCTAATGGCACGCCCGCTTTTGGAATCTGAACCGGGCGCTGCGCTCCATAGATGCCTTCGAGATAAGGCGCGCGCACCCTCGAATTCTGACCGTGGCAACCGCTGCAACCATGCTGGCGGAAGAGTTGCTCGCCTCGCGAAGCCATCGTCTTATTGACGTTGCCGGTTTGCAGCCACGCCTCGTATTCCGCCGGTGGCAAAACCACCACTTCGCCGACCATGCCGCTGTGCAGCGTGCCGCAAAATTCGGCGCAGAACAAATGATACGTGCCGGCCTTGGTCGGCTTGAACCACAGTTCCGTAAAACGCCCCGGATACACATCCATCTTCACCCGGAATTCAGGAATGAAGAAGGAATGGATGACATCTTCCGAGGTCATGGTCAGTTTGACCGGACGCCCCATAGGAACCGTCAGTTTGTTCATTTCCCAGCGGCCTTCGGGATGCTGCAACTTCCACATCCACTGCTTGCCCACCACGTAAACCTCCAGGGCATCGCGCGGCACCAGCCGGTTTTTGAAGTAAAGAACTGTGGACCAGCCGAAGATGAACAGACAGATCAGCAACGGAATGCCCGTCCAGGCCAGTTCGAGTGTCATGTGCTCCAGAGGCGGATTCGAGCGGTCAGCTTTCGCGCCGCGCCGGTAGCGCACCACGAAGTAGACGATCGCGATACACACCAGCGCTGTAAACAGCACGGTGATGAACGTGAGGAACCAGAAAAGGGCGTCAATACCGCCCGCCTGTGTCGCGGACTGCTCTGGAAGCAGCGAAATTGATGACTGCATGTCGTTTCCAAACCTTGTTGAACAGCCAGACGGCTAACGCCATCGGCAACAACTTAGCGCAACCTGCTCGCGCAACCCTGCAAAGCAGGCCTCATTCTACCTTTCAACTCCACTCGCTAACTCAATGCTGAGCCAGACGCTGATGCGCCGAATGGATGCGTCCCCGAAAATCACGCCTCTGTCACAGCGGGCGGCGCGCCACTGAGGAAATCATTATCCCGCTGCCGCGCCACGCGCTTTTCCTGCCAGACCGAAATGCCAACGCCCATCAACACCAGCGTCACGAAAAACACACTGAACACACGCAGCGCTTTCATCACGCTGAAGTTGTATTGCCCGGTGTCCTTGTTGTAATGGAAGCAGCTGAGCGCCAAATACGTCAGCGGTGAGCCGATGCGATTATTCGTCGCTTCCATAAGGCCGAACTGCACATCGCGCGGCGGATATTCCAAACGATAGAAATAGCGCGCGATTTTGCCTTCCGGCGTGCTCACCACAATCCCATCAGGATGGGCATATTCGCCCGTCTTTTTCACATAGGCGTAGCGAAAGCCAATCGCTTTGGCCAACTCATCAATCGCCTCGTGTTTTCCCGTCAGAAAGTGCCAACCCTTTTCCGCGCCGGGACGGCCATACTTTTCGATATAGCCCTTTTTGGTATCGGCAGCGATCTCCGGCGTTTCTTCCGGGTTGATGCTCACCGTGACCACGTTGAACTCTTTGCCGATACTGGGCTTGACCTTTTTCAGTGAGTCCATCATCAGGTCAAGGCCAATCGGGCACAGAGTCCCGCACTTATAATAGATCAGCACCAGAATAACCGGCTTTTCGCCGAAATACTGCCGCAACTGGACATTTTTGCCGCTTTCATCGCGGAATTCCAATCCTAGCGGCAACTGCTGATCCAGTTTCTGCTCGAAGCCAATCTGCTTCAAGATCGCGTCGTTCGGCGAAAGCGGAGTTTCCCCGCCGGTGACCGGCTCCTCGCCTTTGTGCGCCCACGCGTCCCCTGCCAAGCAAAAGGCCAGCAGGACAAGCAATAAGCGCGCGCGGCGCAGAAATGAACACAACATCATCGTTTTACAGCTTTATGCAAGCGCGGCATCGCGCTCGCGCTTATCGCGTCAGAACCGACATTTCGCGCCGGGTGCCGCCGCTCGCATCCGAAGGAAGCTCCTGATCGAGAACCCAATCGCCCGAACGCCCCTGCCCCAAGGATCTGCCTTCGATAATATCCTCTTCCCTCTCCCGTTGAGGCGCGCGTCGCGCCGGCAGGCGCGCCATGTCGTTCACCACCGACACCGGCAGAGAAGGCCGCCCGAACTCATCTTCCAGACCGACCTTGCTCAGTTCCCGGCTTTCGGCAGACACGAACTTGCGGTAGTGATCCCACGGGTAGGTGTATTCCTCCTGCTGCGGATTGGGCAGCAATTCCGGCGTGCGCCGGGGCAGTTCCGTGCCATAAAGCGGCGATGAGACCTGGGTCTTCATTTCCTTGTCACGCCAGGTCAAGAGCGCCACCAGACCGGCCATTGCTACGATGGTGATCACGGTGCCAATCGTCAGGCCCGTGAACCAGCGCATCGTCGAGCGGATCTTCATGTCGCGCTTTTCGTAGCCTTTGTCAACACCCGCTTCCTGGGTGCCTTGAGGCGTAGTGCGCGTGACATGCAACTCTTCGTCTTCGTGCAGATCGGCCTTCGCGATTTCCGGGCCTTTGCGCTTTTTAACCATGCTGTGGCACCCCCGCTTCGCCGTAGGCGTCTTCTTCCGCGTCTTCGTAGCCAATCGGCTCATGCTCGTGATGCGCGCCCGGTGGCCAGCCTTCGCCCAAACGCGTGTCGGCTTCGGGAACCAGCGGTTTGTCGCGCATCTGCACCGACCACATCGCCAGCCACAATCCACCTATCGCCAGCGGCATCGAAATGTCCAGCGGCAGGCGCGCAAAGTTCACATACGACTCGAATGGCGCCTTTTCACCCGGCACCACCCAGTAATAGAGGTCAACGAAGCGCATGAAGATGATGATCAGCGCAAGTTTCGCCAGGCTACTGATATGTGTTTTGACCGCGCTTGAAAGCAGCGTCAGGAAGGGCAGGGCGAAGTGCGCCACTACCATCAAAATGCCCACCAACTGCCATCCACCCTGCTGGCGCACCTGATAGAACGTCGCGCCTTCCAACGTATTACCGGAGAACACGATCACCAACTGGCTGTAGGACATGTAGCTCCACAGCAGCGTGAAGGCCAGCAGGAAATTGCCGATGTCGCGAATGTAGCGTTTGGGCACATTTGCCAACGGCTCTTTGTGCGCGCCTAAATAAGCGGTCAATACCGTCATCAGGGCGAACGTCGAAAGCCCCTGCCCCACCACATAGAGCAATCCGATAATCGTCGACATCCACTGCGGTGTAAGCGTCATGATCAGGTCAACCGACCAGAACGTGATGCAGAGCACGTAGATAATCAAACCGGGCGGGCCAATCAGGTTGAGGTTGTGAACGCTCTTTTTGGCGTTGTCCTTGTTCATGCCCCACGTCCACTTGTTGACGAAGTGCGCGAACGCCATCAGCGCGACAAAGTAAATCACCAAGCGGGTGATGACCATCCACGGCGCCATCCACTTTTCCTGCTGGTAAGTCATGATGGTGCTGGCATTCCACATCTCCGGCTTGGCCCACGGATAGAGGTAGCCAAAGCCCAGAATCAGCGGAATGGTCAACAGCGCCATCAACGGCAGATTCGCCGTCGCCGCCGTAAGTTGGCGCTTAAGCACAAAGCCCCAACCGCCACCAACGGTGTTGTGCAATAACAGCAGCGCGACCGGGCCGGCGGTCACGCCGAACCAGAAAATATAAGCGATCAGGTAGGACTGAAAGAAGCGGCCCCAGAAAAGCTCGCCGGTCACGCCACCATTGAGGAGGCCCAGCAGGCTGCCCGCGAAGAGCAGCGCGCCAATAGCGAAGGCGATCACTCCGATTTTGAAAACCCCATCCAACCGGGGCCGAAATTGCGATGTCGAGTTGAGATTGTTGCTCATGTCATCTCGCGTCATAAGTCACAGCAAAGGCTGTGATTTATGGCAGTTGCGTCTTCCCTCCCGGCCCCGCCTGCGCGTCGGAGGTCGCCGGCGATTTGTCTTCTAACTGGCTGCCTTCAGCCTTTTCGTGTGTCGGGCCCATGGCGGCGCCACCCTGAGGTTCTTTATCTTCAATCGCCACACTGCCGGGAACCAAGCCTGGCGAGGTGTCATGCGCGTCGTCAGCGCCATGCCCTTTGCCGGCGCCATGTCCTTTGCCGCCGTCATGCGCTGGTTTTGCGCGCGAACTCTTCAACTGCGGCGAATACACGCCACCGCCCGGCATCAGGCCCGCATTGCCTTTGCCGTTCTTGCGTGTTTGCTGCAATAAACGAATGTAAGCCGTAATCGCCCAGCGGTCGTTCACCGGCACGCGGTCGGCGTAGGAATACATCGCGCCATAGCCGTTGGTGATCACATCGTAATAATGCCCGACCGGCGCATCCACGAGGCGGCGCTCAAGATAATCCGGTGGCTTGGAGAAGCCGCGCTGCACGATCATGCCGTTGCCATCGCCCAGGCCGCCATGGCAGGGCGCGCAGTAAACGAAATATCGCTCCTGCCCGCGCTTGAGCACTTCCGCCGTCACCGGAAAAGGAAACTCCGTCACCAATTCGCCGCCCGACCGGCCTTCGTAAAGCGCGGTGTCGGCGCGCAGTTGTCCGCGCGCGATGGTGCCGCCGGGAATAGTCATCGCCGTCGTGTTGCCGGGACTGCCCAGCAGGGGGCTGTTGTCCGTCGTGTAGCGGTTTATAAAGGTTGGCGTCGCGCCATCACCATTAGTCGCTTTGAACCCCTCATAGGGCTTGAGGCGCGAGTCATTCCACATATCCACCGGCTGGAATTTATGATCACGCGTGCAGCCTGCCATCGCGCTCGCGAGCGGCAGCAGCAGCAGAGCCGCACGGCGCAAGGTTTTGTTGTAGCTCTTCATCACTCTTATTTCGCCACCTCGGCCACGCGCAAAGCGCCGGTGCCCGACAGAAAGTTCATGGTGTCCTGCAAATCGAACTTCTTGTCGTCACCCTCGATGCACAGGAAAAAGCGGTCTTGTGAAGCGCGCTCGAAACCCGGCACGTTGAACATCGGATGATACGGCTGCGGCAGGCCATTGAGAATAATCATGCTGAACACGCCGGTGAGCGCCGAGGTGAGAACCGTCGCCTCGAACATGATGACCACCATTTGTGGCCAGCTAATCAACGGACGCCCGCCGATATTCAGCGGATACGAGGCCACGCTGCCCCAGTATTGAAGCAGCCAGCCGTTGAGACAGCCGATAAAGCCGCCGATCAGCATCAGGATGAGAATCCACTTGTCGCGGATGCCCAGCGCGTGGGACATGCCTTCCACCGGAAACGGCGTGTAGGCGTCCATTTTGACGTAACCGGCCTGGCGCGCGCGTTCCGCCGCTGCCATGAGCGCTTCCGGCGAATCGTATTCGGCTGTGACGCCGTAAATCGGCGATTCTTCCTTTTTCAGCATAATCTTCCGTAGAGACGCCACACCGTGGCGTCTAAATTGGCATTAATGCGAGCCGTGCTGCTCCTCGTGGTGAATCAGTTCTTTCATTTCCGCAATCGAGATGCTGGGCAGCACGCGGATGAACAACAGGAACAGCGTGGTGAACAGGCCCATGGTGCCCACATAAAGGCTCCAGTCCCAGAACGTGGGGTGATACATGCCCCAGGACGACGGCAGATAGTCGCGATGCAAGCTGGTCACGATAATCACGAAGCGCTCGAACCACATGCCGATGCTGACGATCACCGAAACGATGAACAGCGTCGGAATGTGCGTGCGGTATTTCTTGAACCACAAGATCTGCGTCGCGATGCCGTTGCAGAAAATCAGCGCCCAATACGAATACGCGTAAGGGCCCAGCATACGGTTCACCGTCATGTAGCGCTCGTATTCGTTGCCGCTGAAGAAGCCGAAAAACAGCTCCATGATGTAACCGTAAAACACGACGTTGCCGGTCGCCAGCATCACCTTCGCCATGTTTTCCAGATGCTTCATGGTGATGAGGTCCTTCATGTGATAGAAGGCGCGCAGCGGAATCGCCAGAATCAGCACCATGGCGAAACCGGCGAAAACGGCGCCGGCCACGAAGTAAGGCGGGAAAATCGTCGAATGCCAGCCCGGCACAAGAGAAACCGCGAAGTCGTAGCTGATAGTGCTATGCACCGAAAGCACGAGCGGCGTCGAGACACCGGCGAGCAGCAGATAAAGCGCCGTATAACGATGCCAGTGGCGCTGCGAACCGCGCCAGCCCAGGCACGCTATAGCGTAAATTTTCCGCAACGTCGGATTGGTCGCGCGGTCGCGCAGCGTGGCAAGGTCGGGAATCAAACCCACATACCAGAACAACGCCGAAACCGTCGCGTAAGTCGAAACCGCGAACACGTCCCACGCCAGCGGACTGCGGAACTGCGGCCACAAGCCCATGGTGTTGGGAATCGGGAACAGCCAGTAAAGATACTGATGGCGGCCAATGTGGATGCTCACATATAGACCGGCGCACGCCACAGCGAACAGCGTCATCGCTTCGGCGAAGCGGTTGATCGAAGTGCGCCAGCCCTGGTGCAGCAGCAGCAGAATCGCGGAAATCAGCGTTCCGGCGTGGCCGATACCAATCCACCATACGAAGTTGATGATGTCGAAGCCCCACGCCACCGGAATGTTGATGCCCCAGACGCCAACGCCCATCAGGACAATCCACACCACGGTGCCGAGCATGACACCCAGCAGCATGCCGAAGAAGGCCACCATCCCCAGCCAGCTCCACGAAATGGGGCGGCGCATCACCGAGTCGGCGATCTTCTGCGTAACCGAGCCATAGGTATGGCCCGGCGTAATCATGCCGTATTCTTCCTGATCTCCGACTGGCGGATCAACTGGCTTTTCGTGCGGAACATGCGCAACGGCCATTAAGAAAGCTCCTTCACTGCTGCTCGCAAATCATGTTTAGCGCACATCGTGCGCGCTGTTTCATTTAATTTCGTACGGTGCGCACGGCGTGCGCACCTGTTTTATCCCGGATGCCCTTCGTCCGTCGGGAAGTGCTTCGAGTCCGGTTCGGCGCCACGCGCCATCAGTTCCGGGTGCGGATTGCGAATCTCCGACAGATACGTCACGCGCGGATAGGTGCCCAGTTCGGCCAGCACGCTATAAGTGAGCTCATGCTCACGCAGTTTGCGCACAGGGCTATTCTTTTGGATCAAGTTGCCGAAGACAATCGCGTTGGTCGGGCACCCCTGCTGGCACGCCGTCTTGACTTCGCCTTCGCGTATCGCGCGCTCTTCGCGCTCGGCCTGAATGCGCGCTTGGTTAACGCGCTGCACACAGAAGGTGCATTTTTCCATCACGCCACGCGAACGCACCGTCACATCCGGGTTGCGCATTAGCTTGATGACCGGCGTTTGCTGATCGGAAAATTGCAGGAAGTTGAAGCGCCGCACCTTATAAGGGCAGTTGTTCGAGCAATATTTCGTGCCCACGCAGCGGTTGTAAGTCATCTCGCTGATGCCCTCGGCGCTGTGCGATGTCGCTTCAACCGGACATACCGGCTCGCACGGCGCTTTTTCGCAGTGCTGGCACATCATCGGCTGGAAATATGGCGTCGGATTTTCGACTGGCCCTTTATAGTAGGTGTCAATCCGCAGCCACATCATTTCGCGGTTCATGTCAACCATGGCTTTGCCCACGGTCGCCACGTTGTTCTCCACGTTGCACGCCATCACGCATGCGTTGCAGCCAATGCACGAGTTCAAATCAATACTCATGCCCCACTGATGCTGCGCGTAGTTGATCGCCTTAGGCCAGCCCTGCGGCACAGTTCCCGGCGCCTGAGAATGCGAGCGATCTATTCCATCGCCGCCTTCAGGAAATGGCCCATCGGTGAAGCCCTTCTCATGCCCGCCGGTGTCATACGGATTGTCGTTACTGTGTCCATCGGCGGCGTGACCGTTAGCAGCGTGGTTGCCGTTCTTGCCGTTGGCAGCATGGCCGTTCTTGCCATTGGCCGCATGCCCCACGTTGCCGACTTTTTGCCCGTTGCCATTCTTGACGCCGCCGTGCGCTTCGACTTTGCCGCTGTCGTGATGCTCCCACTGATCAATTGTCGCCACATCGGAGGGCCACATCGGCGGATACATCGAACCGCCGTGATGCGCGCGATGCTCAGGAAACTTGCCGGCCTGGTAAGCCTGCAGTGTGGAGGAGCGCAAAATATCGTGCTCGCGCCCCATCAGCGTGTCCACCTGCCCCGGCTGCTGCTTGACCGAGGGATCAATCAGATGGTGCTGCTGGGTGCTGACCAATTTATACCAGCCACCGGCTTTGCTGACTTCGCCGCGCGCGATATCCATTCCCGCTGTAGCGCGCAGAGGATAGGCATTGAAGCCGGCGCCTTCGCCTTCTTCTCCGGCGGCAACCTGACCGGCCCCGGTGCGCCCGTAGCCCAGATGCACCGTAATCGAATTATCGGGGTGGCCCGGCATCGGCCACGCCGGGAATTCCTGCGTGCGCCCGTCAATTGTAATATTGACCAGATCGCCTTGTTGCGCACCCAACTGTTTCGCCGTGGCCAGGCTCATGTGCGCGGCGTTGTCCCACACCAATTTGGTGAGAGGGCGCGGCAATTCTTGCAGCCACGCGTTGTTGGCGAAGCGTCCGTCCCAGATGGACGGGTCGAGTCGGAAGTTGATTTCGAGCTGCCCCTCGGCGGGCGCTGTCGTCTGCGCGGCGCCGGACGCAAAGCCCGCGCGCACACGAACCGGGCGCGGTCGCTCTTTTGTATTCGGCACCACGCCGTCATGGATCGCTTTGTTCCAGAACTGCTCGAAGCCGGTGGAGTTTCGCCGCGCCCAGGTGCCGCGCACTAACTCGTAGCCATTGGGCGCCGTGTTGAGCGCCGCCGAACGCGACGAGAGCAGCAGGGTGGCGACCATTTCAATGGGCGTGCGCGCTTCGCCATAAAGCGGCTGAATCAGTGGCTGTTGAATCGAAACGGTGCCGTCGAAGGCGCGCGCGTCGCCCCACGCTTCCAGGAAATGCGCTTCCGGCACATGCCACTGGCACAGCGCGGCGGTTTCGTCGAAATAAAGGCCGAGATGCGCGGTGAACTTGCCGCGTGTCTGCGACATTTTCTTCAGAGAATCGGCAAATTCCAGGTCGGCGGGCGCGGTATGCGCCACATTGCTGCCCAGAATCACCAGCGCGTCCACGCGTCCCGCCTTGATGTCCCCCGCCAAATTCCGGATCGAAGTCGTTTGATTGACCGGATTCGCCACCACGGGCGCGATATGGGTGACGGTCTTGCCGACGTTGCCCAGCTGCTGATTGATGGCGTGCGCAATGGCATGCACGATGGGCGGCTGATGCTCGCCCGCAATCACGATGCTGGCGCCACTCGCTCCTCGCAGGTCGCCGGCAATCGCGGCAATCCACTTCGCGACATCTTCCTGCCCGGCGCCGGCTTTGGGCGCACTTCCACTGATGCCCGAAACGCCCACCGCAGCGGCCAGGGCGCGCGCAAAAGCTTCCACGTCACTGGCGCGCATCGGCAAACGGTTGTCGGCGATGGCGCCGGTAATCGTTGGCATCGATTCAATCGCGTAAAGGCGATTCATGCGCCGGGCGCCGGCCGTGCCCGCTTTGGTGGCCGTGATGGTTTCGGCGCGGCGCCGGTGAACGAGATCGTCGGCATAAACCAGATGGCCCGGCTCTTCCTGCAGGAAATTGGAATCGAGCGAGACCACAATATCGGCGAGGTCGAAACGATAAACCGTCTGCACTGGCTCGCCGAACGCCAGCCGCGCGCCCTCGCGCACGTTATCGCCCGTAATCGGCTCGAACTGATGCCAGCGCGCTTCAGGATACGCGGTCAGAAGCTGCGAAATCTGCGCGGCTAAAGTCGGCGAAGTGACGGTTTCCGTCAAAATCCGCAGGCCCGCGCCACGACCGGCGCGCTGAGCTTGCAGCGCGGTGGTGAGTTCCGCAGTAAAAGCGTTCCACGCCGAGGCTTCGCCGCGACGGCGCACCACCTGCGAACGCTCCGGATCGTAAAGATTGAGAATCGAGCCCTGCACCCACGGATCGGTCGCGCCGCGCCCCCGCGTGGAGAAGCCGTGCGTCGCCGGATGCGTCGGGTTGCCTTCCAGTTTCACCGGACGGCCCATATGGCTTTCGGCTAAAACGCCGATAGCAAAGCCGCCCAGCGTCATCGCCGTCGCATAAAACAGCGGCTTGCCGGGAATGATATTTTCCGGCGCTTCCACATAGGGCAGAATCTTTTCCGCCGGCTGGAACGCGCAACCGGCTAAGCCGGCAAGAGCTAAGGAAGCGCCCATCAGGCGCACGAATTCGCGGCGCGAAAGCGGCGTCATGTCACGCGGCGCCTGATGCGGAAATTCACGCTCCATCAGCTCGTGAAAATCTTCGTTCGCGGCCAACTCTTCAAGGCTGCGCCAGTATTGGCGGCCCTGGCCAAGCGCCAGTTTTTTGCGCACGGCATCCAGGTCGAGGCGCGACTTGCTCTCGATGGCATGCTGCCCAATGGCATGCTGCCCGGTGGCGTTATGCCGCGTGATGGCGGTCAGCGGAATGAAATTGGCCGGAGCGGCCACGTTTTCTGTGTGACCCTCGGCAGCGCCATTGTCAAGGCGCGTTTTGCCGTTTTTGATGATCAGCTGAATGTCTTGGCTCATCGTGGGAAGGGCGCTTCTCGCCTCGGACTTATCGGTGGCAAACCGAGCAGTTGGTAATCTGCTCTTCGTTGCGGATTCGGTAATCTTTCACTAACTTGCGGCCCAGTTCAATCTGGGTGTAAGGTTGATCGGTTTCAGGATTCAGCACGTCGGACGCTTTGAAATCCATGTTGTAGATGGCATCGCGCGGACGCACATATTTTTCAGGATGGCGATGGCAATCCAAACACCAGCTCATCGTCATGGTGTGCGATTTCCAGGTAATCGGCATCTGATCCACGCGACCGTGGCAGGTTACACAGCCCACGCCTTTTTTGACGTGAATCGCGTGGTTGAAATACACGAAGTCGGGCATGTCATGCACGCGCACCCATTCGATGGGCTTGCCGCTGGAGAAGCTTTCGCGCACCGGCTGCAGCAGCGGGCTGTCGCTCCAGATCTGCGAGTGACAAGTCATGCAGGTATGCGTGGTGGGAATGCCGGCAAACGCCGAATTCTCGACACTGGTGTGGCAATAACGGCAATCAATGCCGTCATCCAGCACGTGGTGCTTGTGAGAAAACTGCACCGGTTGATCAACCGGCACATACATTCTGTTGCCGTAGGTTTGGTTGAATGCGAAAACCGCACCGGCAAGCCCCAGAAGGCCCAGCAATCCACCGACGATGCTGGCTTTAAAAACGGTGTTTGAACTGCGGTGAAAAACTTGCGCCATGAGCGACCCTGGCTCTTCTCTTTCAACGAAAAATATCGGCCCAACTCAAGTGTGATGCTGCGCCTGCCGTCTGCCATCGGCCTTTCGGCTAATTTTTGACGGTGATTACCCTCTAAACGCTTACGGCATTAATAACACAAAAATAACAGAACGCAAAAAGCCGCCCGGCACGGCATTTTTCAGCTTTTGCGACAGGCGGCGAAGCGATTTTATCAGCTTGCCGCCGCTTTGCCGAGAGGGCGCGCTCTTTTTTCTAATTCAAAGCACAACCACCCGGCGCCCAGTGTCCAGAATATGGCCGGCCAACCGGCGCGTTCGGCGGCGAAAGCCACAAACAAAATCGCGAGATACAGCATCGAATAGTGGAAAAGCGCGCTGGCATGAGGACGGTCCGGTTGGCGATTTAAGAGCACGCTCTGGGCCAACAGCACCACATTTAAGAGCACCACCACACCCAGATAAAACATCCCGGCTAAGGGCGCCCCACTGGCATCCCGCAGGAAAAGCGGCACCAGCGACACCCCAACGGTCAGAACAGCATACCCCAGAATTTGCAGCACTGTGGCGCGCTCGCCATGCACACAGGGCAGCATCGGCACGCCGGCATCGGCGTATTCATCCTTGAGCAAAATCGCCAAGGCCCAGAAATGCACCGGCGTCCACACGAAGATCAAAGCGAACATCATGAGCGCGGGCAGCCACGTTTCGGATGTGCGGAATTCCAT
>Ga0068898_10147823_pt1 | contig 15380 bp, 3 predicted proteins | sample SoiCruaftwetup5A_FD_65918 | JGI IMG/M metagenome (GOLD analysis project Ga0068898, IMG submission 65918) | Soil microbial communities from Colorado Plateau and Sonoran desert - Soil Crust after wet up 5A (Metagenome Metatranscriptome) | ecosystem: Environmental > Terrestrial > Soil > Desert ...
GCTCGCCGACCGTTTCAATCGCCGCAAGATCATGATCACCACCGACATCTTGCGTTTGGTGACGGTGTTGCTGTTGATTCCGTTCCCGAACCCGTATGTGATTCTGGTCGCTTGTTTCGTCATCGGATTCCTGACATCGATGTTCCAAGTCAGTTTCAACTCCGAATTGCCGCAGATCTTCGGAGAAGAAAATGTACTGCGTACGAACGTGATGGTACAACGCTTGGCTTCGATGGCGATGGTCGGTGGCTTCCTCGGCGCCTCGGTAATCGCACAGTTTGTGTCGTACCAAGCCGCGCTAGTTATTGATGCGTTCTCGTATTTACTCTCTGCGCTGGTGTTATGGCGGATGAAATGGAATGCCACGCAACCGGTTCAAAACAAGGCAGAAGCGCGCACCGTATCTTCGGTTGTGCGCACCTACTTGTCGGATATGGGGGAAGTGAAACGCTATCTGTTCGCTCATCCTGCGTTGCTGGTCTGCTACATGGTGCTGTTGGTCGAGGTCTTTGCCAGCAGTTCGTACGCAATCGGCATCCCGCTGCTTGCCAAGGATATCTCGGCAGAAGATAGTTCGCTGCTCTATGGCTTCATCTGGGCGGCACTGGGCATCGGGATCACCTGCGGCACGCTGCTGATTCCGAAAATCAAGAAGGCGAAAGATCATCTCTATACATCGTATCTGGTCTCTGCTCTGCTGTTCGTTGTATTCTGCATCACCTACATGTCGACTTCGAACATTTGGATCGTCTTCTCGTTCGCATTCATCGCCGGGTTGTTCGATGCAGGGATTCTGACTTTCTATTCGACAATCATGCAGAAGACAGACAACAGTGTACGCGGCCGCATCTTTGGGGTGTCGGCGCTGGCGAATCGAATGGGGTATGGACTTGGCTTCCTGCTGATTCCACTCACCTTGCAGTTCGTCACGTATTCGCAGGTGGTCTGGATCTTCCAAGGCTTGTTGCTGGTGGTCGTGGTGGTGGCGATGGTCACTCTGTCTCGTGTCCAAGCGAAGCAAAAAGCATCGGCGGATTCGACTACTAGCATTCATTCGTAATTTCTCACAAGGTAAACATGTCATGGAGGAGGTCATTCGCGTGTTGTCCACACTGCATACGGAAGAGTGGATTTTCAAACAATTGGCCCCAGGCAATTCGGCGCATCACGTACATCGAGCGGTGCGCTTGCAGGGGACTTTGGACACACAAGCATTGCAAGAAGGGGTGGCTGCGCTTGTACAGCGCCATGATGCGTTGCGGACGGTCTTCCTGTTGGAAGATGAACAACCAACGCAGCGAGTCGAAGCCCATGCAGATGTGAGAATGACCCTCGTGGAGTTGCAACAGCCACTGACAGAACGTGAGAGCGAAGTTCAACGGACGCTTACCCATTGGGTAAAGCGTCCGTTTGACAACGTGGGGGCACCACTGTTTCGCGTGGTACTCGTGCAGGTAGCTCCTGATGAACATGTTCTGTTGCTTGTGGCACATTCCGTTGTGGCGAACGAGGGTTTTTTACATAGAATTTTCGGCGAACTGTTGGGACAAGAACCGCTGTTGTCTCGCGATGTGCCGCGCTCTCTGGAAGCAGACCTTGCGTTTTGGCAAGAGCAACTGAGCGACGCAGAGACGTTCCTCGGCTTACCACTCGACCGCTCAAGACCGGCACGTCAGCATTTTCACAGTGCGATGTATGAGTTCTCCCTGACGCAAGCGGAGACAGCACAATTGAAGCAATGGTGTGCGGAGGCGAATGTCGCGGTGGAAGACGCGCTGCTCGGCGTGTATGCGGTATTGCTGGCACGGTATACGCGTCAGAAGGACTTGTTGATCGGCACGCAACTTGCGGGTCAGGTCCTGCCGCTTCGAATTGATCTGCTCGAACTTCCTACGGCAAAAGTGCTGGCGAAGCAGGTGCAGGATGGTGTCGCATCGGCGGCTGATCATCCGGTGCTCTTGGATCAATTGGTTCAGGTACTGGGGATTGATCGCGATCCGAGCTATAACCCGTTGGTGCAAGTGGCGTTTGTGTATGAAGGTGATGCGTCGGCTGAGTGGATCTGGGTGAAAAACGCAACGTCTCCTTTTGACCTTACGTTGCAGGTGAGAGAGTCAGCAGCAGGGATTGTTTGTGCATTTATTTATAGCGAGGACCTGCTCGATTTGACGACTGTGGAACGGATGGCGGGCAATTGGCGGACGTTGTTAAACGGTGTGCTACAAGGCGGTGAAGAGTCGGTGTTCCACCTGCCGATCTTGACGGCTGGCGAGGTGGACTACCTCGAACGCTGGAACGATGTGACTGCAGATTATCCACTTGATAAGTGTCTGCATCATCTGTTCGAGGAGCAGGCGGATCGCACACCCGATGCGTATGCGGCCATTTATGAAGATGAAAAGTTGACCTATCGGGAGTTGGATCAGCGGGCGAATCAGTTGGCTCGCTATCTGCAACAGCACGGTGTTCGCGCTGAGACGATGGTCGGCATTTATATGGAACGATCGATTGAGACGGTGATCGCACTGTTTGCGGTTCTCAAAGCAGGCGGGGCATATGTGCCTCTCGATCCTGCTTATCCGATGGAGCGCGTCTTGATGATGCTCGAAGATTCGCAAGTCCCTGTGTTGCTCACAGAGGAACGATTTGAAGACAGACTGCCCGAGTTGGATGCGGCGGTGCTGTGCGTGGACCGTGACTGGTCACTGGTGGCACAAGAGTCCACCGAACGCGTGCAGTCGGATGTGACACCTTCCAACCTGTCCTATGTCATCTTCACATCTGGTTCCACAGGTCGTCCAAAAGGGGTGATGATCGAGCATTACGGCATCGTCAACCGCATGATGTTCTTGCAGGAGACGTATCCACTGTCCACAGCCGACCGTGTGTTGCATAAGACACCGCTGGCGTTTGACTTGTCGGTATTTGAGTTCTTCTGGCCGGTCACATCGGGCGCGGCGCTTGTCGTCACGAAGCCAGACGCGGTTCAGGATAGTGCGTACATGGTGGAGTTGATTCAAAAAGAACAGGTGACGACGATGTTCTATGTTCCTTCGATGTTGCAGTTGTTGATCGAAGAGCCGGAATTTGAGAACTGCACGCAGTTGAAACGTGTCATCTGCAGTGGCGAACCGTTGCCATTTGATATGAAACAGCGTTTTTATGCACGTTTGCCAGAGACAGACCTGATCAACCAGTATGGTCCGACGGAGATGACCGTTGAAGTCACGTCCTATCTGCTGGAGCGCGGCAACACGATTTCCTACATTCCGATTGGTGAACCGATGAAGAACACCAAGATGTATGTGCTGGATGAATGGAAACAGCCTGTTCCAGTCGGCGTACCTGGTGAGATGTATCTGGGCGGACTCGGGGTGGCACGCGGATATCTGAAGCGGCCTGAACTGACCGCAAGCGTCTTCCTCACCGATCCATTTTCGAAAACGCCAGGGGCGCGCATGTACAAGACAGGCGACTTGGCGCAACGGATGCCAGCCGGGCATCTGCGTTACATCTCGCGGATCGACTCGCAAGTCAAAGTGCGCGGGTTGCGCATCGAACTCGGTGAGATCGAAGTGGCACTGTTGCAGCATGAGACGGTGCGGGAAGCGGTCGTGATCGTGCGCGAGGATGTGCCAGGTCGTCAGCAGATCGTCGCGTATCTGATCCCAGAAGTACAGCCAGAAGACGTGGATGTGTGGGAGTTGCGCCGCTATTTGAAACAGCGGATGCCAGAGTATATGGTTCCGGCCGCTTTTGTGGTGCTGGAAGCATTCCCGCTGTCTCCTTCGGGCAAGACCGACAAGCGATTGTTGCCAAAGCCAGAGCTTTTGGACCAAGGGCAATATGTTGCACCTGCTACGGAGCTTGAACAGCAATTGGCAGCAATCTGGGGAGATGTGTTGCGTTTGGAACGCGTCAGCACCCAAGATAATTTCTTCACGATGGGTGGCGACTCGATCCAAAGCATCCAAGTCGTCTCGCGAGTTGGACGTCTCGGTACGAAGATCCACACAGAGGATCTGGTGAAGCACCAGACGATTGCCGCACTTGCTGCGTTTATCGAAGCCAAGTCCGCACAGGAGCAGGTGGAACTGACAGACGAACTGCTGCGTGAGTTGCCTTATTGGACGCTGGAAAGCAGACGTGAAGTCACTCTGCTGGCAACTGATGGGATCGATGAGGCAGAGGGTGTACAAGCATTCGAAGAGTTGGAAGTCTTGGTCGCAGGTGAGCAACTGCAGAAGTTGCAGAACGATCTGATGAAGATGTACCGCATGCAGATGTCGGAAGTGCTGATGACCGCGCTGCTGCGTGCTTTGCAGCCAGATGGGGGTCGTCACCTGTGGGTGATCGATGTTGAAGGGGAAGCGGTACGAGGATCGTCGAATCCGACAGCGTATCCGATGTTGCTCGAGTTGGACGGTGAGCATGAGGTCTCCGAACAGTTGAAGTCGATCAAGGAGCAGTCGCGTCAGGTTCCGAACCGTGGCTGCGGTTATGCGCGTCTGCGCTACAGTCAGGATGCGGAAATCGCCGGGCAACTGGCTTCCTTGCCACAGGCACAAGTCTGGTTCTGTCACTCGGAGTTGTCTGCAACAGGTGAATTGCCAGAACTGGGCGAGACGCGAGAGTATCTGGTTCGAGTGGACTCGCAGTTGAGCGACGAGGGACTGTCGGTGCTGTTTGAGCTTTCGACTGCGTTGCAGGGTGTTGCGGACCGCTTTGCTCGGGAACTGAATCAGTTGATCGAGCAAGGGGCAACGCAGCAAGCACAGGCCTTTACTCCTTCTGATTTTGCTGGAGCTAAACTCGATGCGAACCAACTGAACCAATTCCTCACCATGATCAGCAAATCGAACGGAGGTCAATCGTAATGAATACAGAAAACATTGAGCAAATTTATGAGCTATCTCCGCTCCAACAAGGGATGCTCTTCCATAGCGTACTTGAGCCACAGTCTGGCTTGTACATCGAACAATTCGGTCTGACGCTCGCAGGGCCAATCAACGTCGTGGCACTCCAGAACGCATTTGCCAACGTATTGAAACGCCATGCGGTACTTCGTTCTTCTTTCTATTGGAAGGAATTCGACAAGCCGTTGCAAGTGGTGAATCGGGAAGTGGAACTGAATTTTGAGACAGAGAATTGGAGCGCTCTCTCCGAAGGCGAACAGCAGGCTGAACTGGCTGCGTGGGTCAAGGCTGACCAAGAGCGTGGCTTCGAATTGTCGAAGGCTCCGCTGATGCGTGTGCGCCTGATCCAACTGGGCGAGAATCAGCACCAATTGTTCTGGACGTTCCATCACATCCTGATCGACGGTTGGTCGATCCAGATCGTGTTGCGTGAGTTGTTCGAGTTTTACAAGGCGGAGTGCGCGGGTGCCGAACTGATCTTGGAGGACGCACGTGCGTACCAAGACTATATCCTCTGGCTGCAAGACCAAGACCTCGGCAAAGCAGAAGCGTATTGGAAGCACGCTCTGCGCGGCTTCTCGGTTCCAACGACGATGCAGGTGGAGAAGCAGGTAGTCGCTACTACATCCCAGATGGAGAACCAGATTCAAAAGTACAAGTTGTCTGCGGGGACGACAGCGAAACTGCAAGAGTTGGCTCGTCAGCAACAAGTGACGTTGAACACGGTGCTACAAGCAACGTGGGCACTGCTCTTGAGCCGTTATTCGGGCGAAGAAGACGTGCTGTTTGGCGCGACGATGTCCGGTCGGACCGCGAATCTGAACGGGATCGAAGAAATGGTCGGCCTGTTCATCAACACACTGCCTGTTCGTGCCGTGGTACCAGAAGCGCAGACGTTTGCGGAGTGGGTCAAAGACCTGCACACGCAACAGTTCGAAGCGCTGAAGTTCGAGCATACTCCGCTTGTGAAACTGCAAGAGTGGAGCGAAGTGCCACATGGGATGAGTCTGTTCAAGACGATCTTTGTCTATCAGAATTTCCCGATGAGTGAATCGGAACAGATGTTGGGTGAAGCGAAGATCACCGACTCGGTGTTCTATGAGCGCTCCAACTATCCACTGGCACTGGAAGTCAACCCAGGTACGGAGTTGCAACTGTTGTTCTCCTTTGATCAACAGGTCTATGACGCACCGATCATCGAGCGCATGGCTCACCATGTGATGACGATGCTGGAAAGCATTGCCGCGAACCCAGAGCAACGCGTGGTGGAAGTGCCGATGCTGACCGGTGAAGAGCGTCATCAGTTGCTCGTGGAATGGAACCGCACGGAAGCGGATCATCCGACAGATGGGACGATGCACCAACTGTTTGAAGAGACGGTTGCACGCACACCCGATGCGATCGCGGTGATTCACCGTGAGCAGAGCCTGACCTATCGCGAACTGAATGAGCGAGCGAACCGTCTCGCCCACCATTTGATCGCACAGGGTGTTGGCCCAGAGGTGTTGGTGGGTCTGGCTGTTGAGCCATCGTTTGAGATGGTCACAGCGATCCTCGGCGTACTCAAAGCAGGCGGGGCGTATGTGCCACTCGACCCGAACTATCCACAAGACCGTCTGGCCTTTATGTTAGAAGATTCGGAAGTGAAGTTGATCGTGACGCTCGACACGTTGCGTGACCGACTGCCGGAAGTATCGGCACCGCTGGTGTGCCTCGACAGCGATGGAGCGGTGATTGGGGAGCAAAATGCGGAAAACCCAGTGACGCAAGTAGGTGCGGACAACCTCGCGTATATCATCTACACCTCGGGCTCGACAGGTAAACCAAAAGGCGTGCTGATCACACATCGCCCAGTTGTGAACTTGATGTACGCGGTCACCAAAACGTTCGAACTGAATCCGAACGACCGCGTCTTGCAGTTCGCTTCGATCTCCTTTGACATCACGATCGAAGAGTTGTTCCCAACGTGGCACAGTGGCGGGGCAGTCGTGCTGAAGCCGGAGTTGACGCTGGCTTCGACAAAAGACTATTCGCGCTGGATTCTCGATCATGGCATCACGCTGGTCAACATGCCAACCGCGTACTGGCATGAATGGGTCAACGACTTGTCCCGCAATCCAGATTGGATTCCGCAAACGCTTCGTCTCGTCATCTGCGGCGGGGAAAAAGCATCGCCTGCGACGCTGGCGATCTGGAATGAGATGACCCAGGGACGCATTCAATTGCGCAACGGCTACGGGCCGACGGAAACAACGGTCACGACGACCGTCTATGACCCACGGATGCATGTGGACAAGCCAGACCTGCTCTCGCGGATGCCAATCGGTCGTCCGATCGATAACTATACGCTCTACCTCGTTGACGCACACATGCAGTTGGTGCCAGTTGGCGTGGCAGGTGAGATTCTGGTCGGCGGTATCGGGTTGGCACGCGGTTATCTGAAGCGTCCAGAGTTGACGGCGGAGAAATTCATCGCGAATCCGTTCAGCGATGATCCACAGGATCGACTCTACCGCACGGGTGACTTGGCTCGTTATCTGCCAGACGGCAGCGTGGAATTCCTCGGACGTGTGGACCACCAAGTGAAGATTCGCGGTTTCCGAATCGAACTCGGGGAGATCGAAGAGGTGTTGACACAGCAGCCTGCGGTGGATGAAGCGGTTGTCATCGTGCGTGAAGAGGCAGGCGAGAAGTTCCTCGTGGCCTATCTGGTTGGCGACAGCGAGCAACTGGCCGATCTCACGGCGATTCGTGCGGCTCTTAGCACGCAACTCCCAGCTTTCATGGTGCCGTCCTACTATGTGGTGATGGACGCGTTGCCACTCACCTTGAACAACAAGGTAGACCGCAAGCGCTTGCCAGCACCAGACATGAGCCGTCGACTGAACGAAAACTTCGTCGCACCGCGCACCCAGGAAGAAGAGACGCTGGCGGCGATCTGGGCTGATGTATTGCGTCTGGATCAAGTGGGCGTGCAGGACAACTTCTTTGCGCTCGGCGGTCACTCGCTCTTGGCGACCAAGGTCATCTCGCGCCTCTTTACGGAGATGGGCGTTGAATTGCCTTTGCGCGCACTGTTTGAAGCACCGACGATCGAAGAGTTGACGAAGCAGATTGAGAACATCAAGCAGCAATCGCAACAACAGGCGCAGGAACCGGTGCTGGCTGCCGTTTCTCGCGAAGGACGTCGCAGTTCCCGTCGCTCCACAGAGCCGTCTGGAAAGGGTCGGTGATCGTACGTGACCACTATGCCGTTGGTAGAAGATGTTTTCGACCCCACGGAGGAGACCTATCTGTTTCCGGCTTCTCCTGCTCAACAGCGTTTGTTTTTCCTGCAACAAGTAGAGCCGGAATCCTACGCGTACAACATGCCAACTGCCATCAAGTTGCAAGGAACGCTGAATCTTGATGCCTTGCTGACGAGCCTAGAAGAGATCATCTATCGCCATGAAACACTGCGTACGACGTTCCAACTGGAAGAAGGCGAAGGCGACATCCTGCAAGTGATCCATCCGTCGATGCGTTTGCCTTATGAAACCATCGATCTGCGAACACTTCCCGCTACGGAGCGGGAAGTGCAGGCGATGGAGAATATTCTCGCAGAGGCTCAAACTCCGTTTGATCTGATTCAAGGGCCGTTGCTCCGCGTGCTGATCATCCAGACGAGCGAGACGGAACACCTGCTGGTCGTCAACATGCACCACATCATCTCGGATGCATGGTCGATGGGTCTGTTCTTTGACGAGTTGGATCAACTGTATGCAGAGTTTGCAGGTGGGGAACAGGCCGAACTGCCTGAGTTGCCACTGCAGTATGCCGATTATGCGGAGTGGCAGCATCAGTGGATGGAGAGTCCGGCTCTACAAACGCAACTGTCCTATTGGAAGTCGAAACTGAGCGGGACGTTGCCGATCCTGCAACTGCCTTCGGATCGTCCGCATCCTGTGGTGCCGACCCAGCGCGGGGCGTTACACCAGTTCCACATTTCCAAGGAAATGATCGAGGGGATCGCAGCGATTGGACAGCGCGAAGGAGCGACATTGAACATGACGCTGATGGCGGTGTTCAAGGCGTTGCTTCACCGCTACACAGGGCAGGAAGACTTGATGCTCGGCGTGCCGATGGCGAATCGGCGTCGTGAAGTGGAAGCGGTGATCGGCTTTTTCCTGAACACGCTGGTCTTCCGCACACCGATTACGAGCGATTTGTCGTTCCGCGGGTTGCTGGGACGCGTGCGTAAAACGGCGGTCGAAGCCTATGCCGCACAAGAGATGCCGTTCAACACGCTGGTCGAGGAACTGCAACCTGAGCGTCAGCAGAGCCACAATCCGCTGTTCCAAGTGATGTTCGTCATGGAACATGCAGGCGAGGAAACATCGAAACGCTTGGGTTTGCAATCGGAAGAACTCGTGCTCGATATCGGCATCGCGAAGTTCGATCTGACGCTGTTCTTGACGGAAACGCAGGACGGAGTGCGCGGCGGGCTGGAATACAGCACCGATTTGTTCGATGCTTCGACCATCGCACGCATGGCTGACCATCTGGTGACGATGCTCCAAGCAATGGTGGCAGAGCCTGACCGTCCTTTGCATGCGTTGCCGATGATGGGTCAGGAAGAACGAGATCTGGTACTGCGGGAATGGAATGAGACGGCGGCGGATTATCGGACCGATGTCTTGATTCATCAGCTGGTGGAAGAGCAAGCCGAGCGAACCCCGGATGTGGTAGCCGTCACGTTTGGTGACAAGGGGTTGACCTATCGCGAGCTGAACGAGCGATCCAATGCGTTGGCACATCTGCTTCGTGAACAGGGTGTCGGTCCAGATGCGTTGGTGGCGATCTGCATGTACCGTTCGCTCGAGATGATCGTCAGCGTACTGGCTGTGCTGAAAGCAGGCGGTGCTTATGTACCGCTTGATCCAAGTTATCCACAGGAGCGTCTGCAGTACATGCTGGAGACGGCGCAGGCAGAAGTGGTGCTGACCGAACAACGTCTGCGGGCGAACTTTGCAGATGAGACGACGGCGATCTCTGTAGACGGTGACGTGGAGTTCTCCGAGCAGACGAGCAATCTGGATGCACTTGGCACAGCGGACAACTTGGGCTATGTGATCTTCACCTCTGGTTCCACAGGCAAGCCAAAAGGTGTCTCCCTGCCACATCGTGCGCTGGTCAACCTGTTGCATTGGCAGATGGCACGATCCGCAAACCACATCGGCAGACGGACGTTGCAATACACGTCGCTGAGCTTCGACGTATCGTTCCAAGAGATCTTCTCGACGCTGGCGGCGGGTGGAACGCTTGTGGTGATCGACGAGGAGCAACGACAAGACTTTGTGGCGATGCCGCAATTGCTCGTGGAGCAGAAGATCGAGCGGTTGTTCATGCCGTTTATCGCCTTGAAGCACCTGACGGAAGAGTGCGTATCGCAGGAGATCTACCCACTGACCTTGCAAGAAGTGATCACGGCGGGTGAAGCGTTGCAGGTGACGCCAAGTGTCGTTCACTTCTTCAAACAGCTCGATCAGTGTGTGCTGGAGAACCAGTACGGCCCGTCCGAGAGCCATGTCTGCTCGGCATACCGTCTGGAGGGCGACCCGCATCTCTGGGATCGCTTGCCACCAATCGGCAAACCGATCGCCAACTCGCAGTTGTACGTGCTGGATGCTCAGCTACAACCAACCCCGGTCGGCGTTCCTGGTGAACTGTATATCGCCGGAACCTGTCTGGCTCGTGGCTACCTGCATCGACCGGACCTGACTGCGGAGCGATTTGTCACGAATCCATTTACCAATAGCGTGATGTACAAGACGGGTGACTTGGTTCGCACCCGTGTGGACGGCAACATCGAGTATCTGCACCGAATCGACAACCAAGTGAAAATCCGCGGTTTCCGCATCGAACTCGGGGAAGTCGAAGCGGTATTGAACCAGCACAGGGAAGTGCAGGAGTCTGCTGTCGTTGTGCGTGAGTTGCAGGGCAACAAACAGTTGGTGGGATACGTCGTATTCCGTCCTGAAACATCCGCATCGATTGAAGACGTGCGCACCTATCTCCAAGAGAACTTGCCAGACTACATGGTGCCGTCCTTGCTGATGGAACTGGACGCGTTGCCGCTCACACCAAGTGGCAAAGTCAACCGCTTGGGGTTGCCAACGCCTGATCTGAGCCTCTTGCAAGAAGGCGAATACGTGCCACCTAGCAGCGAATACGAGCAAAAAGTGGCCGGATTCTTCGGCGATGTACTCGGTCTCTCCCGCGTGGGGACGAATGACCATTTCTTCAAATCGGGCGGTCACTCGTTGCTGGCAACCAAACTGCTCTCCCGCGTGCAAAAAGAGTTCGGCGTAAAAGTACCGCTGCGCACGATCTTCGAAGCACCAACCGTGTCTGCTTTGGCGAGTGTGGTCGAGCAGTTGCAACAAAGCAAAACAGGAAACATCGAACAGCCGATTGCCAAAATCGCTCGGGAAGACAACGCTCGCTTCCATTACCCAGCGTCCGATGCGCAGAAGCGACTGTGGTTCGTGCAACAAGTCGAACCAGCAGGTCATGCGTACAACTTGCCATTTGCATTGCGGTTGAAGGGGGATGTGGACCTGACTGCGCTCGAGCGTGGGGTGCGAGGAATCGTCCAGCGCCATGAGTCGCTGCGTACCACCTTTGAACTGAAAGACGGCGAACTGTTGCAGGTGATCCATCCATCGATGGAAACGCCAATCCATGTGACTTCCTTGGCCGATCTTCCGGCCGATGAGCGCGAGGAAGCGGCACGGAATCTGATCACCTCCGACGTACAGCGTCCGTTCGACCTCGCAAAGGGTCCACTGCTGCGTGTGACGTTGATCGAACTTGGCAACGAATCGATCTTGGTGCTGAACATGCATCACATCATCTCGGATGGTCATTCGATGACGGTCTTCTTCCACGAGTTGAGTGCTTTGTACGCATCGGAGCAACTGCCTGAGCTACCGATCCAGTATCTGGACGCGAGCCAGTGGCAGGCAGAGACTCTGCAACGGGAAGCGGACAGCAAGTTGCTTCCTTATTGGAAGGAGCAGTTGGCAGGTGAGATTCTGCCGTTGCAACTGCCAACCGACCGTCCACGTTCGGCGGTGCAGTCCTCGCGTGGCAAACTGCGCCGATTCCCGCTGGCACAGGAGACCCTGCAAGGCGTGCAACAACTGTCACAGCAAGTGAGCGGGACACCGTTCATGACGCTGATGGCGGCGTTCCAGACCTTGCTCTACCGCTACACGGGTCAGGAGGACATCATCGTCGGAACGCCGATTGCGAACCGCGACTCGCAGGAACTCGACGGGCTGATCGGTTTCTTCGTCAATATGTTACCGATTCGTGTGGATCTCTCGGGCGATCTGACCTTCCGCGGGCTGCTCGAACGCGTGCGACGTGTGGCACTGGATGCCTATGCGCATCAGAGCCTGCCATTTGAAAAAATGGTCGAAGCGATCAACCCAGATCGTCATCTCGATCACTCACCGCTCTTCCAAACCGTGTTCATGCTGGAAACGGGTGCTCAACAAGGGTTGCTGAATCTGCCAAGCGTCGAAGCGACACCAGTCGTTCTCGAAACGGTCACGTCCAAGTTTGACCTGACATGGGTGCTGGCAGAGACGGAGAACGGGTATGACGTGCTGGTCGAATACAGCACCGATTTGTTTAACGACGAGACGATTGACCGCATGGTGGGTCATTTCCAGACCTTGCTCACGGGGGCGATTGGGAACGCCGACGCATTGATTGGCGAACTGCCATTGATGCCAGAAGCGGAACGTCACCAACTCTTGGTGGAGTGGAATGCAACCTCGACCGACTATCCGCGCCAAGCGAGCATCCAGCAACTGTTTGCCGAAGTGGCGGCACGAACACCAGATGCTACAGCCGTGGTGTTCGGAGAACAGTCGCTGACCTATCGCGAACTGGATGAGAGATCGAATGCGTTAGCGCATCATCTCGTCAAACTAGGCGTGGGATCTGAGCAAATGGTCGGTCTCTGCGTCGAACGTTCCTTGGAGATGATCGTTGGTTTGCTGGGGATCTTGAAGGCAGGCGGCGTCTATGTGCCGCTCGACCCGAACTATCCAGCGGATCGCCTTCAGTTCATGATGCAGGATACGAACCTCCAAGTACTCCTGACGCAAGTGAAGTTTACAGAAGCGCTCCCAACTGGTGTGCCGCACCTGATCCAACTCGATGCGGACGAACTGGTCTTCGCACACGAGAGCACGGAGCCATTGCCAGACACAACGCAACCTGAACATCTGGCCTATGTGAACTACACGTCCGGCTCGACAGGCCGACCAAAAGGAGTCTGCATCCCGCATCGCGCTGTCATCCGCTTGGTACGTGAAACGAACTTCCTGCCGTTCTCCACAGATGACGTGTTCCTCCAATTCTCGTCGATCTCGTTTGACGCGGCGACGCTTGAACTGTGGGGCAGTCTCTTGAACGGGTCGAAGCTCGTGATCTTCCCATCGTTCCAACCGACATTGGCCGAATTGGGCCGAGTGCTCCGCGAGCACGGTGTGACCACCTTGTGGCTGACCGCTGGATTGTTCCATCAAATGGTGGACGAGCATCTCGAAGACTTGGCTTCCGTACGTTACCTGCTGGCAGGTGGAGATGTGTTGTCCGCGCCGCATGTCAAACGCGTACTGGCCGCGCATCCGAACTGCACCGTGATCAACGGCTACGGCCCGACCGAAAACACGACGTTCACCTGCTGCTACTCGGTGACAGCCGAACAGGAAATCGGAACATCGGTGCCAATCGGTCGTCCGATTGCCAACACGCAGGTCTACATTCTGGATGCCCGCAAGCAACCGGTGCCGATCGGTGTAGCCGGTGAACTGTACACAGGTGGCGATGGTCTCGCACGGGGCTACCTCAACCGCGAAGACCTGACAGCGGCAACATTTGTACCTCATCCGTTTGCAAATGATGCAGAGGCGCGCCTGTACAAAACGGGTGACCGAGTTCGTTATCTGCCAGATGGACGGATTGAGTTCATCGGGCGGATCGACAACCAAGTGAAGATTCGCGGGTTCCGCATCGAACTTGGCGAAGTTGAAGCGGCGCTGGGGCAACACGAAGCCGTGGCCGAGACGGTCGTGCTGGCGCGTGAGAACGCGGCAGGCATGAAGCAATTGGTCGCCTATGTCGTGCCAACGTCGCAGGACGTAACGGCGAGCGCACTCCGTGACTTCATGCGTGAGAGCCTGCCTGAGTACATGGTGCCGAACTTGTTCCTGCTGCTTGAGCAATTCCCGCTGACGGCGAACGGCAAGGTCAACACCCGTGCTCTGCCTGAACCGAGCGATGTAGAGGTCGCACACGAAGTGTCCTACGTGGCACCGCGAACAGAAGCAGAGCATCGCATGGTGCGAATCTGGGAAACTGTGCTCGGTGTGCAACCAATCGGTGTGAAAGATCACTTCTTCCATCTCGGCGGACACTCCCTGCTGGCGATGCGTCTGTCGAGCTTGGTGGAGCAAGAGTTTGGCCGCGCATTGCCACTGGTCGCTTTGCTGCAGAAAGGCACGATTGAAGAACTGATCGAATTCGTGCAGGAGACGAACGCACAGACCGACTTTACGCCACTCGTACCGATTCAGACTGCGGGTTCTCGTAAGCCGTTGTTCTTCGTCCATCCAGGTGGTGGCAGCGTCTTTAGCTATTCGAGATTGGCCCATGCTCTGGGAGCCGACCAACCGTTCTACGGGCTACAAGCACGTGGCCTGGAGGGTGAACAACAGCCGATCCAAGACCTGCAGGAGATGGCGAAAGTCTATCTGGAAGCGATCCGCCACGTGCAAGCGCACGGTCCGTACCAGATTGGCGGTTGGTCGCTTGGCGGGGTCGTTGCTTATGAGATGGCGCAACAACTGAAAGCGCAGGGGGAGGAAGTCGAGACCCTGATCATGCTCGATAGTTTTGCACCTGCTCACGATGCGCGCGAACTTTCAGAGCGAGAACTGTTTGTCGACTTTGCCAGCGACTTGTTGTCCATCGCGGGCGTGGAGATGCCAGCGGGGCTTGTACCGCAGGAATTTGAAGGTGAGCAGTCGCTCGAGAACTTGCGAGTGTATGCGGAGAACCATCACGTCCTGCCACCGCAACTCGGGTCAGAACATCTTCGCCGACTGTTCAGCGTCTATGCAGCCAACATTCAGTCTGCGTACCACGGCTATCAGCCGCACCTATACGCAGGAAAAGTCTTGTTGCTCCAAGCCGCAGAGCAGACTGAACACGGACCTGCCGATATCGGTTGGCGAGCGCTCGTGCAGGAGTTGGTGGTGCAGACCGTTCCAGGTACACACTACACGATGATGCAGGAGCCAGAGCTGCAAGAACTGGCGTTGCAGATGAGAGAGTCATTGGCAACACTAGCGATTCATAAAGTCTAGAAAGTCTATAAAGTCTAGAAAAAAGAGCCGACAGGAG
>Ga0068898_10003202_pt1 | contig 15248 bp, 3 predicted proteins | sample SoiCruaftwetup5A_FD_65918 | JGI IMG/M metagenome (GOLD analysis project Ga0068898, IMG submission 65918) | Soil microbial communities from Colorado Plateau and Sonoran desert - Soil Crust after wet up 5A (Metagenome Metatranscriptome) | ecosystem: Environmental > Terrestrial > Soil > Desert ...
GTCTAAATCATTGGATAAGTTGCTATCTTTGTCTTTCCGATTTCATCGGTTATCCGTTTTCTACCTATGAGAATTACCTAGGTTCGTTTCAGGAAAGGTTTCTAGGCTGGCATTTCTGGATGATAGGAGCAACAGCAACTGCTTACGGAGTGGAATGATACGGCGGATGAAGATGGGCGGAACCGACTGTTCACAGCGGAATTCGAGGCGCAAGTGGAACGCACACCGCATCACATCGCACTGGTCAGCGAGGAGCAGGCGTTCACCTACCGTGAATTGAATCAACGGGCGAATCAATTGGCCCACCATTTGCAAAAAGCGGGCTTGGGTGCCGAATCGCTGGTCGGGATCGCGATGGAGCGAACGGCAGACCTGCTCGTGGCGATACTCGGAGTGTGGAAGTCGGGAGCCGCATACGTGCCACTCGACCCTGCCTATCCAGCAGAGCGACTGTCGTTCATGATGGAGGACGCCGATGTCTCGCTGATCCTGACACAATCGCATGTGGTCGATCGATTGCCTGAGCATCGTGCAGACGTGTTGTGCTTGGATGGAGAGTGGGCACGCATCGCGCAGGAGTCGACGGAGAACGTGGCGTGTCAGATCGGGACGGAATGCTTGGCTTACGTGATCTACACGTCAGGTTCGACCGGGCGACCAAAAGGCGTCATGGTCACACACCGTGGCTTGGTCAATTTGGCGCAGGCACAAAACCGTCTGTTCGGCGTCACCGCTGCTAGCCGTTTCTTGCAGTTTGCATCGATTAACTTTGACGCATCGCTGATGGAGATCCTCAATGCGTTGCTATGCGGGGCGCGATTGGTGTTAGCCCCTTCGGAAACGGCTTGGGTTGGCGAACCGTTGCTGTGTCTGTTGCGCGACCAAGGCGTTACGCATATGTTGATCAGCCCGTCTGTTCTGGCTACCTTGTCGCCAGATGACCTGCCACGACTGGAAGTGGTGATTTCCGGCGGGGAGGCTTGTCCTGCTGATGTAGTGGCACGTTGGGCGCAGGGGCGTCGTTTCTTCAACGCATATGGTCCGACAGAGGCGACGATCTGTGCGACGGTGGCGGAGTTGTCTAGGGATGTGCAGCGGGTGACAATTGGGCGTCCATTGGCCAATACGCGGATCTTCCTGCTCGATCGCCATTTGCAACCTGTGCCGATTGGCGTTCCGGGTGAGATGTACATCGAAAGCATCGGTTTGGCACGCGGGTATCTGAACCGCCCAGAGTTGACGGCGAACGCATTTGTTTCACATCCTTTCTCGGTGGATGCACAGGCTCGCTTGTATCGGACAGGGGATTTGGCCCGCTATCTGGCGGATGGTTCGATCGAATATCTGGGACGGATCGACCATCAGGTGAAGATTCGCGGCTTCCGCATCGAACTCGGCGAGATTGAGAGCGTCTTGTTACACCATCCGCAAGTCCAAGAAGCCATAGCGATCGTGCGCGAGGACGTGGCGGGGAATAAGCGATTGGTGACATACGTTGTGGGGCATGATGGCGCTGAACTGGCCGTGCATGACCTGCAGAGTATCCTCAAGGCCCATTTGCCAACTTACATGGTGCCGTCCGCTTGTGTCGTTCTCGACAGAATGCCGTTGACTCCAAACGGCAAAGTGGACCGACAGGCATTGCCTGCACCAGACGGTTCGCAAACATCGGCGGCGTATCTGCTCCCGGCCACACCGACACAAGAATTGGTGGCTGGGATTTGGCAGGATGTTTTGGGTAGTGAGCGCGTGGGCATTCAGGATTCGTTCTTTGAATTGGGCGGACACTCCCTGCTGGCGACACAAGTCTTGTCGAGAATTCGTGACTGCTTTGCGGTGGAAGTGCCGATGCGCGCGTTCTTCGATGCTCCTACCGTACGGGAATTGGCTGAGCAGATTGAGCGTTTAACCGGCATGGCCTCACACGTTCGTCAGTTTCCGATGCATCGTAGAGAGCGCTCGGAGCAGGTTCCGTTGTCGTTTGCCCAGCAACGTCTATGGTTCCTCGAACAGTTTGCACCGGGCTCTGCGGTGTACAACATCACCATCCCACTGCGCATCCACGGTCTTCTGCAGCGCGAGGCTCTGGAGCGCAGCCTGCAAGACATCGTCTGGCGCCATGAAGTCTTGCGGACGACCTTTGCTGATGTGGGTGGGCAGGCTGTCCAAGTCATCGCCGACTCCTATGAATGGTCGATGCCGCTGATCGACCTGACCCTGTTGCCTGTAGAAGAGCGCGAGGTACAACTGGAGCGAGTGGTTGCGCAGGAAGCGCAACGTAGCTTCGATTTGCAGCAAGGCCCACTGTTTGCAGGGAGTCTGGTTCGGTTGGACGAGGAAGAGCATGTGTTGATTCTGAACATGCACCACATCGTATCGGACGGCTGGTCGATGGACGTGTTGATGAATGAACTGGAAGCGCTGTATCCAGCCCATCTGTCCGGCGATTCCGCGGCGCTGCCAGAACTGCCCCTGCAATACGCCGATTTCACCGTCTGGCAACGGGAGTGGATGCAGGGCGACGTGTTGGCTGAGCAATTGGCGTACTGGAAACAGCAACTGGCGGGGCACACCGTCCTGCAATTGCCAACCGACCGTCCCAAACCACCCGTGGCGACGTATCGCGGTGCTTTGGTCACACGAACGTTGCCAGCCCAGACTGTCCAAGGGCTGAAAGCAGTCAGTCAACGCGAAGGCACGACGTTGTTCATGACCTTGCTGGCTGCCTACAAGACCTTGCTGTTCCGCTACTCGGGTCAAGCGGACATCAGCGTAGGCACACCGATTGCTGGCCGCAATCGCAGTGAGATCGAAGGGCTGATCGGCTTCTTTGTCAACACGCTGGTTCTGCGCGATGTGCTGAACGGAACGGGCACATTCCGCGAGTTGTTGCACGAGGTGCGGGACACGGCGTTGGCTGCCTATTCGCATCAAGACTTGCCATTTGAAAAATTGGTCGAGGAGTTGCAACCGAATCGTGACCTCAGTCAATCGCCACTCTTCCAAGTGTTCTTTGCCCTGCAAAAGATCGCAGAGCAGTCTTTGAATCTGCCGGGCTTGACGGTTCAGTCGATGGATGTGGACAACGGAACGGCGATGTTCGATCTGACACTGACGATGTTGGAAGACGCGGATGGGTTGACTGCGATGTTGGAATACAACGTCGATCTGTTTGAGCCAGACACGATTCACCGCCTGATGGATCATTTCCAAGCCTTGCTGGAGGGCATCATCGCCGATGCGGAGCAACCTTTGACAATGCTGCCGATGTTGACGGAAGCGGAACGGGTACAACTGGTATCGGAATGGAACGATACGGCACGCCCAGTGCCGACAGACAAAGCGGTCTATCACCTGTTCGAGGAGCAGGTCACGAGAACACCAGAAAGCATCGCTTTGATCTGCGGAACGGAGCGTTTGACGTATCGCACGCTCAACGAACGCGCCAATCAGGTCGCGCATTATCTGCGTCGGCTGGGAGTCGGGCCAGAGGTGTTGGTCGGTCTCGCCATGGAACGCTCATCTGATCTGATCATCGCGTTGCTGGGGATCTGGAAAGCGGGCGGTGCTTATGTGCCGCTGGACTTGGCGTATCCGCACGAGCGCATCTCCTTCATGCTCGAAGATACGGGGCTGTCCGTGGTGGTTACGCAATCGGCATTGGCTGAGCAGTTGCCTATACAGGGGGCACAGGTCGTCTGCCTCGACCGCGATCGGTCGTTGATCGCCGAAGAGAGTGTGGAGAATCCGCAGGTAGAGGTGCGGCCAGAGCATCTCGCGTACGTGATCTACACATCGGGTTCGACCGGTCAACCAAAAGGCGTGCAGATCGAGCACAAATCGCTGGTCAACCACAACCTCGCTGTCATCGAGCAGTTTGAATTAGTGCCTGAAGATCGCGTGTTGGCGTTTGCCACGATCTCGTTTGACACGTCGGGGGAAGAAATCTATCCGACGTTGCTGAGCGGGGCTACGCTGGTGCTGACAACCGAACGGGTACCGACGTTTGGACACTTCGCGCAGTTGATCGAGTCGGAGCAGGTCAGCGTGCTGAACTTGCCGCCTGCTTATTGGAGCGAATGGTGTCATGAGATGAAAGCGAAACAACAGACCGTGCCTTCTTCTGTGCGCTTGATGGTCGTCGGCGGCGAAAAGGTCGCCTACGAGCTCTACAAAAATTGGCGTGAACTCGCAGGGGATCGGATCGTCTTCATGAATGCATACGGCCTGACCGAAACCACGATCACTTCGACGTTCTACAAGGTTCCTGCTGGCGAGTTGGCACATGCGGAATTGCCAATCGGCAAGCCGCTTGCGAACACGCAACTGTATATCTTGGATGCCAACCGAAACCCAGTGCCAGTTGGTGTGCCAGGTGAGTTGTATTTCGGTGGCGATTGTTTGGCTCGCGGCTATCTCAACCGCGCGGATTTGACGGCGGAGAAATTCGTTGAGAATCCTTTTGCAACAGAGCCAGGGGCGAGGATGTACGCGACAGGGGACGTAGCACGCTATCTGCCAGATGGTCATGTCGTGTATCTGGGGCGTCAGGACAATCAAGTTAAGATTCGCGGCTACCGTGTGGAACTAGGAGAGATCGAGGACGTCTTGACTCAGCACCCACAGGTGCGCCAAGCGGTGGTCACACTGTACGAAAACGTGTCGGGTGTCCAGCACATCGCCGCTTATGTGCTGCCACTTGAAGCGGGATCGCTTACCGCACCATCTCTGCGTACGTACGTGAAAGAACGCTTGCCAGAGTATATGGTGCCAACGGCTGTCCTGCTGCTGGAGGCGTTTCCTCTAACGCCAAACGGCAAGGTGGACCGCAAAGCGTTGCCAACGCCTGAGAGCACAGACCAGAGCAGTGCGGCTTCCTACGTGGCTCCACGCAACCAGACGGAGGAGATGATCGCAGCGGTATTGGCGAGCGTTCTCGGTTTGGAACGCGTCGGCATCTACGACAATTTCTTTGAGATCGGCGGACATTCGTTGCTGGCGACACAGGTGATCTCACGGGTGCGCGATCTGTTCGGTGTGGAGTTGCCGCTCCGCGTGTTCTTTGAACAGGCCACCGTGGCTGAGTTCGGACAACGCGTGCAAGCGGCTCATCTGGAAGCGGAAGGGGGCAGACCCGTACCGCCGATTGAGCGGATTGCAAGAGATGGCGATCTGCCGCTGTCCTTTGCCCAACAGCGACTGTGGTTCTTGGATCGCTTTGAGCCGAACAGCGCTTTGTACAACATGATCGACGTCGTGCGTTTAGAGGGACACTTGCACATCGCCGCTTTGGAGCAGAGTCTGAACGAGATCGTGCGCAGACATGAAGCATTGCGGACGACGTTTGTTGAGCACGGCGGAACGCCGATGCAACGCATCCATCCAGCGAAGCCGCTCGTGCTGACGAGATTTGATTTGCAAGATCTGCCAGCGTCAGAACGGGAAACACGCGGGTTACAAATGGCCAAAGAAGATGCGATGACACCGTTTGATTTGACCACAGACCTGTTGCTTCGTGCCTCATTGTTGCAGGTGGACACAGCGACGCACCTGTTGGTGCTGACAACGCATCACATCGTCAACGACGGTTGGTCGGTCGGCGTGTTCTTTGCCGAATTGGCGGCACTGTATGGGGCGTTTACACAAGGGCTTCCTTCGCCGTTGCCTGAATTGCCAATTCAATATGCGGATTTTGCCGCTTGGCAGCGCAACTGGATGCAAGGGCAGGTGCTGGAAGAGCAACTGAGCTACTGGAAACAGCATCTGAGCGGTGAATTGCCAGTCCTGCAATTGCCAACCGATCGCCCGCGACCAGCCAAGTCCAGCTACCAAGGCTCGATTCATCACATCCGCTTACAGCCCGAACTGTCCCAAGCCCTGCGCCGTTTGAGTCAGAGAGAAGGCGTTTCGCTTTACATGACCTTGCTGGCGGCGTTTGATACGCTGTTGTATCGCTACACGGGTCAAGAAGACCTGTTGCTGGGCTCGGCGATTGCCAACCGCAACCGCGGCGATATCGAAGGGCTGATCGGTTTCTTCGTCAACACATTGGCTCTGCGCACCGATTTGTCGGGCAACCCAACGTTTACCGAATTGTTGTCCCGCGTTCGTGAAGTAGCACTGGGCGCGTTTGCTCATCAGGACTTACCGTTTGAAAAATTGGTCGAAGAAGTTCAGCCTGAGCGGGATTTGAGCCAATCGCCGTTGTTCCGCGTGTTGTTCGTCTTGCAAAACGCACCGATGAGTGAACTGAAATTGAACGATCTGTCGTTGAACCTGCTGCTCGTTGACAACGACACGGCCAAATTTGACCTGATGTTCTCGCTGGAAGATCGCGAGGACGGCATCGCAGGCGTCATGCAGTATGACGCTGAACTGTTCGACCACGCGACAATCGATCGGATGTTGGCGCATTTTGAACGACTGCTGCATGGCATCGTCGCCAATCCGAGCCAACCGATCGCAGCCATCCCGATGATGTCGGAGCGGGAGCGTCAGCAAGTGTTGGTCGAATGGAACAACACGCACACGAACTATCCGCGTGAAAGCACGATCCACGAACTGTTTGCAGAGCAGGCGAAGCAAACCCCCGATCTTGTAGCGGTCGAATCGGCGGGTCAAACACTGACCTACTCCGAACTGAACCGCCGCGCCAACCAAGTGGCTCGTTACCTGCAAGATAGCGGTGTGCAGGCGGGGGAAAAAGTGGGTCTGTGCGTCGAGCGCTCATTGGATCTGATCATCAGTATGCTGGCCATTTTGAAAGCGGGCGCATGCTATGTGCCGCTTGATCCGGAGTACCCAACATCTCGCCTGTCGTTCATGCTGGAGGATACGGGCGTGTCCGTGTTGCTGACACACCAACATTTGCAAGAGAAAGTGCCAGCTACAGACGCACGCTTGATCTGTTTGGACCTCGAAGCAACGGCGATTGCAGGGCAGTGTACAGAGGATCTGCCAGTTTCTATGTCGGCGGATGATCTGGCGTATGTGATCTATACGTCTGGTTCGACAGGAAGACCCAAGGGTGTGCTCGTACCGCATCGCGGTGTGGTGCGTTTGGTGACGGAAACGAACTATGCGAACTTCACGGATGAAGTGTTCTTGCAACTGGCACCTGTTTCATTTGACGCGGCGACTTTCGAAGTTTGGGGCAGTTTGCTGAACGGCTCGCGTCTGGTGGTCTTCCCAGCAGGGAAGCCAACGCTTGCCGAATTGGGCCGCATTGTGCGCGAATCGGGTGTGACGACGCTGTGGTTAACAGCGGGTCTGTTCCACATGGCGGCGGAAAGTGATTTGCGCGACTTCCGCGGGGTCAGACAGTGGCTGGCAGGCGGTGACGTTCTCTCCGTGCCGCATGTGCAAAAAGTGCTGCGCGAACTGCCTAATTGTCGTGTGATCAACGGGTATGGGCCAACGGAGAGCACCACATTTACGTGTTGCTTCCCGATGAGTGATCCAAATCAAGTGGGTAGCTCTGTGCCGATCGGTCGTCCGATTGCCAACACGCTTGTCTACATCTTGGACCCGTTGATGCAACCTGTGCCAATCGGTGTGCCAGGCGAATTGTATATCGGCGGTGATGGCTTGGCAGACGGCTACCTCAATCTGCCAGAGTTGACAGCGGAGCGTTTCTTGCTCAATCCGTATGCATCGCAATCGGGAGCGCGTTTGTATCAAACCGGTGACCTCGTGCGCTATCTGCCAAACGGCTTGATCGAGTTCATGGGCCGCATCGACCAGCAGGTGAAGATTCGCGGTCACCGGATCGAACTCGGTGAGATTGAAGCGGTGCTTGGACAGCATCCAAACGTGCGCGAGACGGTCGTTCTCGCACGTGAAGATGAGCCAGGTGACAAGCGGTTGGTCGCCTACGTTGTGCCGGAATATCAGGGTGTGGAGAAATTGGTGCAGCAGGAGGAGACGGAGTGGCAGTCGGAACAGGTGTCCGAGTGGGAGATGCTGTTCGATGATTACTACACCAATCAATCTGCGAACACAGGCGACGATACGTTTAACATCGTCGGCTGGAATTCCTCCTACACGGGACAGCCAATCCCAGCGGAAGAAATGCGTGAATGGCTCGATCACACGATTGACCGCATCCGTACGCTGAACACAGACCGCGTGCTGGAGATCGGTTGCGGAACGGGGATGTTGCTGTACCGCGTTGCACCGCACAGCCGTCAGTACTTTGGCACCGACATCTCCTCGCAGGTACTGCGTTCTTTGCAGCAACAGTTGACAGTACAACCAGGCGATTGGTCGCATGTGCATCTGTTGCATCGTCCAGCCGATAACTTTGCCGGCGTGGACAGCGGGGCGTTTGATTTGGTCATGCTCAACTCTGTCATTCAGTATTTCCCGAGCATCGAGTATCTGGTAGACGTGTTGATGGGAGCCGTCCAGCGTCTGGATGGGCAGGGGGCTATTTTCTTAGGTGACGTGCGCCATCTGCCACTGTTGCCAGCTTTCCACACCGTTATTGAGTTGCACAAAGCAGGTGACAGCATGAGCAGCGAAACCTTGCTACAACGCATTCAGCAGGGGATCGCTCAGGATAACGAGTTGGTGATCGATCCGGCCTTTTTCACAGCGTTCGCCAAACATGTACCGCAAATCAGCCATGTTGATGTGCTGGTCAAACGCGGTCATGCGCACAACGAACTCACTCAGTTCCGCTATGACGTCATCCTCCATGTCGGGACGCAGGTGGAAGCATCCACAGAGCCTGTGAAACAGATGTCTCTGAACTGGGTAGACGATCACTTGTCTGTGGCGGCGATTCAAGAGGCACTGACTTTGCATACGCCTGACCTGCTCATTGTCCATGCGGTGCCAGATGCGCGGGTCTACCGCTACGTTCAAGCGATCGAGTTGTTGAACCGTGGCGACCGTCCAGAGACGGTTGGCGAGTTACGTGCGGCTTTGGAGCAGCTTGCTATCGATGATGCAGTTGAACCGGAAGCACTCTGGGCACTCGGCGAATCGCTCCAGTACCACGTGGAAATCACTCGATCTACATCAGCGACAGATGGCACGTATCAGGTTGTGTTCCGCAATGGGGAACGGGCAGTAGACCGTCGTCTGCCAACGATCGCGACACCATCGTCTAGTGGTGAGGACAACGCACAGGCACCTGCTTGGTCGCGATTTGCCAACCATCCGTTACAGGTTAAATACGCTCGTCATCTGATTCCAGCCTATCGGAACTATCTGGAGGAGAAATTGCCTGATTACATGGCACCGTCCGCATACGTCGTGCTGGATGCGTTGCCACTCACAGCCAACGGCAAGATCGACCGCAAAGCATTGCCTGCTCCTGACCGTTCGCGAACGTCGATGGAAACGGAGTTTGCCGCACCGAGCAATGAAGTGGAAATCGCGGTGGCCGAGATCTGGCAAGACATCCTCGGCTACGAGCAGGTCGGGATTTACGACAACTTCTTTGAACTTGGCGGTCATTCGCTGATGGCTACGCAGATGGTGTCGCGTTTGCGCGAGATGTTTGAAGTGGAAGTTCCGTTGCAGAAGGTCTTCGAGATGCCGACGGTTGCGAGGCTCGCCGTTCTGGTCGAAGAGATCATCATGGCGGAGATTGAAGCACTTAGCGAGGAAGAAGCCGCTGAACTGTTGGGAACCAACGAATCGTAGAACAAGTTGCAGGAAAAAGGGAGGCATCATCATGACTGCACAAGATCCGTCCACATTGTCTGCAGCGAAGCAAGCCCTGCTGGCAAAGCGCTTACGAGGCAAAAGCGTCACAAGCACAGAATCGGAACAAGGGGCGATTGCCAAACGTTCGACAACTGACCCCGTTCCACTGTCGTTCGCACAGCAACGATTGTGGTTCCTCGACCAATTGGAGGGCGGACAAACGGCGACGTATAACATGCCGTTTGTCTGGTCCCTGCAAGGGGCCCTCAATCAAGAGGCGTTGCAGAGCAGCATCCAAGAAATCATCAGACGCCATGAATCATTGCGCACCACATTTGCCTTGGCTTTGGGTCAACCAAGGCAGGTGATCGCGCCACAACTTGACAGCGAGATGTCTGTGCTTGATCTGAGCGACGAGGAGACCGTGGAGCGACAAGAGCGCACCGAACGGCTGATCCGCGAAGAAATCAATCGTCCGTTTGACTTGCAACAAGGTCCGTTGTTGCGAACGCTATTGATCCGTACAGGAGCACAAGAGCATGTCTTCGTCCTCACGATGCATCATATCGTCTCTGATGGCTGGTCGATGGGCGTGTTGATCAAGGAGTTGATCGAACTCTACAACGCCTATTCGTCCGGCAAGCCGTCACCGTTGCCTGAACTTCCTGTGCAATACCCAGACTTTGCACTCTGGCAGCGTCAGTCGTTGCAGGGCGACGTGCTGGAGAAGCAGGTGAACTATTGGAAGCAACATCTGGGCGGCCCACTGCCGATCCTTGAACTGCCAACCGACCGCACACCGTCGGGTCTGCGATCCGCGCATGGTGCCCAGCAGGTATTCAAATTGTCGCCTGCGCTGACGGCGGGGCTCAAGGAATTGAGTCAGCGCGAGGGAGCCACGCTGTTCATGACCTTGCTTGCGGTGTTCAAGACGTTGTTGCACCGCTATTCGGGTCAAGACGACCTCCTGATCGGTACACCGATTGCGGGACGGACACGTCGGGAGATCGAGGGGATCATCGGATTTTTCGTCAACACGCTGGTGTTGCGTACCGATGTATCCGGGCAACCGACGTTCCGTGAACTGCTGAGCCGTGTGCGTCAGGTGTCGCTCGATGCGTATGCGAACCAAGACGTGCCATTTGAAAAATTGGTCGAGGAGTTGCAACCGGAGCGAGACCAGAGTCAATCCCCGTTGTTCCGCGCCATGTTTGCGCTGATGAACGCACCGATGGGCGACTTGGAACTGGCCGGCGTGCGGGTGCAGACTCTTGAGGCGGAAAGCGACACGGCTAAATTTGACTTGTCGATGCTGGTGATCGAAGAAGCAGACGGCTTGGCGTGTGGGATTGAATATCGTACCGACTTGTTCGAAGCCGCGACGATCGAGCGCATGGCAGGGCATTTTGAACAGTTGCTGCGAAGTGTGGTGGAAGATGCCGATCGGCCGATCAACGATCTGGAATTGCTGAGCGAAGCGGAACGCCACCTGCTGCTCCGCGAATGGAACCAGACCGATCTCGACTATCCGCATGACCTCGTCGCGCATCAACTGTTTGAGCACTGGGCCGAAATCGACCCAAGCCGAACCGCATTGATCGATGCGGGTTGCACGTTGACCTATGGCGAACTGAACGCCAGAGCGAATCAAGTCGCTCACCATTTGCAAAAAAAGGGTGTGGGGCCAGACTCGTTGGTCGGTCTCTGCATGAGGCGTTCGGCTGACCTCTTGATCGGGATGCTCGGCATTCTCAAAGCGGGCGGTGCCTATGTGCCACTTGACCCGAATTTCCCAGCGGAGCGGATCGGCTTCACGATGGAAGATGCACAGATCATCGTGTTACTGACGCAAGCAGACCTGAATCTGGAGATCCCGCCACATGATGCACAAGTGGTATACATCGATGCGGATTGGGAAGAGATCGCGCAGGAACCGACGGTCAACCCGGCGTGTACCGCAGAGGCGAACCATCTCGCCTATGTCACGTATACCTCCGGCTCGACAGGCCGACCAAAAGGGGTAGCCGTCGAACATCGCAATGCGGTGGCGCTGGCCTATTGGGCGCGGCAGGTGTATCAGCCGGAGGAGTGGGCGTGTGCGCTGTTTGCCTCTTCGATTTGCTTCGATGCGTCCGTCTACGATCTGTTCCTGACCTGGGATCGCGGTGGCACGTTGATCATGGTGGAAAACGTGTTATACCTGCCCGAATTGCCAGAGCGGGAGCAAGTGACGATGATCAGCAGCGTTCCATCGGCGTTGGCTGAACTGGTGCGGATGAACGCGATTCCGCCTTCCGTGCATACGGTCAACCTCGGGGGAGAGCCACTGCCCAACGCCTTGGCACAAAAACTCTATGAGATCGGCGTGAACAAAGTCTTCAACGTGTACGGACCTTCGGAGACGACCTGCATCTCGACGTTCCATCTCGTGGAAAAAGGCACAGACCAGCCGATGACGATCGGTCGTCCGCTTTCCAATGAGCAACTGTATGTGTTAGACCCATCCATGCACCCTGTGCCAATCGGTGTGCCTGGCGAACTGTATATCGCGGGTGACGGCGTTGCTCGCGGCTATCTGAACCGCCCTGAACTGACCGCCGAGCGCTTCCTGCCAGATCCATTCACAGCGAAACAGGGTGCCCGTATGTACAAGACAGGTGACTTGGTTCGTTATCTCCCTGATGGGCGCATCGAGTTTTTGACACGGATCGATACACAGGTGAAAATTCGCGGTCAACGGGTGGAACTGGGCGAGATCGAAGCGCGTCTGGCTGTACACTCTGAGGTCCGCGAAGTGGTGGTCGATGCTCGTCCTGACCAGACGGGTGTCAAACAATTGGTGGCGTATCTGGTCGTTGAGCCAGAGCGTACCGTGACCGCTGAAAGCCTACGCCAATGGGTGCGGGATCAACTGCCAGAGTACATGGTGCCAGCCGTCTTCATGATTCTCGAAGAATTGCCGAAAACGGCAACAGGCAAAGTCGAGCGCAAAGCGTTGCCAACTCCCGAAGGACACCACGTGCTGGAGAGCACCTACGCACCGCCGCGCAACCAACTGACACTGCGGATGGTGCGCACATGGGAAGAGGTGCTAAACAAACGTCCGATCGGCGTGACCGATCACTTCTTCGCTGTCGGCGGTGACTCGTTGAAGGCCGTGAGCTTGATGAGCGCGATCGAGAATCAGTTTGGCGTGCGATTGCCGCTGGAAACGATCTTCAAAGCGGCGACCGTCAGCGACATGTGCCAACATGTGCTCGATGTGGAGGCGGGGGTTGTCCGGAACGAAGGGCCGATCCTGCTGCAACAAGGCAAGGGCGATCAACCACCATTCTTCCTGATTCACCCAAGCGGCGGTGGCGTGCTCTGCTATGCGACACTGGCGTCCTCGCTGGGTGCCGAGCAGACGGTGTATGGCTTGCAGGCGGTGGGGTATGAGTCGGACGAGGAAGCGCTGACCGACATTCACGAGATGGCAGACCGCTATTTGCTCGACATCAAACGCGTCGCTTCAGCCGGCCCGTATCGAGTGGGTGGATGGTCATTTGGCGGAGTGGTTGCTTATGAGATTGCCAGACGTTTGGAGCAGCAGGGAGAACAGGTGGATGTGGTCGCGCTGATCGATACGCCTGCTCTCGATGGGGATATCGAATCCGTGGAAGCGGAAGTGGGCAACAAACGCCTCCTCGAAGCGTACGCGCTCGAAGTCGTCGGGCTTACCGAATGTCACTTGAATGCGATGACGGAGGAAGCGGCGTTCCAGCATGTCTTGCAAAAAGCAGTGGAGCATGGCGTGTTGCCACCCGCAGCCGACGTGGAGATGATCCGCCGCGAGATCAAGATGTTGGCGGCTCATACGCACGCGATGCTGACCTATGCGTGTGCCGAACCGATTCAAGCTGACCTGCACCTGTTGGCCGTTCAAGAACTGGCGCGTGGGCAAGTGTTGGCTCAGCCAGAGCGTTGGCAAGCGCGGACGACAGGTAGGCTGACCGTGTATGCGATCCCAGGGGATCATTTCAGCCTGATTCAGCCACCGCATGTGTTTGCAGTAGCGAACGCGATGAAAGAAGCGATGGGACTCGTCGTACAGCCACAAACACAGGCATAGACGTAACGGATTCGGGGTGAGGAAGAGGAAATACCACCGCTCTACCGAAGATTGAGGGGAATGTTTCTTGAGGAGGTCGGATGGCACATGCTGGTCGAAGAATTGCGCAAGATCATCCCAGATCGAGAGCGGGTCACGGTGAACGAAACGGTCTTGGAGCAACACAGTCGGGATATCACGTCCTACCACCGTTCGCGTTTACCTGATGTGGTGGTGTTTCCGACCACAACGCAGGAAGTCAGCGCCGTGCTCCGCTATGCCCATGCGCACGACATCGCCGTCACCGCGTTTGGCGTCGGCAGCAGTGTAGAAGGGCAAGTCGTGCCGCTGCAGGGTGGCATCTCACTTGATCTCACCTTGATGAATCAAGTCCTCGACGTGCGCCCGGGCGACTTTTTAGTCAACGTGCAGCCAGGTGTCAGGCGTACAGAGCTGAATAGCCATTTGAAAAAGTACGGTCTGTTCTTTCCCGTTGACCCTGGTGCCGATGCTACGCTGGGCGGGATGGCGGCAACCAACGCGTCTGGCACGACAGCGGTGCGCTATGGCACGATGCGCAGCCAAGTGCTCGGGCTGGAAGTGGTGTTGGCCGATGGTACCATCGTGCGCACAGGCGGGATGGCGGCGAAATCGTCGTCAGGCTATCATTTGACAGGCTTGTTTGTGGGATCGGAAGGGACGCTGGGCGTGATTACGGAGTTGACGCTGCGTCTGTACGGCATTCCGGAGTACATCCTGTCGGCGCGCGCTGTGTTCGCCGATGTGGCAACGGCCTCCCAAGCGGCGATCTCGATGCGGATGTGTGGATTGCCGCTCGACCGCATTGAGTTGGTGGACGAAGCGACAATCCAAGTCGTCAACGCTTTCAAAGGAACCGACTTCGTGCCAGCCCCGACCCTCTTTTTAGAGGTCAGTGGCAGTAAACTCGTCGCAGAGAAGAACATGGAGTTAGCTGAAAGCATCCTGCGCGAAGAGGGTTGTCTTGACTTCAAACAGGAAACGGACAGCAAAGCCCGTGCAGAACTGTGGACGGCGCGGCATGAAGCGGCATTGGCATTTGTCGCCAGCATTCCTGGCAAGAAAAAGATGTCCACCGATGTCTGTGTCCCACTGTCCGCTCTGCCAGCGGCGATCGTCAACGCTCGGGAAGCGATTGATCGACACGGGATGCGTGGAGCGATCCTCGGACATGTCGGCGATGGGAATTACCATGCGATGCTGGCGATTGATCCAGCAGATCGCGACGACATGGAGCGTGCGGCCCGTGTTAACCACGAAATCGTGGCATTTGCTTTGGAGCATGGCGGGACGTGCAGTGGAGAGCATGGCATCGGTCTTGGCAAAGCGAAGTATCTGACCTTAGAGCACGGCGCGGCGGCTGTTGATTTGATGCGAGCGTTGAAACGGACAGCCGATCCGAAAGGGATCTTGAATCCAGGGAAGATTTTTGGCGAGTGATGTGAGGAAGAGTATGAAGGAG
>Ga0068898_10282443_pt1 | contig 15166 bp, 10 predicted proteins | sample SoiCruaftwetup5A_FD_65918 | JGI IMG/M metagenome (GOLD analysis project Ga0068898, IMG submission 65918) | Soil microbial communities from Colorado Plateau and Sonoran desert - Soil Crust after wet up 5A (Metagenome Metatranscriptome) | ecosystem: Environmental > Terrestrial > Soil > Desert ...
ATCGTGTTCTCCACGACGTTGCCGTTGGTCATCGAACGCACCAGCACGCCGCCGTCGGTGCCGGCGATGAAGTGCGACCATTCCCAGGCCTGGCACCCCAGGAACGTAGCGCCACCCAGGATTGTCCAGAGCATCCACTTTTCCACATCGTTGCGGTCGTTGCGGTGCCCGGCTTCCACGGCCAGTACCATCGTGACCGAACTCATGATGAGCACGAACGTCATGATCCCCACGAACACCAGCGGCAGGTGCACGCCGTGCAGGAAGGGAACCGCCTCGAACACCCGTTCGGGGATGGGCCAGTATTCCTGCGAAAAGGTGAACTTGTCGGGGTCACCCTTGTAGGCGGGGTGGCTGAAACGGATCAGGCCGTAGGTGATGAGCAATGCCGAAAAAGTGAACGCATCGGAGAGCAGGAAAAACCACATCATCAACTTGCCGTAACTGGCCTTGAGGGGCTCGTTACCGCCGTCCCAGATGCTTGATTTCCGTTCCGTCATTTCTGACGGGGTGGTCGTTACTACTGTGGGTGTAGCCATGAATGGTCGAAATCAGAGATTAGTGATTGACTAGTAAAAAGACGAACAAATATATCCAAAGAAGGTCTAAAAAGTGCCAGTACGTGGCGCACATATCAATGCGGGTCATGCTTTTCGAGTGGATTTTGTACTGAAAAGCCGCTACCGTAATGATGCCCACGAACACCAGCCCCGAAATCAGGTGGAACGCGTGAACCCCCGTAAGGATGTACAGGAACGACCCCGAGGGGTTTGCCGGGTACGGGTTTTCGGTCTGGTTGCCGCCCAGGAAGATGTTGTGCTCCACCAGGTATTGCCAGGCTTCCCACTGTCCCACCAGGAACGCCGTCCCCAGCAGCACTGTGAGCACCATGCCCCACCTTAACCCCGCAATGTTATTCCTTTTTGCCGAGAAATGCGCCCACTGCATGGTAATGCTGCTGGCTACCAGAATGACGGTAGTCGTCCAGAACACGGGCGGCAACTCAAACTCCAGCCAGTTGCCTTCGGCCCGCCGCACCATGTAGGCACTGGTGAAGGCCGCAAAAATCATTACAATGCTCACGATAAACAACCATAAAGCGAACTTTTTGGGGTGCATCGCCAGGGGCATCGGCGGCTCTTCGTGCAGCATGGCACCCTTGGGAATTGGTTTCAAACCTGCGAACTTACTCATGTCGGTATACTTTACGTGGATTTAGAGGACGGGGAAAACGGCTTTTCCACGCGTTTTCCCTTATGATAATAACAAACAATCCACCCCTTTTGTCACACCTTATCGATTAAAAATGCAATCTGCACGATGGGCAGGTAAAGGAAAGATCCGAACATCATCTGCAACGCCGCCTTGCGCGAACACTCCTTCATCAGGTAGATCGTCTGCGCCAGGAACAGCACCCCGCATATTACGGCGGTTACGGCGGCATTGATGCCAGTAATACCAAATTTTGCCGGCAACACGCCCAGTGGGATCAGAAACAGGGCGTAGGTCATGATCTGGAAGGCAGTATTGAGGTCCCGGCCCCCGTTGGAAGGCAGCAACTTAAAGCCGGCTTTCTTGTAATCGTCGTCGAGCACCCAGGCAATGGCCCAGAAGTGCGGGAACTGCCAGATGAACTGGATGGCAAACAGGGTAAATGCTTCGGTGCTGAGCACACCCGTAACGGCCACCCAGCCAATGAGGGGCGGCAAGGCGCCCGGAAACGCCCCTACGAACACGGCGATCGGTCCCACCCGCTTGAGCGGCGTGTACACAAATGCGTAGAGCACCAGCGACAGGAACGCCAGCATGCCGGCCAGCGGCGAGAAGTGGAAAAACAACACGTACACCCCCGCAAAAGCCAGTACCAGGCAGAACGTGAGGGCTTCGGTGATGGTGAGACGACCCGAGGGCAGCGGCCGGTTGGCGGTCCGTTTCATCAGGCGGTCGAGGTCAATTTCAATGACCTGGTTGAGAATGTTGGAGGCGCCGGTCACCAGGAAACCCGCCAGCACGAACAGAGCCAGGTTCCAGTCCAGCGACTGGTCGGCGGCCATTGAGTACCCGATGCCTCCCGAAAATGCGACGGTGAAGGAGAGCCGGAACTTTAATAACTCGAAGAATGCCCGGGCTTTTACGCCCAGTTGCCCAATACCGATTGTTTCCCGTTGTGTGGTGATCATTGGTAAGAATACTGTTTAGAAGCACTTTCCGCCCTTGTTGCGAAAAGGACTTTTCTTTGATTTACTAACAACAGCAGCGTAAATTGAATTCCGGCCAGCAGCGCCGCGAGTAAAAGATGTACGGGCTGTAAGACCGCCGGAATGGCAAAATACGCCAGTGCTGCGCCGCTCAGAATGGAGACCACAATTACGGCCAGCAAACTTATCACAAAAAAGCGAAGTGCTCCCGCCCAGGCGCCGTGTTTGCGCAGCAACCACACGAGTCCCAGGTTAACCCCCAGCACCAGCAGCGAAAAGGAACGGTGGATGTAGAACGGAATGCCGAGCTTTTCGATCCAGGTGTCGCGCCCCGCGCCGCCCAAGCCGGAGGCAATGGCGTCAATCTCTTCCCGCACTTGGGTGCCTAGTCCCACCTGCATCACCGACAACAGCAGCCCCAGCCCCAGCAGTACGTTTACCGCCGTTTTACCGCCGTTCAACCGTACGGGCACCAGGCCGTCGTACGACCGGGCCACCACGTAGATAAGCAGGCACACGATGGCAATCGCCAGTAGCATGTGCACGGTAATGGTACCGGGCAGGAGGTTGGTGGAAACCACGATGGAGCCGAGCCACCCTTCGAAGCCTACCAGCACGAAGGCCAGCAGGCTTAGCCAGGTGATGCGCCGGTCCGTGCGGAAGTAGCGAAACGACATGACGGCCGTGATGAAAATGAAGAAGCCGATGAGCACCCCGATCAGCCGGTTCCCGTACTCGATCCAGGTGCGCAAAGGGTTGAAGGGAGCCTCCTCAAACATGGAGGGGTCGTTGGTGATCAGGTTGGCGGTGGCTTCAAAACCCATCCGGCGGAGCGTTACCGCCAGGCGGTCATTCTTGACTTTTCGCTTCTGCGCATACACTTCGCGGTAGTCGGCGGGCAACTCCGCAGCATCAGTAGGGGGTACCCAACTGCCGAAGCACTTGGGCCAGTCGGGGCAGCCCATGCCGGAGCCCGTGCTCCTGACTACGCCACCGACTAGAATCAATACGTAAACGGCAACAACTGTGATAATCCCGAATCTCCTGAACGTTCTTCCCTCACTATGGTGACTATCTGACATAACTGGTTGTATTAGGCCTTTAGAGCTTCCTGGCAGGCGGCGCCGGTTGCACTGCTTCCAGGTGGCTATACAAGGGTAAGGAGCCATGCGAGCCCTTTTGCATCACATGACTCCTTACCGCTTATGGGTGCATGCTATTCTTGTTTGTCCGGATTCCGGGAGTCCAGTTTCCGCTCCTCTTTCTTGTCATTCACCACGGTGGGGGAGCTAAGGTCCTCCTCGCGGTCCATCGAAACCTTCTCGTTGCCGCTGCCGTTGGCACCGCCTTCAATTTCGTGGGCCAGGTTCGACTCCGGCGTCTGCCACAGCGGAATGTGCTGCGGGATGAAGTCTTCCTTGGCGCCCGGCTTCGAGTAATCGTACGGCCAGCGGTACACCGACGGAATTTCGCCTACCCAGTTGCCGTGGCCGGGGTTGATGGGTGCCGTCCACTCCAGCGTGTTTGAGCGCCAGGGGTTCTGCGGCGCCCGGCGGCCCCGGAAGATGCTGTACAGGAAGTTGTACAGGAAGATAAGCTGCGCACCAGCCGTGAAGCCGGCAGCAATCGTAATGAAGCCCGTCAGGTCGAGATACAGGTTCTTCCACACCTCAAAACCGGTGAAGGAGTAGTAGCGGCGCGGGAAGCCGGCAATGCCCATGTAGTGCATCGGGAAGAACACCAGGTACACGCCGATGAACGTACACCAGAAGTGGATCGCGCCCAGTTTGTCGTCCATCATGCGGCCGAACATCTTGGGGAACCAGTGGTACACGCCGGCCATAAGGCCGAAGAACGACGCACTCCCCATTACCAGGTGGAAGTGGGCCACCACGAAGTACGTATCGTGCAACTGGATGTCAATGGCGGAGTTACCCAACGCAATCCCCGTCAGACCGCCCGAGATGAACACGGATACGAGGCCGATGGAGAACAACATGGCCGGCGTAAACACGATGTTGCCGCGCCATAAGGTAGTAATGTAGTTGAACGCTTTTACGGCCGAGGGTACGGCGATGATGAGCGTAAGGAACATGAAAATCGATCCCAGGAACGGATTGAGACCCGACACGAACATGTGGTGGGCCCACACCACGAACGACAACACCGTAATGGCCATCATAGAACCAATCATGGCGCGGTAGCCGAAGATGGGCTTGCGGGAGTTGGTGGCAATGATCTCGGAAGTGATGCCCAGGGCCGGCAGGAGTACGATGTACACCTCGGGGTGGCCTAGGAACCAGAACAAGTGCTGGTACAGCAGCGGGCTGCCGCCTACGTTGTGCAGGGCTTCACCACCAATGTAGATTTCGGACAGGTAGAAGCTCGTGCCGAACGAACGGTCGAAGATCAGCAGCAGGGCGGCCGAGAAGAGTACCGGGAACGACAACACGCCGATGACGGCCGTCAGGAAGAACGCCCAGATCGTGAGCGGCAACCGCGAGAACGACATTCCCCGGGTACGCAGGTTGATTACGGTAGTAATGTAGTTGATGCTGCCCAGCAGCGACGAAACAATGAACAGGGCCATTGATACGAGCCACATGGTCATCCCCAGGCCCGAACCGCTCAGTGCCTGCGGCAGGGCGCTCAGCGGCGGGTACACCACCCAACCCCCGGCAGCCGGACCGGTTTCAATAAACAGGGAAGCCAACATGACCACGCTGGACAGAAAGAAGAACCAGTACGAGAGCATGTTGAGGAAGCCCGAAGCCATGTCGCGGGCGCCGATCTGCAACGGAATGAGGAAGTTACTGAACGTGCCGCTGAGGCCGGCCGTGAGCACGAAGAACACCATGATGGTGCCGTGCATGGTCACGAGGGCCAGGTAAAATTCAGGGTCCAGTTTTCCCTCCTGAATCCACTTGCCCAGGATGGGCTTGAGAAACGTCATGTCCATGGTGGGGAAGCCCAACTGGAGACGGAAGATCAACGAAAGAGAGCCCCCCAGGAAAGCCCAGAAGATCCCCGAGAACAGGTACTGCTTGGCGATGACTTTGTGGTCTTCGCTGAAAATGTATTTGCGGATAAAACTTTGGTGGTGCTCATGGTCATGATCGTGATCATCACCGTGACCGTGCGCCATATCGTGCTTTGCTGGAATATCAACCGCGGCCATAGGAACGGGGTATTAGTATTGTGAGAAATGAATTTACGTAACGATCAGGTATCTTTTATTGAGCAGATAATTCCGGGTTTGCCACCATCTTAACGGCTCCTTTGGCGGGCAGTGCCGCGGCGTTGTTGGCCGGGGCGGCAGTGGTATCGTCGGCATTTTCCGGCGCAGCGCCACCGTCACCCGGGCCGATCACGCGCAACGCCTTCTCCTGAAGGTTGGCGGGTACTTTGGCCAGATAATCGCGGTTCTGCGCCAACCAGGGCTTTTGGCTGGCTACCCATTTGTTGAACTCGGCTTCTTCTTCCACAATAATGATGGTGCGCATCGAGAAGTGGCCGCGGCCGCATACTTCAGTGCAGGCCAGTTCGTAGTTGAACTCGGGGTTGCCCAGTGCTTCCCGCATCTCCTTGGTGGTTTTGTCGGGAGTAAAGGCAAACTTGGTCGGCATGCCGGGTACGGCGTCCATCTTTACCCGGAAGTGGGGCATGAATACGCTGTGCAGTACGTCACGGGCTCGGATCTTCAGCATGACCTGCCGGCCCTTGGGCAGGTGGATTTCCCGCGCCATGAAGTCATCGAACGAGTTTTCGTCGTTAAGGTCGATGCCCACCACGTTGGAGGCATCGATGAGGCGGAAGTCGAAGCCGCCCAGTTCGGGCCGTCGCTTGCCCAGTTCGGCGTGCTTGTCGCCGGGGTAGCGGACTTCCCAGTTGAACTGCTTGCCCACCAGTTCGACCATCACGCCGTTGTCAGTCTGCGCGGGGTTGGTGATGTCGCGCCATACTTTCCAGCCCGAGAGCACCAGCAGCGTCAGCACGATGGCCGGCACCACAGTCCAGATCACTTCCAGGCGGTTGTTGTCGGGATAGAAGCTGGCTTTGCGGTTTTCGCGGAACTGGTATTTCCAGGGAAAATAGAACAGCAGGATGTGGGTGGCAAAGAACACGGCGCCCGTAATGCCCATCGTGATCCAGAACAGGTTGTCCGTTTCGCGGCCGTGGGGCGCAGAAGCTTCCGGCAGGAAGTAATCCGCCGCAGCAATCGAGGACCATACGGCACCAATCGTGCCCAGCACCAGGAATACCACCCACATGGCGGCATTTACCTTATTACTCGTTGTCTCCCGCGTCGTGGGCGTACCCCGGACGAGGGAAATCATAGATTGTACCCGGAAGATCATCACGACGATGAAGAGGATGAGTACAACGCCGATTCCTAAAATAATACTAGTCATACGCGCAATTTATATAGATTGAGATAGTCAATTTCCCATCAGATGTTATGGTGTAAACTCTCCTCCAGCATGGGGTGGTTTTTCGCTACCAGCGGCGCTTTGGCCAGGTAGGTACCGACCACCAAAGCAAAGGCTCCAGCGAAAATGGCTACCATTCCGAACTCAATCGGGCCAAATCCACCGTTCTCCCCAACTGTTCCCGGCATAATCATCAGGTAGAAGTCGAGCCAGTGGCCCCCGATGATGGCGCAGCAAACGATCTGCAGGAAGATGTAGTGACGCTTGGCATCCCTTGTCATTAGAACCAGGAAGGGGAAGACAAAGTTTATCAAAACGTTCAGAAAAAATACAATTTTATACCGCCCGTCGTACCCTTCGAACCGCTCATCGAAGTACACGGCTTCTTCGGGAATGTTGGCGTAGTAAATGAGCAGGAACTGGGAAAACCACACGTACGTCCAGAAGATGCTGAAGGCGAACATGAACTTGCCCAGGTCGTGCAGGTGGTTGGCGTTGACCATTGGGAGGTAGCCGGCCCGCTTGAGGTTTACCACGGTAAGGGTGATGACGGCCAGGCCGGTTACCCACCAGGAGGCAAACATGTACCAACCGAACATGGTGCTGAACCAGTGTACGTCGATGGACATCACCCAGTCCCAGGCGGCCGTTACGGAAGTGACGGCGAAGAAGATCAGGAACAACACCGAGGTCGTAATGTTGCGGTCGTAGTTGAGCAGCCCGCCCTCCAGGTCTTCGCGGAGTGACCGGTTGCGCAATTTCAGGAACATGTAGAACCAGACGCCGAAATACAGTACCATCCGGATCAGGAAGAAGGGCATGTTGAGAAAGCCGCTTTTGCCGGCAATGATGGTATCGTAATTTGGGCTGTTAGGGTCCGTTACTCCATGTTGCAACCAATGGAACAAGTTGTGATTGCCTGCTAGAAATGTAGCCAGCAGGACCACGCCGGTGACGGGCAGAAAGTATCCGAATGCCATCGGAATCCGCAGGATGCCCGCCGACCAGCCGGCCTGCGAAGCGTACTGCACCGCCACGAAAAAGGCACCGATCACGGCAATGCCCGTGAAGAACACGCCGTTGAGCCAGAGGTTGGCGTAGAGCCGCTTTGACCAGTGGAACTCGTGGTGTCCCCCGGCGTGGGCCTGTTCACCAATGGCCTGCCCGGCGGCTTCGTGGTGTTCGCCTACGCCGGAGGCCAGCAGGATTACGCCGAGAATGACCAGCAATACCCCTACCCCAATGGCAGTCAGGGCGCGGGTACGGGTTTTGGGTTGAAAAATGTACTGCTCGTCCAGCGAGACAGGGGTATGATGATGATGACCAGCCATTTCCTGAGCTTTATATCCGTAAGGGGTGTCTTACTGTAGTTGTTGAAGTTGGTGTACGTAGTGGACGATTTTCCAGCGGTCGGGCGGCAGAATCTGCGTGCCGTGCGGCCACATGCGGCCCCGGCCGTAGGTAATCACGTGGAAGATGTGCCCGTCGTTCATCTCCTTGTAGCGGCCCACCGAGTAGTTTGGCACGCCCTTGTATACTTTGCCCACCGGACCGTCGCCTTTGCCTTGTTCGCCGTGGCAGGGCTGGCAGTACCGGGTGTAAAGCACCTTGCCTTCTTCCAGTACCGCTTCGTTGCCCGGCACGGGGTTCTTCAGGGTACTTGCGGCCAGTTCCAGGTCGTCTTTGGTCAGGTTGTACACCATCAGGTCGGTCACGGCGCTGTCGCCGCTGCCGTAGGTGGTCTGGTAGTTACGGCGGGAAACCGTGCCCGTCACCGGGTACCACAGGTTGTTGCCGTAGGGGTTGAATTTGTTTTTCATGTCAGCCCGCTGTTTGTAGGGCTCGTAGGATTCCGGATGGTACATATCCGGCGCGTATTCGGTGCCCGTATCGTCGGGGTTGCGGCCGCAGGAAGAGGCCCACAACACCGCCAGCAGACACATGCTTATATAATAGGTTGAGCGAATCATGGAATTAGACTATTCTTTTAAGCTTCTACTTCTACAATTTTGGTATTCACTTCGATGGCTCCGCTGGTGCGCAGGATCGCGGTGATCTCGTCCTGGGTCAGGGAGTTTTTGGTCAGGTCCACGGCCATGATGAACTTGTCGTCGGTGCAGCGGCTGTCGAACAGGAGCGGCCGCTTGCCGGGGTACAGGTTGCTCACGATCAGGAAGGTAGCTACCATCCCCAGCGCGGCCAGCAGTACCGTCAACTCAAAGGTTACGGGAATGAAGTCGGGGAACGTCACGAAGTTCTTCCCCCCGATGATGATCGGCCAGTCAAAACCCAGCATCCAGATCTGCATGAGCAGGGCCAGCGAAGTACCCGTGATGCCGAACATGAATGCCGCCCGGGGCAGCCGGGAACGCTTATAGCCCAGTACCTCGTCCAGCCCGTGAATCGGAAAAGGGGTGTATACTTCGTGGATGCGGACGCCGCCGTTGCGTACTTTGGTCACGGCCGACAGTACCACGTCTTCGTCGTCGTACACGCCCACCAGGAATTTATTTTCGTTATGCTCCATTTGGTCTCTATAGATTTTAGGCTACTGTTATTCCACGTCTTTGTTGAACGCCGGGCGGGTTTGGTACTCAGCTGGCTGCGAGGCCGAAGTCCGCTTCTGCTCGGCCACCTTCTGCGATGATCCTTTCAGTACTGCTTTTACTTCCGCCATGTTGATCACGGGCAGGAACTTGGCAAACAGGAAGAACAGGGTGAAGAAGATGCCGAACGTGAGGAGGTAGTCGGTCACGTCAATGATGGTCGGGGAGAACATTACCCAGCTCGACGGCAGGTAATCGCGGTGCAGCGACGTTACAATGATTACGAAACGTTCGAACCACATGCCGATGTTTACCACGATGGACAGGATGAACGTAGCCACTACGCTGGTTCGGATCTTCTTGATCCACAGCAGCTGCGGGGAAATAACGTTACAGGTCATCATCGACCAGTAGGCCCACCAGTACGGGCCGGCCATCCGGTTGAGGAACGCGTACCCTTCGTACTGCACGCCCGAGTACCAGGCAATGAAGAATTCAGTGATGTAGGCAACCCCCACGATGGAGCCGGTGAGGATGATGATCTTGTTCATCAGCTCGATGTGCTGGATGGTAATGTACTCCTTCAGGTCGAACACCTCGCGGGTGACGAGCATAAGGGTCAATACCATCGCAAACCCGGAGAAGATGGCCCCGGCCACGAAGTAAGGCGGGAAGATAGTGGTGTGCCAGCCGGGAATCACGGAAGTAGCAAAGTCAAAACTTACAATGGTGTGTACCGAAAGTACCAGCGGGGTAGAAAGACCGGCCAGGATCAAGCTGACGGCTTCGTAACGCTGCCAGGTTTTGGCCGAGCCATCCCAACCGAAGCTCAGGATGCCGTAGGCTACCCGGGATACTTTGGAGCGGGCCCGGTCGCGGATGGTGCCCAGGTCGGGAATCAGACCGATGTACCAGAACACCAGTGACACGGTGAGGTAAGTACTGATGGCGAACACGTCCCACACCAGCGGCGAGTTGAAGTTCACCCACAGCGGCCCGTAGGTGTTGGGCAGGGGCAGCGCCCAGTAACCTACCCAGGTGCGGCCCATGTGCAACAGGATGAATGTACCCGCGCAAAGTACGGCAAAGATGGTCATGGCTTCTGCCGCCCGGTTGATGGAGGTTCTCCACTTCTGGCGGAACAGCAGCAGAATGGCCGAGATCAGCGTACCGGCGTGGCCGATGCCTACCCACCACACGAAGTTGGTAATGTCCCAGGCCCAACCCACGGTTTTGTTGAGGCCCCACTCGCCGATGCCGTACCAGAAGGTCCGGTAGGCGCCGTACAAGCCGATGCCCAGCAGCACGAGTGAACACAGGAAGGCAATTCCCCAAAGTTTGGTGGGCTTACCTTCCACCTGCCGGCATATATCCTCTGTGACGTCAGCGTAAGTCTTGCCCCCTAGTACGAGTGGCTCTCTGACGGGTGAAACGACGTGACTCATAACGGTATCGTAAGGGATGAGATTAAAATAGTTAGGCCTTATTCCTGATTTTGGTCAGATACGTAATCTGCGGACGCGTGTTGATCTCCTCCAGCACGCGGAAACCGCGGTTCGTTTCTTCTTCGTGCCAGATCTGGGCCACGCGGCTCTCGGTATCGTTCAGGTCGCCGAAGGTAATGGCACCGGTAGCGCACGCCTGGGCGCAAGCCGTCACAATTTCACCGTCTCGCGGACGTCTGCGTTCTTTCTTCGCGTTAAGCTTCCCTTCCTGGATGCGCTGCATGCAGAAATTACACTTCTCCATGACGCCCCGCGACCGTACCGTTACGTCGGGGTTGAGTACCATTTTGCCGAGGTCGTTGTTGGTATGGTAATCAAACTTCTCGTTGTTGTGGTACTTGAACCAGTTGAACCGCCGCACTTTGTAGGGGCAGTTGTTGGCGCAGTAACGCGTACCGATGCAACGGTTGTACACCATCATGTTCACGCCTTCGGAGCTGTGGGCCGTGGCAATTACCGGGCACACCGTTTCGCAGGGTGCGTTCTGGCACTGCTGGCACAGCATCGGCTGAAAGATCACCTCCGGGTTGGCCGACGGTTCTTCCATATCCTTATAACCCGAAATGCTCTGTTTGGTTGGGTCGGCGTCGCTGCTGTAGTAGCGGTCGATGCGCAGCCAGTGCATTTCGCGCCGGTTGAGTACTTCCTGGCGACCCACCACGGGAATGTTGTTCTCCACGTTACAGGCCACCACGCAGGCGCCGCAGCCGGTGCAGGAGTTCAGGTCGATCACCATGCCCCACGAGTGGTTCAGGTACTGGTGCCCCTTCCAGAGAGTGATCTCGGTCGGGCTCTTGGGCCCTTCGGGGGTAGCTATCTTGGGTTCGTGCCGTCCGGCGGCCGGGTTCTGCACGTATTCGCTCAGGCTGGCTTCCTGCACGATCGGGCGGGCCATGATCGTGTGGTGCGTCTGCACCTGGGCAATCTCGCGGTGGCCTTCCGTCTTGGTAATGTTCACGGCGGGCACCACGTACTGCATGGTACCATTCACGAAGTTTGCCAGCGGGAAGGCGTTTTTGCCCACGTTATTGGCGGCTTTGCCCGCCTTGGTACGGCCGTACCCTAAGGCCAATCCGACGGTGCCTTCGGCCTGGCCGGGCTGGATGAGTACCGGCACGGCAACGGGCGGCTTACCATTGACGGCAACCTGCACGACGTCGCCCTGCACCAGTTCCATCTGCACGGCCATCTTCCTAGGGATGGTCAAGTAGTTGTCCCAGCAGGCCCGGGAAATGGGATCGGGAAATTCCTGCAGGTACGGGTTGTTGGCGTGGTCGCCGCTGCCCATGCCGATCTTTTCATAGAGGCACAGTTCCGTGGCGTTGTTGTTTGCTTTGTAAGTCTGCCCGATGGCCGTAGCTGCCGCGGCCAGGTTCACCGACGGGGCCGTGCCGCCGCCAGCCGAACCGGCCGTCCCGGTGGGAGCCACGGTAAGCGGACGGGGGTTGTTGGAAGCCGTCGGGTTTTGCACCGGTGTCTGCTGCGTGGCCGTTGCCTTGGGCTCGAAAATGCCGTCGTGCAGGGTCCGGGTCCAGAAGGCTTCGAAAGCCCCGGCACTTGCGCCGGCTTGCGGGAACAGGTTGGTACGCCAGTAGTTTTGCAGGTACGCGTAGTAATTGGTTACCGGCGCACCGGCCCACGTGAGCAGGCTTTCCTGCGCGTGGCGGGTCTGGAAGATCGGGTTGATGGTCGGCTGAACGACGCTGTAGTACCCTCTCCTGGGCTCGGCGTCCCCCCACGATTCGAGGTAATTATGGTCGGGGCACACGTAGTCGCACAGGGAGGCCGTTTCGTCCAGGCGGTCGGCGAAGGAAATCTTGAGGCCTACTTTCTGGAGGTTCGCGGCGAAGTTGGCGGCCGGGTAGTTGTACACCGGGTTGGCGTTGTAGAAAATCACCGCCCCTACCCGGCCCTGCTGTACCTCCTGCGCGAAGGCAGCCATGGCCGTATCGTCGCCGGCCTTCAGGGTGGAGTGGGCCACCGTGTCGATGGTGGAGCCGTAAGCGCCGAGGAGCCGGTTGAGGTCGGCAACCACTGCCTGCACGTTCACGTCCTGCGAGCCGCTGATGACCAGCGACCGGCCGCGGGCGGCGAACAGGTCGCGGGCGGCCTTGTCGAGGTTGGTGGCGTTGAAGTCGGGCACGTTGAGGGCCGCGGCACCCGCCAGTTTAGCCACCCGGTTGTAGAGGGCGGCCACCAGCAGCCCTTCCTGCGAAGGTTTGATGGGCGTGCGGTGGTCGGAGTTGGAACCCGTCAGCGTGAGGGTGGATTCGAACTGGTAGTGCCGGTTCATCTCCTTTTTGTTCTTGCTCACCTGCCGCAGCTGGGCGTACTGGTAGCTGTAGGTAGTGTTGCCCGGCCAGGTGCCGAGGAAGTCGGCCCCGATGCCTACCACTACGTTGGCCTTGCTGAAATCAAAGTACGGGAACACGCCGTTGTGCACCCGCAGCAGGGCCGCGTAAGACACCGCGTCGTATACCACGTGCTGGGCGCCGGGATACTTGGCGAGGAAGTCGCGGATGGCAGCCTTGGTGGTCGGGCTGATGACGGTGGAAGTAACCAGGCGAATGGCGCCGCCCCCGGAGGCGACCCGGCCGAGCTGGCTCGAAATCTCGCTGTCAATCGTTTTCCAGTCGGCCGGCTTGCCGCCCTTGCGCGGACCGTTCAGGCGGGTGTTGTCGTACAGGTTGAGCGGCGAAGCCTGGGTTTTTACGCCCGTGCCCCGGTGCGTGAGGCTCGACAGGTTGTTGGGCTCGATTTTGATGGGACGGCCCTCGCGGGTTTCTACCAGCACACTGTCGTAGCCACCGTCGGCGTCCACGTAGCTGGACGCGTAGTAGTTGGAGATGGTGGGTTCAATGTCTTCCGGCTTGGTAATGTACGGGATGGCGTGCCGCACCGGCTGCTCGCAGGCGGCCAGCGACACGGCCGTCAGGCTGAATCCCATCATTTTAAGAAAGTCCCGGCGGGAGGAACCCGTCACGTCGCTGGGAATTTCGGCACTCTTAGCGGGTTGATTCTGTTCAGGAAACTCGTTTTGCGCGTTCTTTACAAATTCTAATTCGTTGGTCAACTCCTCCAGACCCTTCCAGTATATTTTATTACTCTTCTTATTCTCTTCCATATAAGGATTCGCGTTGGGCGACTGTTTTATTTATTGATAGAGGCTAGTAGCAGTTAGTAGTGGCACTTTGAACATTCCAGGCCACCGATGTCGGCTACCCGCATGGGTTCTTTGGTCTCCTTGCTGTGCAGGGCAACCAGTTTGTCGTAATAGGCGTTGTCGCGGCCTTGTACTTCCGTCTTGCGGTGGCAGTCGATGCACCAGCCCATCGTGAGCGGGGCAATGTGCTGCACGACTTCCATGTTCTGGATTTCGCCGTGGCAGGTCTGGCAGGCCACCTGGCCCACGTTCACGTGCTGGGCGTGGTTGAAGTAGGCAAAGTCAGGCAGGTTGTGCACCCGTACCCATTCCACGGGCTGGTTCTTCTCAATGGCGGTGTAGATCTTCTGAATCTGCGGGGAGGCCGTCTTGATGACCCCGTGGCAGTTCATGCAGATGTTGAGGGAAGGAATGCTGGCCGTCTTGGCCTTGGTCACCGTGGTGTGGCAGTAGTTACAGTCGATCTGGTACTGGCCGGCGTGCAGTTTGTGCGAGTAAGCAATGGGCTGCTTGGGGGCGTACCCCTGCTGGATGCCGATGCTCATCACCTGGTCGTTGGCTACTTTGCCTACCACCAGGGCGAAGATCAGGGCCACGCCGCCCTTGAAGGCGCTGCTTCCGGCAATGCCCTTCCAGTTGACGCGCTGCTGCAACACTTCGCGGTCTTCGGGGGCCAGGTCTTTCTTCTCGCTGAGGAACTTGCTGAGCAGCGACACGATCATGATCAGCACCAGCAGCACCAGGAGCAGGATCACCAGCAAGGCCACCAGGATGATGGTGAACGAAGTGGAGCCTAGGGCGCCGTCGGTTTTGGCGTTCGGACCACCCGTGCCGGAGGGCACCAGTTTGCCGTCAACGTCGCCGCCCGTTGCCGTGTTGGCGTTCTCACCCGAGCTGGCTACGTCCACGTAGGCCAGCAGCGACTGGATCTGCTGGTCGGTCAGGTCGCCAAAGCCGGGCATGATCTGCTTGTTGAACTTGTTGTACAGGTCCACGGCGTACTTGTCCCCGCTCTCGATGACTTTCTGCGGGTTACGAATCCAGTTGATGAGCCAGTCCATCTGACGGCGTTCGTTGATCCCCTTCAGGCCGGGGCCAACCACGACTTCGTTCGTGACGGCGTGACAAGCGGCACAGTTGTTGTTGAAAAGCGTTTTACCTTCGGCAACGGCTGCCGGGTCCTGGGTACGGGGCTGGGAACCGCCCGCCGGTATGCTGGCGTCGTTGTTCTTGTCCACCACATCGCCGGGAAGCTGGGCTTCCGCGTTGTTCTCCTGTGCCTGCGTCGGGTAAGGGGCTGCCAACCATAGGAAGCAGCAAAAAA
>Ga0068898_10090555_pt1 | contig 14993 bp, 1 predicted proteins | sample SoiCruaftwetup5A_FD_65918 | JGI IMG/M metagenome (GOLD analysis project Ga0068898, IMG submission 65918) | Soil microbial communities from Colorado Plateau and Sonoran desert - Soil Crust after wet up 5A (Metagenome Metatranscriptome) | ecosystem: Environmental > Terrestrial > Soil > Desert ...
CCGGGGAGATACCATCCCGTGCAGATCTGGAAGCCCCAACGAGCGTTTTTGGTCTCTTCGATCTGTTGAGAGAGTGGGTTTTTCGCCGTTCGGCGACGAGGGGAGCGGCACTCACGTGGCGCTTCTTCCGTGTCTTCGCGTAAATGAGCCCATGGCTATGTCTATAGCGTAACACTTTTTCAGTTGAAAAATGCTTGTTGCCGTGCGCTCGAGCAGGCAGGCGGCGTCGAGCCGGGGAGATACCATCCCGTGCAGATCTGGAAGTCCCGCGGGCGGCCCACATTCAACAGAGAGCGCGTACGATGCCGAATGAGGAGCGAGAACGACACCGTCCCTCCCCGCCCTCCCGGTTCCGCGGCGGTGGCTGGTCCGTTGCGCGCTTGGCGGTCACTTCGCCGTCGCCGCCTGCGAAAGTGGATGGGGTCTCTCGACCCCCGTGATCGCCCCGTTCGGCGACTCTGCTCCTGGAAATCGATAGCCTGCGCAACACTTAGCCGAGCCGACGCGGACCGCGTTCTCCACCACTGCCGTGGAGCGCCGCCCGGGTCTGCGGGGAGGGAGCTTGACGGAACTCGGCGACGCCGGCGGCATCGGCATTCAGGAGCGGTATCCGCTCACCCCGCTCCAGCACGGGATGCTCCTCCGGACCCTGCTGGCGCCGGCTTCGGGCGTCAACGTGCAGCAGGTGCTCTGCCGCTTCCGCGAGCCGCTGGACGCGGACCGGCTGGAGCGGGCGTGGCGCCGGGTGGTGGCGCGGCATGACGTCCTCCGCACCCGCTTCCGCTGGGACGACGTCCCGGAGCCCGTGCAGGAGGTGGTGCCCGGCGTCGAGGTGGAGATGGCACGCCACGACGGCGCGGGGCTGGCGCCCGCCGAGCGGGAAGGGGCGCTGGCGTGCTACCTGGCCGAGGACCGTGCCCGCGGCTTCGACCTGGCGGAGGCGCCGGCCATGCGCCTGGCGCTCTTCCACGGCGCCGGGGACGACGAGCACGTGCTGGTGTGGAGCGTCCACCACGTGCTGCTCGACGCATGGTCCCTCGCCCGGGTCCTGGGCGAGGTGCTGGCGCTGTGCGACTCCGGCGTGGACGGGGCGGAAACCTCGCCCCCCGCCCGCCGCCCGTTCCGCGACCACGTCCGCTGGCTGCGCGAGCGGGACGCCGCGGCGGACGAGGCGTACTGGACCGGCCTCCTGGGGGGCCTCGAAGCACCGGTCCCCGTGCGCCCCATCCGGAGCGCGCCCCGCGACCCGCGCGCCGAGCCCCATTTCGGCGTGCGCGAGATCCGCCTCTCGCCCGCGGCCGACGCCGCGCTCCGCGACCTGAGGCGCGACCGCGGCGTCTTCGTGAACACCGTGGTGCAGGGGGCGTGGGCGCTTCTGCTGGGGCGCTACACGGGAAGCCGCGAGGTGGTGTTCGGGACGGTGCGCAGCGGGCGCGCCGCCGGAGTGGAGGGAGCGGAGGGGATGGTGGGGCTGCTCATCAACACCGTCCCCGTCCGCGTCCCCCTCCCGCCTGAAGCGCGCATCGTCGACTGGCTGGGGGAGATCGGCGCCCGGAGCGCCGGCCTCGCCGCCCACCAGCACGCCGCCCTCACCGACATCCAGCGGTGGAGCGGCCTCCCGCAGGGCGCCCCCCTCTTCGACACCTTCGTCAACTATCAGCGGCAGCCGTTCGACGCCCCCTTCCGCGCAATGGAGGGGCGCGGCGTCCGGATGCTCGAGCACCCCGGATACCCGCTGGCGCTGAGCGTGGACGCCGAGGCGCCGCTCCGCGCGTGCATCCACTACGACGCCGACCTCTTCGACGCGGCGGCGGTGGACCGGATGCTGGGCCACTTCGCCCGCCTGCTCGAAGAGATGGTGGCCGATCCCGAGCGCTCCCTGGGGGCGCTGGACCCGCTGGACGCGGCCGAGCGCGTGCGGGTGGTGGATGCGTGGAACCGCACGGAGGTCGAGTACCCCGCGGACCGCTGCATCCACGCACTCTTCGAGGCGCAGGCCGCGCGAACGCCGGATGCCGTCGCCGTCACGTTCGAGGATCGGTCCCTCACCTATACGCAGCTGAACGCGCGGGCGAATCGCATCGCGCACCACCTGCGCCGCCGCGGCGTGGGGCCGGAGGTGCGCGTGGGCCTGTTCCTGGAGCGGGGGCTGGACATTGTGCCCGCCATCCTCGGCGTGCTGAAGGCCGGTGGCGCGTATGTCCCGCTTGATCCAGGCTATCCCGCCGACCGGGTGGCCTTTGCGCTGCGCGATGCCGGCGTGCCCGCCGTCCTGTCGCAGGACAGCCTGCGCGAGACGCTGCCGGTGCAGGACGGGATCGAGGTGATCAGCCTGAACGCTGCGGCCGCCGAGATCGCGGCGGAGAGCGCGGAGAATCCGGGGACCGGCGCGACGCCCGGGAGCCTCGCGTACGTCATCTACACGTCGGGTTCGACGGGCATGCCCAAGGGTGCGCTCATCGAGCATCGAAACGTCACGCGCCTGTTCGCCGCAACGGACCACTGGTTCGGGTTCGGTGCGCAGGACGTGTGGACGCTGTTCCACTCCACCGCCTTCGACTTCTCGGTATGGGAGATCTGGGGCGCGTTGCTGTACGGCGGCCGGCTGGTCGTCGTGCCGCAGACGACGACGCGCGATCCGGAGGCGTTCCACGCGCTCGTGCAGCGGGAGGGGGTGACGGTGTTGAGCCAGACGCCCTCCGCGTTCCGTCAGCTCATCCGGGCAGACGACGAGCGCGGCGGCGAGTTGGCGCTGCGGGCCGTCATCTTCGGCGGCGAGGCGCTGGAGCCGGCCAGTCTGCGCGAGTGGGTGGATCGCCGTGGGGCCGACCGGCCGCAGCTGGTGAACATGTACGGCATCACGGAGACGACCGTCCACGTGACGTATCGCCTCATCACTCGCGAGGACGTGTTCGGGGGCGCGGGAAGCCTGATCGGCGTGCGCATCCCCGACCTGCAGCTGTACGTGTGCGACACGGCCCTTCGCCCGTTGCCGATCGGCGCACCGGGCGAGCTGTACGTCGGCGGCGCGGGTGTGGCGCGGGGGTATCTGAATCGCCCCGAGCTGACGGCTCTGCGGTTTATCGACAACCCGTTCGGCGCCGGCAAGCTGTACCGCACGGGCGATTGTGTGCGCTGGTTGGCCGACGGCACGCTGGAGTACATGGGCCGCCTGGACGAGCAGGTGAAGATCCGCGGCTTCCGCATCGAGCTGGGCGAGATCGAGGCGCGGTTGCTGGACCATGCCGGCGTGCGCGAGTCCGCCGTCACCGTCCGCGAGGACACGGCCGGCGACAGGCGCATCGTCGCATACATCGTCGGGGATGCGGACGCGGCATCCCTGCGCGCCCACCTGCGCGAGCGGCTGCCGGAGCACATGGTGCCCAGCGCCTGCGTGGCGATGGATGCCCTGCCCCTGACGCCGAACGGCAAGCTGGACCGCAAGGCGCTGCCCGCGCCGGAGTATGCATCCGACGAGGACGCGTACGTGGCGCCGCGCACCCTCGTGGAAGAGGTGCTGGCGAGGATCTGGCGCGATGTGCTGGGGGTGGATCGCGTGGGCGTCCACGACCGGTTCTTCGATCTGGGCGGCCATTCGCTCCTGGCCACGGCCGTGGTCGCGCGGGCGCGGGCGCTCCTGGGCGCCGAGCTGACGGTGCGCGCGCTCTTCGACGCGCCGACGGTGGAGGCCCTGGCCCGCGCCGTCGGCGCCGGGCCAGGCGCGGCGGACTCCGGGGAGATCGCCCGCGGCTCGCGCGAGGGTTCCCTCCCGGTGTCGTTCCAGCAGCGGCAGCTCTGGCTCCTCGACCGCCTGCAGCCGGGGCTGGCGCTCTACAACGTCCCCGCCGCGTGGCGGCTGCGCGGCGCGCTGGACGCCGCCGCGCTGGCCCGGGCGCTGGCGGGGGTGGCCCTCCGGCACGAGCCGCTCCGCAGCGTCTTCCGGGTGGAGGGCGGCGAGCCGGTGCAGGTCGTCCTCCCCGGCGGCCCCGTCCCCCTCCCGGTGGAGGACCTCTCCGCGCTCCCGGGAGACGCCCGCGGGGCGGCGGTGCGGGCGCGGCTGCGCCGCTCGGCCGAGGCCCCCTTCGATCTGGAGCGGGGGCCGCTCTTCCGCGCAGCGCTGCTCAGGCTCGGCGAGGAGGAGCACGTCCTTCTCTTGGAGATGCACCACGTCGTCTGCGACGGGTGGAGCCTGGCCGTCCTCTACGCGGAGCTCGGGGCGCTCTACGCCGCCGCGGGAGCCGGGGCCGCGCTTCCCGAGCTCCCGCTGGCGTACGGCGACTACGCCGCCTGGCAGCGCGCGACGCTGGCCGGCGAGCGGCTGGAGCGCCATGTGGCGTGGTGGCGCGGCCGGCTCGCTGGGGCGCCCACCCTCCTGGAGCTCCCCACCGACCGGCCTCGCCCCGCGGCGCGGAGCCACCGGGGGGCCGTGCACCATTTCACCCTTCCGGCGCCGCTGGCGGAGGCGGTGGAGACGCTGGCGCGGCGCGAGGGAGCCACCCCCTACATGGTGCTCCTGGCCGCCTGGCAGCTCCTGCTGGCGAGGTACGCCGGCGTGGACGAGGTGGTGGTGGGGAGCCCCGTGGGCAACCGTCCGCGCCCGGAGCTGGAGGGGCTGGTCGGCTTCTTCGCCAACACGGTGGCGCTGCGCACCCGGCTGTCGGGGGATCCCACCTTCCGCGAGGTGCTGCGGCGGGTGCGCGAGACGACGCTGGACGCCTATGAGCACCAGGAGGCGCCGTTCGAGACGCTGGTGGAGGCGCTGCAGCCGGAGCGGAGCCTGGGGCAGAACCCGCTCTTCCAGGCCTTCTTCGCCCTCCAGAACACCTCCGCCGGGACGCTGTGCCTCCCCGGGCTGGCGGTGGACGCCCTCCCGGTGGAGACCGGGACGGCCAAGTTCGACCTCTCGCTCTTCCTGGCCCGGAACGAGGCCGGGCTGGAGGGGATGGTCGAGTACGCCACGGACCTCTTCGACGCCGCCACGGCCGCGCGGATCGCCGCGCACCTGGAGGTGCTCCTGGAGGCCGCCGCCGCCGATCCCGGGCGTCCCGCCTCCGCGCTGTCGCCGGTGAGCGCGGCGGAGCGGGACACGCTGGTGCGGGAGTGGAGCGGGGCGGGGGAGCGCTTCCCCGTCTCCGGCGCGCTCCACCACCACTTCGAGGCGCGGGCCTCCGCCCGCCCGGACGCCGCCGCCGTCGCCTGCGAGGGCGTCACCCTCACCTACCGCGACCTGAACGTGCGGGCCAACCGGGTGGCGCGGCGCCTCCGCGCGCTGGGCGTCGGCCCCGAGTCGCGGGTGGGGCTCTGCGCCGAGCGCTCGCTGGAGCTGGTGGTGGGCGTCCTGGCGATCCTCAAGGCGGGCAGCGCCTACGTCCCGCTGGACCCGGCGTACCCGGCCGACCGCCTGGCCTACATGGCGGAGGACTCGGGCGTCTGCGTCCTCCTGGCCCCGCCGGCGCTCCGCGGCCGCGTGCCCGCGGAAGGGATCGAGATCCTCTCGCCGGAGGACGTCCCCGGCGACGAGGCCGCGGACGACCTGGGCGTCCCGGTCGATCCCGGCAACCTCGCCTACGTCATCTACACGTCGGGCTCCACCGGCCCTCCCAAGGGGGTCGGCGTCTCCCACGGCAACGTCCTGCGCCTCTTCGGCGCCACCGACGCGTCCTTTGGCTTCGGGGCGGACGACGCGTGGACGCTCTTCCACTCGTACGCCTTCGACTTCTCGGTGTGGGAGATCTGGGGGGCGCTCCTCCACGGGGGGCGCCTGGTGGTGGTTCCCTGGGAGGTCTCCCGCGACCCCGCGGCGTTCCGCGACCTGCTGCGGCGCGAGGGGGTGACGGTCCTCAGCCAGACCCCTTCCGCCTTCCACGCGCTGGCGAAGGAGGACGAAGGGGCGGCCAAGCCGCTCGACCGGTTGCGCGTCGTGGTCTTCGGCGGCGAGGCGTTGCGCTACGAGTCGCTCCGCGGGTGGCTGGACCGCTACGGCCCCCGGCGGCCGCGGCTGGTCAACATGTACGGGATCACGGAGACCACCGTCCACGTGACCTGGCACACCGTCACCGGCGCGGAGCTGCGCCAGCCGGCCGCCGGGAGCGGCGTCGGCGTGCCGATCCCCGACCTTCGCGCGTACGTCCTGGATCCGGTGGGGAACCCGTCGCCGATCGGCGTCCCCGGCGAGCTGCACGTGGGCGGCGCGGGGCTGGCGCGCGGCTACCTGGGCCGGCCGGGGCTCACCGCCGGGCGCTTCGTCCCCGATCCCTTCTCGGGCGAGGCGGGCGCGCGCCTCTACCGCTCGGGCGACCTGGCGCGGTGGAAGGGGGACGGGAGGCTGGAGTACCTGGGCCGCATCGACCAGCAGGTCAAGGTCCGCGGCTTCCGGATCGAGCCCGGCGAGATCGAGGCGGTCCTCCTGGCCCAGCCGGGCGTTGCGGCGGCGGCGGTCGTCGTCCGCGGGGAGGGGGAGGACGCGGCGCTCGCCGCGTATTTCGTCCCGGCCGGCGAGGCGCCGCCCGCGTCCGCCCTCCGCGACGGGCTGAAGCGGCACCTTCCCGAGTACATGGTCCCCGCGGCGTTCGTGGCGCTCGACCGCATCCCGCTGACGGCCAACGGCAAGCTGGACCGACGGGCGCTCCCCGCGCCGGAGGCCGCCGGGGCCGGGGAGGCCGGTGCGTACCTAGCCCCGGGCACCCCGGTGGAGGAGGTGCTGGCGGGGATCTGGAGCGAGGTGCTGGGCGCCGCCCGCGTGGGCGCGCGCGACGACTTCTTCGCCCTGGGCGGCCACTCGCTCCGCGCCACGCAGGCGGTGGCGCGCGTCCGCGAGGTCTTCGGCGTGGAGGTGCCGCTGCGCGCCCTCTTCGAGGCGCCCACGGTGGCGGAGCTGGCGGGCGCGGTGGAGGCGCTGCGGCGCGCCGGCCTCCCTGCGCTCCCGCCGGTGGCCGCCGCCGGGCGCGCGGGCCCGCTCCCGCTCTCCTTCGCCCAGGAGCGGCTCTGGTTTCTGCACCGGATGGAGCCGGACAACCCCTTCTACAACGTCCCCACCGCGCTGCGGCTCGGCGGGGCGCTGGACGTGGCGTCGCTGGAGCGCGCGCTGGGCGAGATCGTTCGGCGTCACGAGGCGCTCCGGACGGTCTTCCGCGAGGCGGACGGCGGGCCCGTGCAGGTGATCCCCCCGTTCGACGGCTTCGCGCTGGCGGTGGACGACCTCTCCGGTTTCCCCGAGGCGGAGCGCGAGGCCGAGGCGGCGCGCCGCGCGACCGGGGAGGCGGCGCGGCCGTTCGACCTCTCGGCCGGCCCGCCCATCCGCGCCGCGCTGCTGCGGCTGGGCGCGGAGGAGCACGTCCTCCTCCTGTGCATCCACCACATCGCGAGCGACCAGTGGAGCCTGGGGGTGCTCTTCCGCGAGCTCCGGGCGCTCTACGAAGCGTATCGTGATGGGGGCGATTCGCCGCTCCCCGAGCTGGCGGTGCAGTACGCCGACTACGCGGCGTGGCAGCGCGAGCACCTTCGCGGCGAGGCGCTGGAGAGGCAGCTGGCGTACTGGCGGGAGCGGCTGGCGGGCGCCCCCGCGCTGCTGGAGCTGCCGACGGACCGCCCCCGTCCCGCAGTGCAGACGTACCGGGGCGCGCGGGAGCTCTTCGAGCTTCCGGGCGAGCTGCTGGAGCGGCTGGAGGCGCTGGGACGGAGCGCGGGCGCCACTCGGTACATGGTGCTGCTGGCGGCGTTCCAGCTCCTCCTGTCGAAATACGCCGGCACCGACGACGTGGTGGTCGGGAGCCCGATCGCCGGGCGGACGCGCCGCGAGGTGGAGGAGCTGGTGGGCTTCTTCGTCAACACGCTGGTGCTGCGCGCCGACCTTTCCGGCGACCCGGACTTCCGCGAGGTGCTGCGGCGCGTCCGCGAGGTCACGCTGGGGGCGTACGACCACCAGGAGGTCCCCTTCGAGCGGCTGGTGGAGGAGCTTCAGCCCGAGCGGAGCCTGGGCCACTCGCCCCTCTTCCAGGTGATGTTCATCCAGGAGGACGGGGATCGCGCCGGCGGCGGCCTGCCGGGGATCGAGTCGCGGGAGGTGGAGCTGCGGCTCGACACCACCAAGTTCGACCTGATCCTGGCGTTCGCCCCCCGCGGCGGCGGACTGCGGGGCGTGCTGGAGTACGCCACCGACCTGTTCGAGGCGGGCACCATCCGCCGGATGCTGGGGCACCTGGAGCGGGTGCTGGAGCAGGTCGCCTCCCGTCCGGAGGCGCGGCTCTCGGAGCTGGACCTGCTCTCCGCGGACGAGCGCGCCCTGGTCGTCGAGGGGTGGAACCGGACCGACGTGGAGCACGGCGCCGACTCGTGTGTCCACCACCTCTTCGAAGCGCAGGTGGAGCGGACGCCGGACGCGGTCGCCGTGACCTTCAGCGAACGATCGCTCACCTACGCCGGGCTGAACGAGCGGGCCAACCGGCTCGCGCACCGCCTGGTGCGCCTGGGCGTCGGGCCGGAGGTGCGGGTGGGGATCTGCCTGGAGCGCGGCCCGGCGATGGTGGTCTCCGTCCTGGCGGTGCTCAAGGCGGGCGGCGCGTACGTGCCGCTGGACCCGGGCTACCCGGCGCCCCGGCTGGCGTTCATGGCGGCCGACTCGGCGGCGCCGCTGCTGCTCACGCAGGAGTCGCTGCGCGGCAAGCTTCCCCCGCTGGAGGGCGTCCGGGTGCTGTGCGTGGACGCCCGCCCGGGGGCCGCCGCGGAGGAGGACGCCCGCAACCCGGCTGGCGGGGCCGCCCCGCGCAACCTGGCCTTCGTCATCTACACCTCCGGGTCCACCGGGACGCCCAAGGGCGTGATGATGCCGCACGGGGCCCTGGCCAACCTGGTGCTCTGGCACCGCGCCGGGGTCACCGGCGGCGAGCCCCGCCGCACCCTGCAGTTCACGTCGCTCAGCTTCGACGTCTCCTTCCAGGAGATCGCCGTCACCCTGGCCTCCGGGGGGACGCTGGTGCTGGTGGACGACGATCTGCGGCGCGATCCCGGCCCCCTCGTCCGCTTCATGGCCCGCGAGGGCGTGCAGCGTCTCTTCCTCCCCTTCGTGGCCCTCCAGTCGGTCGCGGAGGCGGCGGCCGCCGAGCCCGGCGCCCGCCTGGCGCTCCGCGAGGTGATCACCGCGGGCGAGCAACTGGTGGCCACCCCGCAGATCGCCGCGCTGGTGGGATCGATCCCCGGGTGCCGCCTCCTCAACCACTACGGGCCCACGGAGACGCACGTCGCCACGGCGCACACGCTCTCCCGCGACCCCGCGGGGTGGCGTGCGCTTCCCTCCATCGGGGGCCCGGTCGCCAACACGCGCGTGTACGTCCTGGACGCCGCCATGCGGCCGCTGCCGGCGGGGGTGCCGGGCGAGCTGTACATCGGCGGGGTGCAAGTGGCGCGCGGCTACCTGGGGCGGCCGGCGCTCACCGCCGGGCGGTTCGTCCCCGATCCGTTCGCCGCGGAGCCCGGGGCGCGCCTGTACGCCACGGGGGACCGGGCGCGCTGGGGCGGCGGCGGCGAGCTGGAGTACCTGGGGCGGAGGGACCACCAGATCAAGATCCGCGGCTTCCGCGTGGAGCCGGGCGAGGTCGAGTGGGTGCTGCGGCGGCGGGAAGGGGTGCGCGAGTGCGTCGTGGCGGCGCGCGAGGACGAGCCCGGGCGGAAGCGGCTGGTGGCGTACGTGGTGGGCGAGGCGAAGGTGGACGACCTGCGCGCTCACCTCCGGGCCAGCCTCCCGGAGCACATGGTGCCGGGCGCCTTCGTCCTCCTGGACCGGCTCCCGCTGACCCCCAGCGGCAAGGTGGACCGCGAGGCGCTTCCCGCGCCGGAGCGGGGGGCGGAGGAGCGGTTCGTGGCGCCGCGGACGCCGGTGGAGGCGGTGCTGGCGGGGCTCTGGGCCGACGTGCTGCGCGTGGACCGGGTGGGCGCGCGGGACAACTTCTTCGAGCTGGGCGGCCACTCGCTCCTCGCCACCCGCGTGGTCTCGCGGGTGCGGGAGGTGCTGGGCGTCGAGATGCCGCTGCGCCTCCTTTTCGAAGCCCCCACCGTGGGCGACCTGGCCCCGCGGGTGGAGGCGCTGCGGCGCTCGGGCGCGCCCGTGCTCCCCCCGGTGGTCCCCGTGGCGCGCGACCGGGCGCTCCCGCTCTCCTTCGCGCAGGAGCGGCTCTGGTTCCTGGATCGGCTGGAGCCGGGGAGCGCCGCCTACAATGTCCCGGTCGCGCTGCGGCTGGGCGGCGCGCTGGACGCGGCGGCGCTGGAGCGGGCGCTGGGCGAGATCGTTCGCCGTCACGAGGCGCTGCGGACGGCCTTCCGCGAGGTGGACGGAGTGGCGGCGCAGGTGATCGCCCCCTTCGCCGGCTTCGCCCTCCCCGTGGAGGACCTTTCCGGGCTGGGCGCGGAGGAGCGCGAGGCGGAGGCGCGGCGGCGCGCCACGGAGGAGGCGGCGCGGCCGTTCGACCTCTCGGCGGGCCCCCTCTTCCGCGCCGCGCTCCTGCGGCTGGGTGAGGAGGAGCACGTCCTTCTCCTCTGCATGCACCACGTGGCGAGCGACGGGTGGAGCATCGGGGTGCTCCTCCGCGAGCTGGCGGCGCTGTACGGGGCGTACCGCGACGGGGGCGATGCCCCGCTCCCGGAGCTGGCGGTGCAGTACGCCGATCACGCGGTGTGGCAGCGCGAGCAGCTGCGGGGCGGGGCGCTGGAGCGGCAGCTGGCGTACTGGAGGGAGCGGCTGGCCGGCGCCCCGGCGCTGCTGGAGCTGCCGACCGACCGGCCGCGCCCCGCGGTGCAGACGTACCGCGGCGCGACGGTGTCGGCGGAGCTGCCGGCCGGGGTGGCGGCGCGGCTGGAGGCGCTGGGGCGGAGCGAGGGCGCCACGCCGTACATGGTGCTGCTGGGCGCCTTCCAGCTCCTCCTGTCGAAGTACACCGGGAGCGAGGACGTGGTGGTGGGGAGCCCCGTCGCGGGGCGGACGCGGCCGGAGACGGAGGGGCTGATCGGCTTCTTCGTCAACACGCTGGTGCTGCGCACCGACCTCTCCGGCGACCCGGACTTCCGCGAGGTGCTGCGGCGGGTGCGGGAGGTGACGCTGGGCGCCTACGAGCACCAGGACGTCCCCTTCGAGCGGCTGGTGGAGGAGCTGCAGCCCGAGCGCTCGCTGGGCCACTCGCCCCTCTTCCAGGTGATGTTCGCGCACCACGACGGGGACACGCTCCGGGCGGAGCTACCCGCGCTGCGGACCGGGCTGGTGGAGCCGGAGATCACCACCACCAAGTTCGACCTCACGCTGGCCTTCGTCGCGGACGAGGGCGGCTTCCGCGTGCTGGCGCAGTACGGCACCGACCTCTTCGACCGGGGGACGGTCGAGCGGATGGTGGGGCATCTGCGGCGGGTGCTGGAGCAGGTGGCGGAGGAGCCGGGGCGCCGCCTCTCGGAACTGGACCTCCTCTCCGCGGCCGAGCGCGCCCTGGTCGTGGAGGAGTGGAACCGGACCGCGGAGCATCCCGCCGACCGGTGCATCCACCAGCGCTTCGAAGCCCAGGCCGCGCGGACGCCGGGGGCCGTCGCGGTGGTCTCCGGCGGCGAGTCGCTGACCTACGGCGAGCTCAACGGGCGCGCGAACCGGCTCGCCCACCACCTGCTCCGCCTGGGCATGGGGCCCGAGGTGCGCGTGGGGCTCTGCCTGGAGCGGGGGGTGGAGATGGTGGTCTCCATCCTGGCCGTGCTGAAGGCCGGGGGCGCGTACGTCCCGCTGGACCCCGGCCACCCCGCCGAGCGGCTGGCCTTCGTGCTGGCCGACGCCGAGGTGCCGGTGCTGCTGGTGCACGAGCGGCTGCGCGCCGCCGTCCCCGCCGCCGCGGGACGGCGGGTGGTGAGCGTGGACGGGGCGGACTCGGCCGGGGTCGCGGCCGAGAGCGCGGAGAACCCGGAGAGCGGGGCGCGGCCGGACACGCTGGCGTACGTCATCTACACCTCGGGGTCGACGGGCACGCCCAAGGGGGCGCTGGTCGAGCACCGCAACGTGGCGCGGCTCTTCACGGCGACGGAGGCGTGGTTCGGCTTCGGGGCGGGCGACGTGTGGACGCTCTTCCACTCGTACGCCTTCGACTTTTCGGTGTGGGAGCTGTGGGGCGCGCTCCTCCACGGCGGGCGGGTGGTGATCGTCCCCCTGGAGGTGAGTCGCGACCCGGACTCCTTCCACGCGCTGCTGCGCGACCAGGGCGTGACGGTGCTGAGCCAGACTCCCTCGGCCTTCCGCCAGCTCATGCGCGTGGACGCGGAGCGCGGCGGCGACCTGGCGCTGCGGGTGGTGGTCTTCGGGGGCGAGGCGCTGGAGCCCGCCGCGCTGCGCGGCTGGGTGGAGCGCCGCGGGGTGGAGCGCCCGCGCCTGGTGAACATGTACGGGATCACGGAGACCACGGTCCACGTGACCTACCGGCCGCTGGACCGGGAGGACGTCTTCGGCGGGGCGGGAAGCCCCATCGGGGTGCGCATCCCGGACCTGCGGCTGTACGTGCTCGATCCCGCGCGGCGGCCGTTGCCGGTAGGCGTCCCGGGCGAGCTGTACGTGGGCGGCGCGGGGGTGGCCCGGGGATACCTGAACCGCCCCGGGCTGACCGCCGAGCGCTTCGTGGAGAGCCCCTTCGCGGCGGATCGCCTCTACCGCACGGGAGACCGGGCGCGGTGGCGGGCCGACGGCACGCTGGAGTACATGGGCCGCCTGGACGGGCAGGTGAAGATCCGCGGCTTCCGCATCGAGCCGGGGGAGATCGAGGCGCTGCTCCGGGAGCAGCCGGGGGTGGCGGACTGCGCGGCCGTGGCGCGGGCCGACGAGCCCGGCGAGACGCGGCTGGTGGCGTACGTGGTGGGCGGGGCGGGGGCCGACGCGCTGCGCGCGGGGCTGCGCCGGAGCCTGCCGGAGTACATGGTCCCCGCCGCGTTCGTCTTCCTGGACGCGCTTCCTCTGACGCCCAACGGGAAGCTGGACCGCAGGGCGCTCCCCGCGCCGGAGCAGGGCGGGGCGGGGGACGGGTACGCCGCGCCGCGGACGCCGGTGGAGGAGGTGCTGGCGGGGATATGGGCCGAGGTGCTGGGCCTGGAGCGCGTGGGTGTGCGCGATGACTTCTTCGACATCGGCGGCCACTCGCTCCTCGCCATCCGCGTGGTCTCTCGCATCCGGCGGGCGCTGGAGGGAGAGGTCACCGTCGTCTCCCTGTTCGAGAATCCCACCATCGAAGGCCTTGCCCCGCTCCTGGCGGAACGGCGCGCCGCCGAGGCGCCGCCGTCGGCCGGCGCTCCCAGCGCGCAGCGCCTCCTGTCGATGCTCGACCAACTGTCCGACGAAGAGCTGGATCATCTCCTGGGCGGCAACCTCGAGAACCCGATCTCCCCATGACCGTGCCCTCCGAGTCCCCAGGCCCGCTCTCGCGCAGCGAGAAGCAGGAGCTTCTCCGCAGGATCCTGGTGGAAAGGATCAGCGGAACGCGCACCGAGCCGGCCTCCTTCGCCCAGGAGCGGCTGTGGTTCCTGGACCGCATGGAAGACGCGGGCGCGGCCTACAACCTCCGTGACTCGCTGCGGCTCTCCGGCCCGCTGGACGAGCGGGCGCTGGAGCGCGCGCTGGGCGAGATCGTCCGCCGGCACGAGGCGTTACGCACCACCTTCCGCGAGGCGGACGGCGCGCCGGTGCAGGTGATCACACCCTTCGCCGGCTTCACGCTCCCGGTGGACGACCTGACGGCGGCGCCGCGCGAGGAGCGCGAGGCGGAGGCGCGCCGCCGCGTGGCTGCGGACGCGGCGGCGCCCTTCGACCTCTCGGCGGGCCCGCTCTTCCGCGCCGCGCTCCTGCGGCTGGAAGAAGAGGAGCACCTGCTGCTCCTGTGCATGCACCACATCGTCACCGACGGGTGGAGCATGGGCGTGTTCTTCCGCGAGCTGTCGGCGCTGTACGGCGTGTACCGCGAGGGGCGGGAGTCGCCGCTCCCGGAGCCGGCGGTGCAGTACGCCCAGTTCGCCGCGGCGCAGCGCCAGGCGCTGGTGGGCGAGACGCTGGAGCGGGAGGTGGCTTGGTGGAAGGAGCGGCTGGCCGGCGCGCCCGCGCTGCTGGAGCTTCCCACCGACCATCCCCGCTCGGTGGCGCGGACGTACCGCGGCGCGGCGGAGCCGGTGGCGCTCCCCGCGGCGCTGGTGGAGCGGCTGCAGGCGTTGGGGCGCAAGGAGGGCGCTACCCGGTACATGGTGCTGCTGGGCGCCTTCCAAGTGCTGCTGGCGAGGTACGCCGGAACCGACGACGTGGTGGTGGGAAGCCTGATGGCGGGGCGGACGCGGGGGGAGGTGGAGGAGCTGATCGGCTTCTTCGTCAACACGCTGGTGCTGCGGACCGACCTCTCGGGCGACCCGGGCTTCCGCGAGGTGCTGCGGCGGGTGCGCGCGACCACGCTGGGCGCGCACGCCCACCAGGAGGTGCCGTTCGAGCGCTTGGTGGCGGAGCTGCAGCCGGAGCGCATCCCGGGGAGCTCGCCCCTCTTCCAGGTGATGCTCACCCTGGACGAGGCAGACGGGACGGGGGAGGTCCTCCCGGGCGTGCGGGCTTCCCGGGTGGGGCCGGGGATCACCACCTCCAAGTTCGACCTGCTGCTGGCGCTGTCGCCGGACGGCGCCGGCGGCCTGGCGGGAATCCTGGTGTATAGCACCGACCTCTTTGAGGCGGGCACCATCCGGCGCATGGCGGGGCGCCTGGAGCGGGTGCTGGAGCAGGTGGCGGCCGACGCGGAGGTGCGCGTCTCCCGGCTGGAGCTGCTGAGCCCGGAGGAGCGCGACCTGGCGCTCGTCGGCTGGAACCGCACGGACCGCGCGTACCCGCGCGACGTGTGCCTCCACGAGCTCTTCGCGGCCCGCGCCGCCGGGCGGCCGGACGACGAGGCGCTGGTCTGGGGCGGCGTCCGGCTGAGCTACCGCGAGCTGGACGCGCGGGCCAACCGGCTGGCGCATCATCT
>Ga0068898_11036659_pt1 | contig 14715 bp, 8 predicted proteins | sample SoiCruaftwetup5A_FD_65918 | JGI IMG/M metagenome (GOLD analysis project Ga0068898, IMG submission 65918) | Soil microbial communities from Colorado Plateau and Sonoran desert - Soil Crust after wet up 5A (Metagenome Metatranscriptome) | ecosystem: Environmental > Terrestrial > Soil > Desert ...
GTTCGTCATGGAGAGAAAGAAACGGAAATGGCGCCACGCCGCAGGAGCCGTATTGGCATCGATCCTGCTGGTGGGCACGTCCGGGATTACGCTGGCAGCCGATATAGACAACAAAGACATCGGGCTGCAGGTGGAAGTGGGTTTTGACGGGGCGTTTGCGTTGAATGCGTGGATTCCCGTACAGGTGACGGTGGAGAACAATGGAGCGGACATCAATGGGCGTCTATTCATCGGCAAAGACCCGAGCACCGTCGGCAATTATCTATCGAGCTATGAAAAAGAAGTCGTGCTACCCAAAGGCACGAGCAAAACATACACACTGGAAGTCCCAGCGATGTTGATCAATGAGCCAGTGGCGGTCTACTTGGAGGACGCTGAGGGCAATGTGATCGAAAGCAAAGGCAACGTGACAGGCACAGCGGTCCGCGAAGGCATCCTGCTCGGTGGACTGACCCAGCAAAATGAAGATCTGGGCGTCTTCTCGCTGATCAACTCGCAACTCGTCGGCGGCAAAGTCACAACCAAAGCCCTCGACGCAAGCCACCTGCCCGAGCGTTCGGAACTGCTGAACGGGCTCGACCTGCTGGTGATCAATCATGCACCATCCGAGCAATTGACACCCGAACAGATCGCCGCTGTGGAAGCATGGGTCGAACATGGTGGGCGATTGCTGCTCTCAGGCGGTGCGGACTACGCGGGCGGAGCAGGGCTGTTTGCCAAGATCTCGCCTGTCGCGGTCTCTGGCACCCAAGAACTGACCGATCTGTCGGCCCTCAACAACTATGCGGGTATACCAGCCAACGCGACCCGCTTGACGGTCAGTACGGGGACGCTCGATCCAAATGCCCGTGCGCTGGTGCGAGCAGGCGATGTGCCGTTGTTCGCAGCACGCAAGGTCGGTGCAGGCACGGTGCTCTATGCGGCATATGACCTGAGCGCAGAGCCGCTGGCTTCTTGGCAGGGCAACAAAGAGATGTGGAACAAAGTGCTGGGCGACTCGGGCTTCGAGTTTCAAATGTTCAACAACGGCAGAGGCGATGACTTCCATTATAAGATGCAGATCATGAACGATTCCGCTCTGTTTGAAAACATCGCACCGACTGTCGCCACGTCGGCGATTGTTTTTGGCGGCTACATCCTGCTGGTTGGGCCACTGATGTACGTAGCGTTGCGTCGCTTCAACAAGCGCGAGTGGGGATGGGTGTTGATCCCGTCGACTGCGGTGATCTGGGCACTGGGGATCTATGTGATCGGAACGGATCAACGCAGTGGGGACGCGATTACGCAGTTGGCCTCCGTCGTCGATTTGAAGACGGAACATGCGGCAACGGTCACGGCGGGTGCTTCCTTTGTCGTTAACAAAGGCGGCGATTACACGGTGCGATTTGCTCCTGGCATGAAGACGGTGACCAACGATATCTATAACGGGCACCCAGACAACAGGTCGGTTCGAAATCTGCTGGAGGACGACCAACAACTCGTCTCCTTCCAAGATGTGGAGTTCTGGTCGGCTCGCAGTGTGTTAGTGGAAGGGATCGTCGAAGATCGCGGACTCTTGAAGGGTGATTTACATATCGACAAAACAGGCAAGATCAGCGGATCGATTCTCAACAACTCGACATTTGATCTGGAAAATGCCCATCTGCTGATCGGCGATGAACTGGTCAAAGTCGGCGATTTCAAGCAAGGGGAGACGGCCAAGGTCGATCATCAGTTAGGCGGGAAGCTGCCGACGGTGCAGGGAATCAGCCAAAAGATCGTCGAGACGTTCGCGCCGCATAATCAGCAGGGGTACGATGAATATCCGATTCACCGTGCGTTGCTCGGCTATGGTACGCAACCGCTCCGTCTGGGAAGCAGTGATGTGCATTTGTTCGCGTATAGCAAGGCACCGATCGATGTGTTTGAACTGGAAGATCTGACAAGCACGAACCGTAACTACCTGTCGTTCGTTCATCAGGAGATGGAACTGACGTATGACGATCTCGGCACAGAGAAGCCACTCGGTCTGATCCGTCCGCGCGTGACGAAAACAGAGGGCAACGTCGGCCTGTCCGATGTTGGGGTGTATCTGCAGAACGGTTCGGTCGTACTGGAATACAATTTGAAACTCAACGATTCGATTGTGCCGCACAAAGTCACGACCAATCTCGACCAAGCTGCCTATGCGATGCTGGAGAAAGAATTCTATAACTGGCAGACGAGCCAATGGGAAGCAGTATCGAAGCAAAATACACCGACGATGGTCGGCGATGAAACGAAAAAATACGTATCGGAAAACGGCACGCTGTTGATTCGCGCCAAAGGTACGACATCGAGCAACCATCATCTGATGTTTCCAAATGTCGGTGTTGAAGGGAAGGTGGCACCATGATCCGCATCGTCAATCTCACCAAACGATATGGCAAATTTCTCGCAGTCAACCACTTGAATATGCACATCCCGGCTGGCACGGTCTTTGGTTTTGTCGGACCGAACGGCGCAGGCAAATCGACGACGATGTCGGTGCTGGCGACACTGCTGCAGCCAACCGACGGTCAAGCCTATGTCGGCGGCTTCAACGTGGTGGAAGAGCCTGCGAAAGTGCGTGAACTGATCGGATATATGCCAGACTTTTTCGGCGTCTATGACAATTTGACAGCCGTGGAATATTTGGATTTTTATGCGGGGGCGTACAACATCCCCAAGGAAAAGCGTCCAGCGTTGATTCAAGATCTGCTGGAACTGGTCAATCTCAGCGGCAAGGCCAACGCCTATGTCGATACGCTGTCTCGGGGGATGAAACAACGCCTCGGTCTAGCCCGTTGCTTGGTGCATGATCCGCAAGTGCTGATTCTCGACGAGCCAGCATCGGGTCTCGACCCGCGGGCGCGGATTGAGATGAAAGACATCCTCAAAGAGTTGAAGCGGATGGGCAAGACGATCATCATCTCCTCGCACATCTTGCCGGAATTGGCGGAGATGTGCGATCTGATCGGCATCATCGAACAGGGGGAACTGATCGCCTTGGCACCGGTTGACCAGATTCATGAACAGGTCGCGGGTCACCGTGTGTTGCGCATTCGCTTGACCGACCGTGCGGAAGAAGCGTATGCGCAGTTGCACTATCTCGAAGGCGTCGTGCATGCCGAAGTCGATGGCAACACGCTATTGATCAAATACGCAGGTGACGATCATGGGCAGACGGAATTGCTCGCCCGCTTGGTGAAAAACGGGTTGCCTGTGCTGAGTTTTGCAGAAGAAGCCGGAAACTTGGAAGAAGTATTCCTGACGGTGACGAAAGGGGTGGGTTCGTAATGCAGAAACTGACGAATCTCTTGATGAACCCGATTTTGGTCAAAGAATTTCGCGGTCGGATGCGCTCGTGGAAATCGATTTTGATCCTCGTGCTCTATTTATTGATTATCGCGGGTATGACGCTTGCTTTTATCTACATGCAAGGTGGGAACTCGCGCTATATGAACCCAGGTCGCTCTAGAGAAATCTTTATGGTGCTCTGTGTGTTGCAACTCGGGTTGATCGGTTTGGTCACGCCAGGTTTGACGGCGGGCGTGGTCTCGGGTGAGCGGGAGCGGCAGACGCTGAACATTCTGCTGACTACACAATTGTCACCGACGAAGATCATCCTCTCCAAGCTGACGTCGGCGTTGGCGTTTATCGGGTTGCTCGTGACGACGACGTTGCCACTCTATGCGTTGATTCTCTTATACGGCGGTGTCGGGCCTGGTCAGATGCTGGCGGTGTTCGGGTATTATCTGATCGCGGTGCTCTTGTTCGGTTCGATCGGCATCTTCTGTTCGTCTTGGTTTAAACGGACGGGTGTCTCCACGGTCATCGCGTACGGGATCACCGTCTTCATCCTCGGTGGCACCGGGGCAGCCGCATTGATGTTGCAAGAATGGTTGCGCTATGTGAATCGCATGGTGACGACGCCAGTTGAATTCACGGAGTTTTTCTATGTGGCAGGATTGAATCCGGTGGCGCAGATGCTCTCGATGTTCTCGCCTGATATTTTGCTGCCCGTCATGAACACGGCGCATGTGGGTGCAGAAGGATTTCCGTTGCCAGCGTGGCTGTATTATTTGTTGGTGTATGTGCCGTTGATCGCCTTGCTCTTGTTCCTGAGCGTGCGTCTGCTCTCACCTGTGAAGCGTCCACTGTTTACGCGCAAGGCTAGAAAAATCCAAGAAACGCAAGAGGTATCGTCGAAATGATTCCGCAGGAGTTGATCACAGGACTGGCACCGATCAGACGGAGGCTGTGGCTGCAATCACTCTTGTATCGAAGTGGGCAAGGACTGATCGGTGGGCTCGCGGCAGCAGTGGCGCTGCTCCTGATCGCCCGCTTGGTGCCGCTGCTTCATTCGCTCGAATGGGCGGTGGGGCTGATTCTGCTCGGCTTGTTGGTCGGTGTGGGGCTTGGACTCTGGCAGCGTCCGACGATTTGGCAAGCGGCACAGGCGGTTGACCGTTATGGGCTAAAGGAGCGGGTGAGCACGGCGCTGCATTTTGCCGATCAGGATTCGCCGATTGCCAAGTTGCAACGGCAAGAAGCGATTGAACTGTTGTTGCGAACGCGAGATGAGGTGCCGAAGGTCGTTCCGCTCCAGATCGCCCCGCGACGTGCGGGGGTGGCGACTGTACTGGTGCTGTGTGTGGTGTCGTTGTCTTTGATCAGCAATCCGATGGATCGGTTGGCCGAGGAGCGTAAAGTCGCACAGGAGCAAGCGGAGAAGATCGCGGAAGAGGCGAAGAAAATCGCCGAGGAAGCGAAGAAGCAAGCGACGATCGATCCGAAAACGCAGGCGAAGTTGATGGAAACCGTCGAGCAGATGACCGAAGAACTGCGCGAGGCGAAGACGCGTGAGGAATTGGAGCGTGCCCTCAAAAAAGCGCAGAACAAAGTCAAAGCGATGAAAAAAGAGCAAGCGGAGCAACGCCAAGATATGAAGCGACTCGCGGAAGAATTGGCGCGGACGGATGCGGGCAAAGCGTTGGCCGATGCGCTGAAAAAGCAAAACGCCGATGCCGCGCGCCAAGCACTCCAAGAGATGAAAGATCGGTTAAACCAACTGAGCGATGAACAGAAAAAACAATTGGCGGAAGCGCTCGAAAAGGCGGGGCAACATGCCTCTTCCAGCGCCAAGTCGGACTTGCAACAAGCGGCAAACGCTTTGAAAAATGGGGACTTGCCACGCACGCAGAACCAACTTGGCAACCTCGCCGATGCGATGAACGCCGCGATGGGTTCGCAAGCGGCTACAGATGCTCTGGATTCGGCACTGGCCAGTGCGAGTGGCAGCCCGAGTTCTGGCTCGTCCACAGAGGGCGACGGCAGTGAAGGCGTGGCCTCGTCTGGAGACAGCAACTCGCAGTCTGGGCAAGGCGCAGGTCAAGGTGCCGGACAGGGTGCCGGACAGGGTGCTGGACAAGGCGCAGGTCAAGGTGCTGGACAGGGTACAGGTCAAGGCGCGGGACAGGGTGCAGGTCAAGGCACTGGTGCAGGCATGGGTGGCTCTGGTAGTGGTGGCTTTGGTCAAGGGATCGGCAGTGGTGCAGGTGGTCGCCAACTGGTGATGGTGCCAGCAGGCGAATTCGGCACAGGTGAAACCGGACAGGACACCAGCGGGCCGAAGCACGCCGGTTCAAGCCAGATCGTAAGTGGCAACGGGCAAGTCACACCAGGCGTGGCGCGACCGTACCAAGAGGTCTACCGTGAGTATGAAAGCTATGCCCGTGAAAGCGCCCAGCGCAACAACTTGCCGCTCGGTGAGCAGGAACTGGTACGCGACTATTTTTCGGAAATTGCTCCAAAGTAAGAGCGGGAGGTTGAAGTAGATGAAAGTGGAGATGTTGGATACGTATCGTGAGCAGATGAATCGGGTACGGCTGGAAGTCGCCCGCCAAGTGATCGGTCAGGATCAAGTCGTCGAGCAAGTGCTGCTCTGCATTCTGGCAGGTGGTCATGCTCTGCTCGAAGGGGTGCCTGGGCTTGGCAAGACCTTGCTGGTGCGCACGTTGTCCTCCGCACTCGAACTCGATTATTCGCGGATTCAATTCACACCGGATCTGATGCCGGCGGATATCGTCGGCACAGACATCCTGCGCGATGAGCCAGGGGTTGGCATGCGCTTTGAGTTCCAGCAGGGGCCGATTTACGGCAACTTGGTGTTGGCCGATGAGATCAACCGCGCCACGCCAAAAACGCAATCGGCGCTCCTCGAAGCGATGCAGGAGGCTTCGGTGACTGTTGGTGGGCAGACGCGCCGCTTGCCGTCGCCGTTCTTCGTCCTCGCGACACAGAACCCGCTCGAACTGGAAGGGACGTACCCGTTGCCAGAAGCGCAACTGGACCGTTTTTTGCTGAAAATCCATGTGCCGTTCCCGACGCGTCAGGAACTGCGCGAGATCATCACGATGACGACAGGCAATCAGGGGGACGAAGTGACCTCTGTGCTTCAGGCGGATGAAATTCGCAACATTCAAACGCTTGTTCGCGAGATCTTGATCTCGCCCGATCTGGTCAACAATGTCGTCGATCTGATCCTCGCCTCGCAGCCCGATGGAGATACAGCGTCCGAAGAGGTACGACGCTATGTGCGCTATGGTGCGGGACCACGGGCAGCGCAAGCGATCGTCAAAGTGGCGAAAGCACGGGCGTTTTTGGCGGGGCGTTTGAACGTGTCGCAAGAGGACATTCGAATGATAGCCACTCCTGCGCTCCGTCATCGGATCGGTTTGAATTTTGAAGCGGCGGCCGACAACTACACGGTGGAAGCGTTGATCGACCACCTGTTGCAACGAGTGGGATTATGAGTGGCGGGGAACAACTGCTAACGCCCGCTTTGCTGGCACAGATCGAACGGTTGCGGTTGCCTGCCCGTGATCTGCCGAGCGCACGCGTCGGAGGGCGCAAGACGCGGCAATTGGGCTCGTCACTGGAGTTTGCCGAATATCGCGCGTATACGCCGGGCGATGATCTGCGCTACATCGATTGGCGGGCGTATGCGCGGCTTGGCAAATTGTTTTTAAAACGCTATCTCGATGAGCGTGACGCACTCTTGTACCTGCTTGTGGACACTTCACGATCGATGGATTTTGATGGCAAATGGCTCCAAGCCAAGCGCATCGCCGCAGCACTCGGGTATCTGACGTTGGCAGGGGGAGACCGCGCTGAAGCCTGGCTGTTTGCGGCGGGGGTCGGTGAGCGGACACCGCGACTGACTGGCAAACAATCGGCCTACCGACTGTTCGAGTTGTTCGGGCGAACCGAGACGGGTGAGGAAGGGTCGTTGGACTGGTTGGCAGGTGGCTCCGTGCCACGCGAACCGGGTGTTGTTGTCGTGATCTCTGACTTTTTGTTTGAAACGGGGTACGAAGAGCCGCTGCGGAGGTTGCAGGCACGAGGGCATCAAGTCGTGGTCTTGCAGATTCTCGCCCGTGTGGAACTCGACCCGCCCTATGCTGGGGATTCACACTTGATCGACAGTGAGAGCGGGTTCGCCCGCGATGTGTCGATCTCCCCGCATGTGCTAAAACGCTATCGGCAAGCGGTCGGTGATTATACGGCACGGCTCGCTGATTTTTGTCAGCGACGCGGCATGGCGTATGCGCTGATCGCCGATGATGAGAAGATCGAAGATGTACTGTTCCGTCGATTGTTGAGCGCAGGGGTGATGACGCGATGAGTTTGTTGTCACCGTGGATGTTATCGTTTCTGATCGTCTTGCCCTTGATCGTGATCTTCTATTTATTGAAGCGAACGTACCAAGACGTCACCGTGCCGAGCCTCTTGCTCTGGCAACAACTGCTTCGCGACATGGAGGCGAACCGTCCGTGGCAGAAGTTGAAGCGCAATCTGCTGTTGCTGTTGCAACTGCTGGTCGCTCTGTTGCTGGCGGTGGCGTTGGCGCGTCCCTTGATCCCGTCGGCCACACCTGTTGCGGACCACACGATCGCTGTGCTCGACGTGTCGGCCTCGATGGCGGCGCGAGCAGGTGAGACGACGCGGCTTGAGCAGAACAAAGCAGACTTGCGCAAGCTGCTCTCCCAGATGGGGCCACAGCAAGAACTGACGCTGATCTCGATGGGACAGGAAGCGCGGGTGCTGGCGACAGGGTCGGATCACATCAAGATCGAACAAGCCCTGAACGAAGCGGAGCAGGAGTATGCGAAAGCCGATTACGAAGGCTCGCTCTCGCTAGCGGCGGCACTGTCCAGCAAAGACGCGAAAAGCGCCGTGCGCATCTACTCCGACGGCAACTGGGGCATCGACAGCACGATGTTCCCAGCGTTCGGCAGTAGTCCCAAGCTGATCCTGCCCGCAGGCAAGGCTGCCAATCTCGCGGTGCGTCACGCCGCGGCAGTTGCGCAAGGCGAGCAAACCGCGCTCGTGGCGACTGTGGAAAATGTCGATGAAACCGCTCGTGAACTCGAGCTTGAAGTCTATGATGCGGCGGGCAAACTGCTTGAGACCACAGCGCTCCAAGTCACCGCACAGGGGAAAGCGTCCCATTCGTGGACAGGGCTTCCCAAGTCACCTTTTTACAAAGTGCGTGTGAAAAGCGACGACCCGCTGGCCCTCGATGATGAGCGCATCGTCTTGCCGGAGCAAAGCGGCCAAGCAAAAGCGTGGATTGCATCCGAAGGCAATCTGTTCTTGGAAAAAGCACTCGGGCTTGGCGGCGGTTTGACGCTGGAGCGTGGGGCTGATCCGGACGCTCCGCCGACCGACGCGAACCTCTACGTCTATGACGGGGTGTTGCCAACCGAGTGGCCGAACGGTTCGGTGCTGCTCGTCAACCCGCCAGCGGGAACGGGCATCGTGAACGTCACAGGCACTGTCGAAGCGGGCAAACTCCAAGTGGTCACGCCCGATTCGCCGATCCTCTCACACGTCGATCTCAGCAGTCTGCATCTGAAAGAAATGCAAGCCGTGGAGAGCAATACGTGGCTGCAACCGCTCGTGAAAAGCGGCGACACACCACTGCTCTCCATCGGTGAGAAAAATGGGCATCGGGTAGCGGTGTTGGCGTTCGATCTGCACCAGTCCGACTTGCCGCTCTTGCCAGCGTTTCCGCTGTTGATCAAGCATCTCAATGAATACTTGATGCCTGTCGCGGGTGGAACGCTTGGCACGCTGGAAGCGGGGATGCGGATGCCGTTGGTGCCGCCGATTCGCGAAACGGGTTGGCAGGTGCTCGATCCTGCTGGCGAGAAGCGTCCGATCGATCAAGCGATGATCGAGCAGGGATTCCAGCCAGCGATGCCAGGCTTGTACCGTTTCCTAGGCGAGAAGGGCGAGGAATTGTTGCTGTCTGTCACCTTGCCAGCAGAGGAATCGCAGTTGTCCGCGAAGTCGGTCGCCTTGCCCGTCACGGGGGGCGGCGAGGAAGGCGTGGCAGATGCGACTCTGGTCGAAGAGGGGCAGACGGAGATCTGGCGGTATCTTGCTCTGTTGATCTTGCTCTTGGTGTTTGTGGAATGGGGGGTGTATAAGCGTGGGATTTGATTTTCTACACCCTTGGTGGTTGCTCTGCTTCCTGCCAGCGGGCGTGGCGCTCTGGTGGTGGTATCGTGAAGAGCGACGGCTGGCAGGGGCGCGTAAGAAAATGGTCGCTGTGCTGCGAGGCTTCTTGTTTCTCTTCCTGATCCTCGCCGTGGCAGGCACCTCGCTGAAAGCACCGGTCAACGGGCAGCAGACGGTGTTTATCGTCGATGAATCGAAAAGTGTCGGCTCCGCAAAACAAGCGGTGACATGGATTCAAGAAGCGACCTCGCACAAAAAGCCAGAAGACGGCTGGGCGGTGCTGGGCACGGGTGAAAAGCCAGCGGTCGAGTATCCGCTCACACAAAAAGACGCGGTTGCGCTTGAACTCGGCAGCGTGAAAAATCCAAACTTCACCAACCTCGCCGCAGGACTCCGGCTCTCCGAGGGGTTGCTCGATTCTGGCTACCGTTCCCGCGTCGTCCTGCTTTCAGACGGGGAGCAAAATGTCGGCGATGCTGTCGCCGAAGCCGCTCTGCTCAAAGAGCGTGGGATTCGCGTCGACGTTGCCCCTCTGGAGCGTACCGTCGGTGACGAAGTGTTGATTCACTCGGCGGGCGTGCCTGCGACCCTGTACCAAGGCGAGCAATTTGCCTTGCAAGCCGTCGTGGACAGCACCGTGGCGACATCTGCGCACGTGCGCGTCTACGAAGATGAGCAACCTGTGGCCACGACCACGGTACAGGTGCAAAAAGGGGAGACGCGTCTCTCCATTCCGCTCTCTGCCAAAGCGACGGGCTTCCATCGCTACCGTGTGGAGCTACAAGCGGGTAGCGATTCGCTGACCGCTAACAACACGGCTTACGCATTTGGCGAAGTGGCAGGTCAGCCACAAGTGCTGATCGTCGAGGGGAAAGCGGGTGAAGCGCGCTGGTTGAGTGAGGCGTTGAAAGCGAGCGGGATGGGGCATCACGTGCAGACTGTCAAACAGGTGCCCAAAACACTCGATGAACTCAGACGCTATGCGGTGCTCGTGCTCGCCAACGTATCGGCGACCGAGTTGCCTGAACCGACGCAACAAGCGATCGAAGTTGCCGTCCGCGAATTCGGCATGGGATTGATGATGACAGGTGGGCAGGACTCATTTGGCCTCGGTGGTTATTTCGATACCCCTGTGGAAAAAGCACTGCCTGTCTACATGGATTTGCGCAACAAAAAAGAAACGCCCTCCCTCGGCCTGATGCTCGTCGTCGACCGCTCCGGCTCGATGGAAGTGCGCAAGATGGAAATCGCCAAAGAAGGCGCACGCCGTGCCGCTGCCATGCTGGGTGCTCAGGACACGCTGGGGGTCGTCGCGTTTGACTCTTTCCCTTGGTGGGTTGTGGAACCCGCGAAAGTGACCGACAAACAAGACGTGCTCGACAAGATCTCCTCGATTCGCGCGGGTGGCGGTACGAACATCTATCCAGCGCTGGCCGATGCGTTCACCAAACTGCAAGACGTCGAGGCCAAGCGCAAACACATCATTTTGCTGACCGACGGTCAATCCGAGATGGGCGATTACGACGGACTGCTCGCCCTGATGAAGGAAAAAGGCATCACGCTCTCCACCGTCGCCGTCGGCGATGGTGCGGACGTGGGCTTATTGAGTTACCTAGCCGAACACGGCGCGGGTCGCTTCTACCAAACGGACGATAGCAGCAACGTGCCGATGATCTTCACCAAAGAAACCGCGATGGCGGGCAAGACCTACATCCTCGACCAGCCGTTTACACCTCTGCTTGGTCGTGCGGGTGAATGGCGTTCCCTATTTGCCAATGGTGCGCCGCAGATCAACGCGATGATCGCCACCACAGCCAAAGAAACCGCCGATGTCGTGCTTTCTCACCCTGGCGAAAACGAGCCGTTGCTCGCTCGCTGGCAGTATGGGCTCGGTCGTGCGATTGCGTGGACCAGTGATGCCAAGGGGGAGTGGGCGAACCAATGGGCGGGCTGGAGCGGGTCAAGCCCGTTCTGGAACCAACTGCTCACCTGGTTGTTGCCACAATACCAAAGCGCGGGGCTGGACCTGCGTACCGCAGTCACAGCAGGCCAAGGCCAATTGCAAGTCAAAATGAAGTCAGGATCCGCGACCAACGGGTCTGTGTTGAAGGCGCAGATCATCGACGAAGACCTGAAGGTGCAGGAAGTGCCCTTGCTTCTGAAGTCACCGGGCGAGTATGCGGGCACCTACGAGGCATCGCGTCCTGGCACCTACATGGTGCAAGTCACCGAAGAGCAAAACGGCAAAACGCTCTCCGTCGCCTCAACGGGCGTATCCGTCTCGTATTCTCCCGAGTACCATTTGCCAAAAGCGGGTGGTGAGTTGCTGAAGCAAATCGCGGCGGCAGGCGGTGGTGAGGTGCTGACCGACCCATCAGAAGCGTTTGCCGACAACCTGCCATCGTCCTGGCAGGGTCGTGACCTCTCCTTGCTCTTCCTCCTGCTGGCCGCCTGCATCTGGCCGCTGGACGTGGCGATGCGCCGCCTGAACATCTCCTTCGGATTCATATGGGAGCGACTGGCGGCAAAACGTGGCACAGCAATCAGCAACAGCAACGTGCTACAAAAAATCAAAGTGCGTGCCACCACCCCCGCGCAGCCGAGCAAAACAATCAGTGCCTCGGGCTCGGGGTCATCTAGTGCTACCACCTTCACCCAGGCGGCAAGACCCGTCCCTCCGCCACCCAAACCCGAGGTAGACGATTCGACGGTCTCCCGCCTGCTGGAGAAAAAACGCAAGCGCTAAAAAACCACCGAGCATCTGAAAAAAAAAAAAAAAAAAATTCCCCCTAGAGGTTCGCAGCCTCCACGGGGGAGGGCGGGATATGCGGAGAGGTGAAATTGAAACCTTTAACCCTACCGCTAAAAGCATTCCTGTATTGGAGAAAATTTGTTGTTTGAAAAAAGAAAGTACCTCCTGTTAACATACGAGGTGTTCGGCGCGCAACCGACCCTCAATAACAAGGAGGTACTTCAAATGAATTATAAGCAAAATCAGCGAATTGAGCAAATGACAGATGCGACGCTTCTTGTTGGAATCGACATTGCGAAAAAGGTACATGTGGCTCGTGCACAAGACCATCGGGGGATTCAATTTGGAAAAGCATTCTCCTTTGAGAATACCGCTAGTGGTTTGCGACACTTGCTCAGCTGGGTCTCTTCTCTTATGAGAGACCACGAAAAAGAACACGTACTCTTCGGTATGGAACCGACAGGTCACTATTGGTTACCACTGGCCTATCTTCTGCGGAAGCAAGGTCATCGTATTGGTATCGTAAATCCAATGCACGTTAAGAAAAGTAAGGAGTTGGACGACAACTCCCCGACCAAGAACGACGCGAAGGACGCTCGTGTTATCGCACAGCTTTTAAAAGATGGGCGATTTTCTGAGCCTCATTTTTTAGAAGGAATTCATGCAGAACTGCGAGTCGGGATGAATTTACGAGATACTCTGACACGAGAATTGGTGCGCATCCAGGGTCGTGTCATCAACTGGCTGGACCGATTCTTCCCCGAATTCACCAGTGTTTTTAAAGACTGGGAAGGGAAAGTCGCGCTACTCACGTTACTCAATTTCCCGTTTCCAGCACAGGTCGCATCATTCGGCGCCGAGGCGATTCTGAGCACATGGAAGCAGCAAGGAGTTATACGAGGAGTTGGTATGAAACGTGCAATCCAACTTGTCGAAGTTGCTAAGGAATCTATCGGGCTTACATCAGGCACAAAAATGGCGAAACAGGAGTTACGCATGTTGCTCGACCAGTACCTCCAGATCCAGCAACAAATGTCCGAACTCACCGAACAAATTCAGGAGATGTTGAAAGACATACCCGGGACTTCTCAAATGATGACCATCCCTGGTATCGGTTGGATTACGGTAGCCGGTTTTCTCTCGGAAGTAGGAGATTTGTCTAAGTACGACCACCCCCAGCAGATTCAAAAGTTGGCGGGGTTAAACTTGAAGGAGAACAGTTCTGGCAAACGTAAAGGAAAAACTCATATAACCAAAAGAGGGAGGCCGCTCTTGCGAGCTTTGCTTTTCCGTGCCTCCCTGCCCTTGGTTTCGAATAATCAGGAGTTTCGAGATTTGCATTTGCACTTTACAACACGCACGGACAATCCTTTGAGTAAAAAACAATCCCTCATTGCCCTTTGCTGTAAGTTGATTCGCGTTTTCTTTGCACTCGGACGTAAACAAATTGCTTATGATTCCTCGAAAATGAGAATGGGTTTTTCAACCAAACTCTCCAATGTAGCATAGTTCTCATCGAATTCGGATTTCTCTAATTCCTAGGTCTTTGACATCAAAAGCACGGAGTAGCTGATACAAGTTATAACCATACGGGCACTAGACCCTGTCTAAAAGCACTTTTCAGCCTCCACCCACGCGCAGGTAGAACGATGGAATGTAAGGGCAACTTGACCCAGTGAGACATGGGAGGGTACACCGCCGTGATGATTGTGGAGATCCGTTTGTGCAACCAAATTTTTGAAGTAACGGCGTGACCCTTCTTCATTCATGCTATCCACTTCCAAAAAAACCATAATCCTCAAATTTATTCCGTTCACCTGTTTGATGCATGATCTAGAAATTGATGAAACCGAGAGTTATCGGGAGAAAAACTTACTTCTCAGAGGGAGGTTTTACTAAATCAAGGGTTCAAGTTTCTCGCGAACCCGTAGCATATCCCGCCTGGACCCAACCACCTAACCCTCGCCAGCAACCAACGCCCTCCATCATCATTTCACCAAATCCAACGCCCTCCCCAAATCCTCCACCAACATCTCCACCGGCTCCAACCCCACCGAAATCCGAATCAAATTCAGCGGCAGACCATGCTCCTTCAAAAACTCCGCATTATTCCCATAGTTCGGCGAGAGTACCAAACTCTCAAACGACCCCCAACTCACACCAATCTGAAAATGCTCCAACGCGTTAATCACCGTACAAATATCCGCAAACTCCCTACTCTTCAACTCAAAACTCAGCAGCCCGCTATAGCCGCTCAACTGCTTCCTACCCAATTCATAGTCCGGAGACGACTCCAACCCAGGAAAATTAACCTTCTCCACCGCCGGATGCCCCTCCAAAAACTGAGCAATCCGCATCGCACTCTCCATATGCCCTTTCATCCGCAGCGGCAACGAACGCAATCCACGAGTCAACAGCGACGCCTCCCGCGGTGC
>Ga0068898_10068189_pt1 | contig 14449 bp, 14 predicted proteins | sample SoiCruaftwetup5A_FD_65918 | JGI IMG/M metagenome (GOLD analysis project Ga0068898, IMG submission 65918) | Soil microbial communities from Colorado Plateau and Sonoran desert - Soil Crust after wet up 5A (Metagenome Metatranscriptome) | ecosystem: Environmental > Terrestrial > Soil > Desert ...
CTGCCTTCCGATTACCTGCCCATCCTCGTACAACTCGTGCTGGCGCTGGGCTTCGTGGTGACCACCATGGTGGCTACCAACTACCTCATTCCCAAGTTTTTCAAGAACCGGGTGCACGGCAAGCTGAAGGACGACACCTGGGAGTGCGGCATTGAACCGCAGGGCGACGCCCGCACGCCCATTTCGATCAAGTACTTCCTGACGGCGATCCTGTTCGTGCTTTTTGACGTGGAAATCATCTTTCTGTACCCCTGGGCCGTCAACTTCAAGGCGTTGGGCTGGCTGGGTTTCGTCGAAATGCTGGTGTTCATGACGCTTTTGATGGCCGGCTTTTTCTACGTCATCCGCAAGGGCGTGCTCAAATGGGATTAGTACTTTTCGGTGAAAATTGGAACCGCATTAGAAAGCGGGCTTTCCGGTAAAATATCACGGTAAAAAAGAACATTTTAAAGAAAATCTTGGTTAAGAAACATAGAGCCCGTACGTAAAGGCGGCGTCTACGTTAGTACAACCAGCATCAACTTTTTTATTATGAGTACAGTGAAAATGGTAGAAGCACCGGCAGGTGTAGAAGGCTCCGGATTTTTTGCGACTTCTTTTGATAAGGTCATCGGCATGGCCCGCGCCAACTCGCTGTGGCCCTTGCCTTTTGCTACGTCCTGCTGCGGGATCGAGTTCATGGCGACCATGGCCTCCCACTACGATTTTGCCCGTTTTGGCTCCGAACGCCCCTCCTTCTCGCCGCGGCAGGCCGACCTGCTGATGGTCATGGGCACCATTGCCAAGAAGATGGGGCCCATCGTGAAGCAGGTGTACCAGCAAATGGCCGAGCCCCGCTGGGTAATGGCAGTAGGCGCCTGCGCGTGCAGCGGCGGCATTTTCGATACCTACAGCGTGTTGCAGGGCATTGACCGCATCGTGCCCGTAGACGTGTACGTGCCGGGCTGCCCGCCCCGCCCCGAACAGATCATCGAAGGATTGATGAAAATCCAGGAGCTGGCCCGCAATGAGGCGTTGCGCCGCCGCAACTCCGACGAGTACAAGAACCTGCTCGAATCATATAACATCCGATAGGACTACCCGGTGCGCCGCTCCCGGCAAGCGGACGGCGCACCCTTTCCATTCACCTACGTACCCCGTACATGAGCAATCAGGCGATTATTGACGACTTAACAGCCCGCTTCGGCGATACCCTTCTTGACATCCACGAGCCGTATGGCATGCTTACCTTCACTGCCCCGCGGGAAAACATCATTGACGTACTCCAGTACTTGTACAACCACCCGGCGTTCAAGTTCCAGTTCCTGACCGACATCATGGGCATCAACTACGCCGAGCTGCCGGGCAACGAGTTTGCCGTGGTGTACCACCTGCACAGCTGGACCAACAACGTCCGCGTGCGCATCAAGGTCTTCGCCCCGGCCACCGACCCGGTGGTGCCGACGGCCACCGGCCTGTTTGCCGCCGCCAACTGGATGGAACGCGAAACCTTCGACTTCTTCGGCATCGTGTTCCGCGGGCACCCGAACCTGACCCGTGTACTCAACATGGAAGACATGGACTACTTCCCGATGCGCAAGGAATACCCGCTGGAAGACCAGACGCGGCACGACAAGATTGACGCTTACTTCGGAAGGTAACTCTTCCTCCCCGCCCGGCAGCCTCCCCAGGAACGCCGGGTCTTGCCGCCTCCAAGGCGGCATCCCTTGAGTGTTAAACCGAGACCATTGATTTACCATGCCTGATACCAAAGACATACAGCCCGATGTTCAGCTTGCCCCGGTACAGCCGAAGGTGCAGGTAGAAGTAGGGCAGCAACTGCCGCAGTACGACAACGAGCTGACCACCCTTAACCTGGGTCCGACGCACCCGGCCACGCACGGTGTGTTCCAGAACATCCTCCAGATGGACGGCGAGCGGATCATTTCCGGCGTGCCCACCATCGGGTACATTCACCGCGCCTTCGAGAAGATTGCCGAACACCGTCCGTTCTACCAGATTACGCCCCTCACCGACCGCCTCAACTACTGCTCCTCCCCCATCAACAACATGGGCTGGCACATGACGGTAGAAAAGCTGCTCGGCATTGAAGTGCCCAAGCGGGCCCAGTACATCCGCGTGATTGCAATGGAACTGGCCCGCATCGCCGACCACCTCATCTGCAACGGCATCCTGGGCGTGGACACCGGCGCCTTTACCGGCTTCCTGTACCTGTTCCAGGAGCGGGAAAAGATCTACGACATTTACGAAGAGATTTGCGGCAGCCGCCTCACCACCAACATGGGCCGCATCGGCGGCATGGAACGCGACTTCAACGAACGGGCCGAAGCCAAGCTGCGCGCGTTCCTCAAGGACTTCCCGGCCGTGATGAAGGAATTCGAAGGCCTCTTCAACCGGAACCGCATTTTCATGGACCGCACCGTGGACGTGGGCCCGATTGCCGCCGACCGGGCCATCAGCTACGGCTTTACCGGCCCCAACCTGAGGGCCGCCGGCGTGGACTACGACATCCGGGTGATGAACCCGTACTCTTCGTACGAAGACTTCGAGTTCGAGATCCCGGTGGGCCACAACGGCGACACGTACGACCGCTTCATGGTCCGCAACGACGAAATCTGGCAGAGTTACCGCATCATCGAGCAGGCCCTGGCAAAAATGCCCAAAGGCCCCTTCTTCGCCGATGCGCCCGAGTACTACCTGCCGCCCAAGAAGGAAGTGTACCGCAGTATGGAAGCGTTGATCTACCACTTCAAGATCATCATGGGTGAGATCGACGCGCCGGTGGGCGAAGTATACCACCCCGTGGAAGGCGGCAACGGCGAACTCGGCTTCTACCTGATCAGCGACGGGGGCCGTACGCCCTTCCGGTTGCACTTCCGCCGGCCGTGCTTCATCTACTACCAGGCATTCCCCGAAATGGTGGTGGGCACGACCTTGTCGGACGCCATTGTGATCATGAGCAGCCTCAACGTGATTGCCGGGGAACTCGACGCGTAAGCCCGCTGGCCGACCGGCCCGTTTCCCGATAAGAAAGTTTATAAAGTGATTTCGAAGCAATTTAATAGATACAAAGGTTCATGAGTACGATTGAGGTTACCAGTGCAGAACCGGTACGTTTCCCGGAAGAAACCTTGAAGAAGGTCCAGGAAATCATCGGCCGTTACCCCGAAGGCCGGGAAAAGTCGGCCATCCTGCCCATCCTGCACCTGGCGCAGAACGAATGGAACTGGCTCAGCGCCCCGGTGATGGACTACGTGGCTTCCCTGCTGAGCATCCAGCCGATTGAAGTGTACGAGGTGGCAACGTTCTACACGATGTTCAACCTGGAGCCGGTGGGCAAGTACGTGCTGGAAGTGTGCCGCACGGGTCCCTGCTGCCTGCGCGGCGCCGAGGAACTCATCGAATACATCCAGAACAAGTTCGGCATCGAAGTGGGCCAGACCTCACCCGACGGCCGGATCACCCTGAAAACGGTGGAATGCCTCGCGGCCTGCGGCGGTGCGCCCTGTTTGCAGGTACGCCTCAAGCGAGAAGGCGGCATCCACAAATACTACGAAAACCTCACCCCCGGGAAGATCGACGAACTGGTGGACCGGGAGTGGGTTTAAAAAATAGGCAGGAAAGCCAAAACGACTGATCATGCTTGATATACCAGTCATGGGTGTAAACGCTCCAAAAGAGCACCAGCGGGTAATCAGACAACTGACGACCGGTTTGGCGGTTCTCTTCACGGAAGGCCGGATACCCTATGAGCCTTTTCCGGAAGTAATGGTAGATGAATCACAGACCAGTCCTACACCCGACGTTTTGCTTTTTGATAATCAGTCGCATCAGAACGTAGTCATCGTTGAAGTTTCCGGTAAGGCCGCTGCCAAGAAGGACTTCTCGAAAGTAATGGAAATATGTGACCAATATGAGATTGCGGAAGGCTTTGTCTATGACTACATCTCCAAAAAGTGGCGGAAATACAAGTACGGAGTAGGGGAAATTATCAATGTCCCTTCCTTCTGTGAATCAATTGGGTACGATTTAAATACATTCTTATCATAAGGATTTTCAATTCATTTGCACGTCTGCAAATTCACCATAAGGAGATTGAAAAATGGGTCTTAAAATATTAACCGAACATATTGACAAGCCGGGCATTGAAACATTCGAGGTATACCGTAAAAACGGGGGATACGCCGCCGTGGAAAAGGCCCTCAAGACGATGACGCCCGACGAGGTCGTGGAAGAAGTAAAGAAGTCCGGTCTGCGCGGCCGGGGCGGCGCCGGGTTCCCGGCCGGCATGAAGTGGGGTTTCCTCGCCAAGCCGGAAGGCAAACCCCGCTACCTGGTGTGCAACGCCGACGAAAGCGAACCCGGCACGTTCAAGGACCGCTACCTGATGGCCACTTCGCCGCACACGCTGATCGAAGGAATGATCGTGTCGAGCTACGCCCTGGGCGCCAAAACGTCCTACATTTACGTGCGGGGCGAAATGCTGTACGTGATCCGCATCCTCGAAAAAGCCATTGAAGAGGCCCGGGCCAAAGGCTTCCTGGGCAAGAACATCCTGGGCACCGACTACTCGCTGGAACTGTACGTGCACCCCGGGGGCGGCGCCTACATCTGCGGCGAGGAAACGGCCCTGCTCGAATCCCTGGAAGGCAAGCGGGGCAACCCCCGCAACAAGCCGCCTTTCCCGGCCGTGTCGGGCCTCTACGCCTGCCCCACCGTGGTCAACAACGTGGAGACGATCTCGGCCGTGTCGTGGATCATCAACAACGGCGGCGAGGCGTACTCTAAGATCGGCGTGGGCCGCAGCACCGGCACCAAGCTCATTTCCGCCTGCGGCAACATCAACAAGCCCGGCGTGTACGAGATTGAACTGGGCGTGCCGGTGGAGGAGTTCATCTACTCCGACCAGTACTGCGGCGGCATTGCGAACGGCAAGAAGCTGAAGGCCGTGGTGGCCGGCGGTTCTTCCGTACCGATTCTGCCCGCCAACCTGATCTTAAAGACGGTCAACGGCGAGAACCGCCTGATGACCTACGAATCGCTTTCCGACGGCGGCTTTGCCACGGGCACCATGCTCGGCTCGGGCGGCTTCATCGTGTTCGACGAAGACCAGTGCATCGTGCGCAACACCTGGAACTTCAGCCGCTTCTACCACCACGAGTCCTGCGGCCAGTGCAGCCCCTGCCGCGAGGGAACGGGCTGGATGGAAAAAGTACTGCACCGCGTCGAGAACGGCCACGGCAACCTGCGCGACATCGACCTGCTGGTAGACATCGCCAAGAAGATCGAAGGCAACACCATTTGCCCGCTGGGCGACGCCGCGGCGTGGCCCGTGGGCAGCGCCATCCGCCACTTCCGCGACGAGTTCGAGTGGCACGTGCGCAACCCGCAGGAAGCCACCCGCAAGGGCGCCGTGTACCGCAAGGAAGCCGTGTTGGTTTAATTTGTTTCTCAGCGTCGACATGCGACGCATTAAAAGCCAGACGAAAAAGTAATGTTTAAAGTAACCATAGATAACATTGAGGTAGAGGTAGAACCGGGCACCACCATTTTGCAGGCGGCCCGCAAGATCGGCGGCGACGTGGCGCCCCCCGCCATGTGCTACTACTCTACGTTGAAGGGAACGGGCGGCAAGTGCCGGGCCTGCCTCGTGAAAGTGTCGGCCGGTTCTGCCAAAGACCCCCGGCCCATGCCCAAACTGGTGGCCTCCTGCATTACGCCGGTGCAGGACGGCATGGTGGTGCAAAACACCACCAACCCCGAAGTGCTCGAAACCCGCAAGGGCGTCGTGGAATTCCTGCTCATCAACCACCCGCTGGATTGCCCCATCTGCGACCAGGCCGGGGAGTGCAGCCTCCAGGATTTTGCCTACGAACACGGCGCCGTATCGACCCGCTACGAAGAGGAGCGGCGGACGTTCGACAAGGTGGACTTGGGGCCGTACGTGCAACTGCACATGACCCGGTGCATCCTCTGCTACCGCTGCGTGTACACCGCCGACCAGCTGACCAACAAGCGGGTGCACGGCGTGCTGGGCCGCGGCGACGCCGCCGAGATCGGGACGTACATCAAAAACGCCCTCGACAACGACTTCTCCGGCAACGTGATCGACGTGTGCCCGGTAGGCGCCCTGACCGACAGGACCTTCCGGTTCAAGAGCCGCGTGTGGTTCACCAAGCCGGTAGACGCCCACCGCGACTGCGAAAACGAAAAGTGCGCCGGCCGCGTGGTGCTGTGGTACAAGGGCGACGACGTGCTGCGCGTAACCACCCGCCGCAACGAGTGGAACGAAGTAACTGAGTACATTTGCAATACGTGCCGCTTCGAAAAGAAACGCACCAGCGACTGGGTGATCGAAGGGCCGCGCAAGATCGACCCGCGTTCCGTGATTTCGGCCAACCACTACCAGAAAAAGGTAGTTCCCGACTTTGTGCACCGCGTGGCCGCCACGTTCAAGCCCATCGACGACGCCCCCAGGCAACTGCCGGAAGGGCCCAAGCCGGTCGGACTGGACATGCGCACGGAGAAGTAATACAAGTGCCAGATTAGAAGTTCATGAGTTTTTGGTTACAAGCGGTTGGTTGATTAACTGGTTGCTAACTTTGAACTCATGAACTTCGCACCCATCCATTCTCTACCTACTTATCATTTTTAAAATTCGAATTCCAATCTTATGGAATTATCCGTATTCATTGTTAAGGCTGTGGTCATCCTGGTGGTGTTCGGCGTTACGCTGCTGATCGCCACCTACTCTACCTGGGCAGAACGCAAGGTAGCCGCCTTCCTGCAGGACCGGCCGGGTCCCAACCGGGCCGGTATTTTCGGCCTGCTGCAACCCATTGCCGACGCCGGCAAAATGTTTTTCAAGGAAGACTTTACCCCCCGGCAGGCCAGCAAATGGCTCTTCATTGCCGGTCCTTCCCTGGCGATGCTCACGGCCTGCATGGCCAGCGCCGTCATTCCCTTCGGGGACACTATCCGCGTGAACGGCGCTGAGGTGACCGTTCAGGCCGTGGACGTGAACATCGGCATCCTGTACGTGTTCGGCGTGGTATCGCTGGGCGTGTACGGCATCATGATCGGCGGTTGGGCTTCGAACAATAAGTTTTCGCTGCTCGGTGCCATCCGGGCGGCTTCGCAGAACATCAGCTACGAACTGGCGATGGGCCTTTCCATCATTGCCATCCTGATGATGAGCGGTTCGCTGTCGCTGCGCACCATCGTGGAGCAGCAGCACGGCATGGCCTGGAACATCTTTTTCCAGCCGGTGGGCTTTATCATCTTCCTCACCTGCGCGTTTGCCGAATGCAACCGGACCCCGTTCGACTTGCCCGAGTGCGAAACCGAACTCATCGGGGGCTACCACACCGAGTACAGCAGCATGAAGCTTGGCTTCTACCTGTTTGCGGAGTACATCAACATGTTTGTTTCGTCGGCCATTGTTTCGGTGCTCTACTTCGGCGGGTACAACTACCCCGGCATGGATTGGGTGCGCGAATCACTAATCGGCGGCCTGGGCCTCGACTGGGGCCACAACCTGGCTACGCTCATCGGCTCGGCGGTATTCTTCGGGAAGATCTTCTTCTTCATCTTCTTCTTCATGTGGGTGCGTTGGACGGTTCCCCGCTTCCGGTACGACCAACTGATGAACCTGGGCTGGAAAGGGCTGATCCCGCTGGCCATCCTCAACGTAGTGCTGACCGGCGCCGGCCTGCTGGCCGAAACCCGGCTGATGAGTTGGGTCCTGGTAGGCATCGTGGTGCTGGTGGCCGTGATTCAGGCAGCCGCCGCCAACCGGAAGCACGCGGCGGCCGGACGTTTGTCAAAAGTTTAAAAGCTTACTAATCATGCAATTAACCAATAGAGCGAAGAAGACCAACAAGAACCCCATGACCATTGCCGAGCGGCTGTACCTGCCCGCTTTGGCCGGTGGCCTGGGAACTACGATCAAGCACTTCTTCAAGAAAAAGCCAACCATTCAATACCCCGAGCAGAAGCGGGAGTTCAGCCCGGTGTTCCGGGGCCTGCACGTGCTCAAGCGGGACGACCAGGGCCGCGAACGTTGTACGGCCTGCGGCCTGTGCGCCGTGGCCTGCCCCGCCGAAGCCATCACCATGATTGCCGGCGAACGCGAACCGGGCCAGGAGCATCTGTACCGCGAGGAGAAGTACGCGGTGGAATACGAAGTAAACATGCTGCGCTGCATCTTCTGCGGCCTGTGCGAAGAGGCTTGCCCCAAGGCGGCCATTTTCCTCCAGCCCGACAAGATTGCCCCGGCCTTTTTCGAGCGGGACCAAGTAATCTTCGGCAAAGACCGCCTCGTGGAAAAAATGGATGACCGCGCCTCCGTAGGCATTGAGAAATACACCGGAGTGAAATCATAAGGCAACACAGACCGCCAGAGGGTACCCAACCGTCCGGCGGTCTGTCTGCATTTGCTACGCCCAATCTACCGCAACAAAAAAATGGCCGACAAACTTTTCTACTTCCTTACCTTCCTCGCCCTGCTCAGCGCCCTGCTGGTGATCTTTGCCCGCAACCCGGTGCACAGCGTGTTGTACCTGATCCTCACCTTCTTCTGCCTGTCGGGGCACTACATCCTGCTCAACGCCCAGTTCCTGGCCGCCGTCAACATCATCGTGTACGCCGGGGCCATCATGGTCCTGTTCCTGTTCGTGATCATGTTCCTCAACCTGCGCCGGGATACCGAGCCGCAGAAGAGCACGGCCGTGAAGTTTGCCGCGGTGATTTCGGGCGGCCTCTTGCTGCTGGTGCTGGTGGCGGCCCTGCGGGCTACCGACATGACGGCCCTGAGCAACAGCGGCAATCCTTACAATTCGCAGATCGGCCTGGTGGAGAACCTGGGCAAGGTACTGTTCCGGGATTTCCTGCTGCCCTTCGAACTGGCCTCCATCCTATTCCTGGTGGCAATGGTCGGGGCGGTGATGCTAGGTAAACGGGAAGCAGGAGAAAGAAACTTTTAACGCACGTAAGAAACCTCACCCCCGCAACGGTGAGGTTTTTTTAATGGCCGTAAATGCCCGATTCGGGGCCACTTATTACTTCCCCGTGAGTGGGGTTTTTGTGCCGCCAGGGGCATTGTTAGCAAAAGTTTGGATAACTTTGGCCGCTTTTCGGGAGTAATCTTTTAGGAGTTAGCAAAATGGACGGAATACCAGGCGTCATTCAGACGATCCCCCTCAATTACTACATTTTCTTCAGCACGGCCCTGTTCGTGATCGGCATCGTGGGCGTGATGGTGCGGCGCAACGCCCTCATCATTTTCATGTCGGTGGAACTGATGCTGAACGCGGTGAACCTGCTGCTGACGGCCTTTTCGGCGTACCGGTCCGACCCGGCCGGGCAGGTGTTCGTGTTCTTCATCATGGCCGTAGCCGCCGCCGAGGTGTCGGTGGGCCTGGCCATCATCGTAATGATCTACCGGAACAACCGCAGCGTGGACGTTGGCATCTTGAACAGACTTAAATGGTAAGGCCCCCGGGGCCCGCATCCTTTCTTGAAATCATGGTTGATTCTTCGCAGTATGCGCTCCTCTGCGCGCTCATTCCACTCATTCCGCTGATCGGTTTTGCCATCAACGGATTAGGCTTCCGCCGCATTTCGAAAGGCCTGGCCGGGGCCATCGGCTCCCTGGCCGCCATCCTCTCCTTCGGCCTGTCCCTGTACCTGTTCAATGCATTCCTGGACAACGGCAGCAACCCCATCCGGGTGGAGCTGTTCAACTGGATCGGCGTGGGTACGCTGCAAATCCCGTTCGCCTTCCTGATCGACCAGTTGTCGCTCATCATGCTGCTCATCATTACCGGCGTGGGGTCGCTGATCCACATTTACTCCATCGGCTACATGAAGCACGACGAAGGGTTCGGCAAGTTCTTTGCCTTCCTCAACCTGTTCCTGTTCTCGATGCTGCTGCTGGTGATGGGCTCCAACTACCCGATGATGTTCATCGGCTGGGAGGGCGTGGGGCTCTGCTCCTACCTGCTCATCGGCTTCTGGAACAAGAACACCAATTACAACAACGCCGCCCGGAAGGCTTTCATCATGAACCGCATCGGGGATTTGGGCTTCCTGTTGGGCATCTTCCTGATCTTTTTTACGCTGGGCTCGGTAGAATACACCGAAGTATTCCCCAAGGCAGCCGATACGTTCGCCGTGGACGAAACGACCGTGATTGCCATTACGCTGCTGCTGTTCGTGGGGGCCATGGGCAAGAGTGCCCAGATTCCGCTGTACACCTGGCTGCCCGACGCCATGGCCGGCCCGACGCCCGTTTCCGCCCTCATCCACGCCGCTACGATGGTGACGGCCGGCATCTACATGGTGGTGCGGTCGAACGTGCTCTACACCCTGGCGCCTACTACGCTGGCCGTCGTGGCGGTAATCGGCCTGGCTACGGCCCTGCTGGCGGCTACCATCGGCATCTTGCAGAATGACATCAAGAAAGTACTGGCCTACTCCACCGTGAGCCAGTTGGGCTACATGTTCCTGGGCCTGGGCGTGGCGGCGTATTCATCGGCCATGTTCCACGTAATGACCCACGCCTTCTTCAAGGCCCTGCTCTTCCTCGGCGCCGGCAGCGTGATCCACGCCATGAGCGACGAACAGGACATCCGGAAGATGGGCGGCCTGCGGAAGTACCTGCCCGTTACCTTTGTTACCTTCCTGATCGCTACCATTGCCATTTCGGGCATTCCGCCCTTTGCGGGCTTTTTCTCCAAAGACGAAATCCTGATGCACGTGTTCGAGCACAGCCCGCTGATGTGGGGCCTGGCCGTGATCGGCTCCATGATGACGTCGTTCTACATGTTCCGCCTCCTGTTCCTCACGTTCTTCGGCACGTTCCGCGGTACGAAGGAGCAGCACCACCATTTGCACGAATCTCCGGCGACGATGACGCTTCCGCTCATCGTGCTGGCGGTCCTTTCGGCCGTGGGCGGTTTCATCGGTTTGCCGCAACTGTTCGGCGGCGGCAACCGGCTCGGTACGTTCATGAACCCGCTGTTTGACCTTTCCCGGCAAGTGCGGCCGGAGTCATTCAACGAGACGCACCTGTCGCACGCAACGGAGTACCTGCTGATGGGCGTATCGACGGGAGCCGCTTTGCTGGCCCTGGTGGTGGCACTGGTGATGTACGTAAGCCGCAAAGCAGTTCCCGTGTCAGAAGGCACCAGGCTGTCGCCCGTACAAAACCTGGTGTACAACAAGTACTACGTGGATGAACTCTACAACGCCATTATCGTGAAGCCCCTGATGGTCATCGGTGACTTCCTGTACAGCGTGTTCGAGTTTCTGGTCATCGACCTGATTGTTAATGGCGTGGGCAAAGCGGTAAAGGCGCTGAGCGGCGTTTTCCGGCGTTTCCAGTCGGGGGCCATCGGCTTTTACATCTTCGCCATGGTGATCGGCATTGTAGTCATTCTGCTGCTGAACCTGAGATCCTTCATTCTGTAACCTGCCGGCTGCGAGGGCGGCCGGTTGCATTATTCGTCCAAAAGATCGCTACAAATAAATGCTGACGCTATTTCTCATTTTGCTCCCGCTGGTGGCAGCGGCGGTGGCCCTGGCCGCCAAGGGAGAGTCGGTGAAGCAGATTGCTTTCCTGTTCTCACTGGTGGAATTTGCCGCGGCGCTGTACACGATTTTTCAGTTTACCCCCGACGCCTCCACGCAGTTCGCGCTTAACCTCTCCTGGATTGCCTCCCTGGGCATTTCCTTCAAGGTAGGCATCGACGGCATCAGCATGATGCTGGTGCTGCTGACCACGCTGCTGGTTCCGTTCATTATCCTCTCGTCGTTCGGACACCGGTACAAAAACCCCTCGGCGTTCTACGCCCTCATCCTGGTGATGCAATCGGCGTTGGTGGGCGTGTTCACGGCCCGCGACGCCTTCCTGTTCTACTTGTTCTGGGAAGCGGCCCTGATCCCGGTGTACTTCCTGGCCGGCATCTGGGGCGGCGAAAAGCGCATCCAGATCACCTTTAAGTTTTTCGTGTACACGATCTTCGGGAGTTTGTTCATGCTGCTCGGGCTGGCGTACCTGTACTTTCAGGCCGGCACCACCGACCTGGAAGCCATTTACGCGCTGAACCTGCCCGCCGGCACGCAAAGCTGGCTGTTCTGGGCGTTGTTCATTGCCTTTGCCATCAAAATGCCGGTGTTCCCGTTCCACACCTGGCAGCCCGACACCTACACCGAATCGCCGACGCCGGCCACCATGCTGCTCTCGGGCATTATGCTCAAGATGGGCATTTACGGCGTGATCCGCTGGTTGCTGCCGGTGGTCCCGGAGGGCGTTGCCCAGTGGGGCACCACGGCCCTCATTCTCTCGGTGATCGGCATTGTGTACGGCTCCATCATTGCCATCCGCCAACACGACCTCAAGCGCATCCTGGCGTACTCTTCCTTCGCCCACGTGGGGCTGATGTCGGCCGGTATCTTCTCCCTGTCCATTGAAGGGATGCAGGGAGCCATGGTGCAGATGCTGGCGCACGGCGTCAACATTGTGGGCCTTTTCTTCATCGCCGAAATCATTCAGCGCCGGGTGCACACGCGGGAATTGCAGCAGCTAGGCGGCATCACCCAGAACACGCCCAGCCTCACGGTGTTTTTCATGATTCTGCTGCTCGGCAGCGTGGCCCTGCCCCTCACCAACGGCTTCGTGGGAGAATTTCTGCTGCTGGCCGGGGTGTTCAAGTTCAACCCCTGGTACGCCGGGGTGGCCGGTTTGACCATCATCCTGAGTGCCGTGTACATGCTGCGTCTGTTCCAGGGCGTAATGTTCGGCAACCGGAACGAAGAAACGGAAGTGTTCACCGACCTGACCCTGACGGAAAAAGTGACCCTGATCCCGCTGGCTTTCATGGTGTTCTGGATTGGTATGTACCCGGCCCCCTTCCTGAAGCTGACGGAGCCGGCCGTGAGTGAACTGCTTAAACTGGTGGTTCGCTAACGCATTGTGAAACCCTTTCGCCCCTTTGCCCCATTGTTGTTCTAACAAACCCTGAGATGTTTTATTCGGTCGTTCTGCTCTCCATATTCGGAATACTTAACCTGTTCATCGGTTTCCTCAAATCCCGGGCCTGGCTGCTACCCATTACGGTTCTCTTCCTGCTGATCGGCCTGGTCGCCAATTTGTCCGACTGGAACAAGGAGTTCTACTTCTGGAACTACATGATGAGCACCGATAACGTGTCGGTGGCGTTCACGTCCATTATTATCTTCTCGACAATCCTGATTTTGCCCCTCTCGCGGTACTTTGTGCACAGTGAAACGGCACCCACCGCCGAGTACTACGCCATTCTCCTCTTTTCGGTGGTTGGCGCTACCATGATGGTGGGTTACGAAAACCTGCTTATGCTCTTCCTGGGCCTGGAGACGCTTTCCATTGCCATGTACGTACTCGCCGGCAGCGACAAGCGCAACCCCCGGTCGCACGAAGCCGCGCTGAAGTACTTCCTGATGGGTGCATTTGCCACGGGCATTTTACTCTTCGGTGTCGCCATGCTTTACGGCGCTACGGGTACGTTCGGCCTCTCGGGCATCAAGCAGTACGTGGTGACCAACGGACTCACCGGCTCCTCCTCCATGCTGATGATCGGCATCACGCTGGTACTGATCGGCATTCTGTTCAAGCTGTCGGTAGCCCCGTTTCACTTCTGGACGCCCGACGTGTACGACGGCACGCCTTCCCTCTTCACGGCTTTCATGTCTACGGTCGTAAAAACCGCCGGCTTTGCGGCGCTGTATAAGCTGCTTTCCGTATCCTTTGCCGGCGTGTACGACATCTGGTGGATCACGCTGGCTATCACTACGGTACTCACCCTGCTTATCGGGAACATTACGGCCGTGTACCAGAACAGCTTCAAGCGCATGCTGGCCTATTCGAGTATTTCCCACGCCGGCTACCTGCTGATTGCCGTTACGGCCATGACCAAGCAGTCACAAAGCTCGATTCTCTTCTATTCGCTGGCCTACTCGCTGGCTACGATTACTTCCTTTGCCGTACTTATCCTGGTAAATGAATTCAAATCGGGCGAACAGTACAATTCCTTCAACGGGCTGGCAAAGCGCAATCCGTTTTTGGCCTTCACGCTTACCGTAGCGATGTGTTCCCTCGCCGGCATTCCGCTTACGGCCGGGTTTTTCGGGAAGTTTTACATTTTCGTCAGTGCCCTCAACAAAGGCCTAACCTGGCTGCTGGTTGTCGCCGTACTGATGTCGGCCGTGGGCATCTACTATTACTTCCGGGTGGTGATTGCGATGTACATGCGCGGCAGCGAGGAGCCGGCGTTGTCCGAAAAAATTGTGGTGCCCACTTCCTTCCAGGTTGTGTTGGTCATTTCTACGCTCCTTACCATCCTGCTGGGCCTCGACCCAGACCTGATCATCCGTTACTTCTAAAGACCTGCAATTCGGTTTCTAATACAAG
>Ga0068898_10171413_pt1 | contig 14169 bp, 11 predicted proteins | sample SoiCruaftwetup5A_FD_65918 | JGI IMG/M metagenome (GOLD analysis project Ga0068898, IMG submission 65918) | Soil microbial communities from Colorado Plateau and Sonoran desert - Soil Crust after wet up 5A (Metagenome Metatranscriptome) | ecosystem: Environmental > Terrestrial > Soil > Desert ...
CGCCAAGATCGGACCCATCAAGAAGATGGACGAACGCATCTGGCGCATCAAGTCTTCCGGAACCTCCGTATTGTTAATCTGGGTCGCGTCAATCCGAATATCCGATCCTTCCACCTGCACATGGGCTCCAAGTTGTCGCAAAATTGTCAGCATCACGCGGATGTCCTGCAAATTCGGTACATCCTTGATGATGCTCTCACCATGTGCCATCACGCTGGCGGCAAGTATCGGAAGGGCAGCATTTTTTGCGCCGTGAATCCGCACGGTACCTGTCAGCCGATGCCCACCTTCAATAGCCAAGCGTTCCAACGCATGTCACCCCCGTTAGTCGTCATCTCCTACGATCCGCACTTCCGGGTGAAGGTCATATCCGTATTTATCTGCAATGGTGCGTTGTGTCAGTTCGATCAATTGTAGGACGTCTTTTGCTTTGGCTCCCCCGATGTTCACGATAAAATTCCCGTGGAGTTCGGAGATTTGCGCTCCACCGATCGTAGTTCCTTTTAATCCCGCCTGCTCGATCAGATGACCGGAGTGTGTGCCTTCCGGATTGCGGAATACACTACCACAGGAGGGAAGTGACAACGGCTGTGTAATCTGCCGGCGCTCCCGCCACTGCTTCACTCGTTCACTCATCTCTTCGCTATTTCCTGGAGTCAGGCGAAACGATGCCTGAACTACCACCGCTGGGCGGTCTTTTAAGATGCTGTATCGGTACCCGAACTGCAGGTCTTCGTGAGTGAGATGCAGCAGTTTACCTTCATTGGTCAACACATCGCAATCGATCAAGACATCCTTGACCTCACCGCCATGTGCGCCTGCGTTCATCATCACCGCGCCGCCTACAGTACCAGGAATCCCTGTCGCAAACTCCAGTCCACTTAAACCGTGGCGAATCGCGTGGTTGGCTGCGGAAACGAAGGAGCGCCCACCTTGTGCCTTCAGCGTCATGGAGGCGACTTCAAGGTCAGCAAAATTGTCAGCCAGTTTGATCACGACGCCGCGCACCCCTCCATCGCGAACCAACAGGTTCGAACCTTTGCCAATCACATACCAAGGAATCTGATGGCGATGGGTCAGTTCCATGATTCGCTGAAGTTGCTCGGTTTTCGTTGGGAGTACAAATACATCTGCCGGACCGCCGATGCGCCAACTCGTGTGTTTGGACATCGGCTCATCAAACCATACCTCGCCGACATTCCCCTCCGAAAAGATAGATTGAAGTTGTTCTCTCTTCATGTCGCGTACCTCCAAACCTCACTGACAATTTGGTAGCTCTTCTGTTACCCGCGCCTCGTACCCCCATACTATGGATTCGGGCTCTGATGTGTGACATGAGCCTACCGCGCGGGTGAGAAGAGCATCAAAAGAAGAAAAAACCTGAGCTCTCTGCCCAGGCTGTGATTATGTAGATGGGCCTGCTCAAAAATAGTATCACAAAGCACACCCCTTGTCCTCTAAAAAGGCAAATCCGAGCGGAATAGAAAGCCTGACGCTTTCATCCGCTCGGTGCCAAGTCGCGAGGTTACGATGACCTCGCGTGTCGTGATATGTTCAAGAGAATCCCAACGCCCGTGAGCATCAGTGTAAGCGATGAACCACCGTACGAGATAAACGGCAGCGTGATCCCGGTGACGGGCATCGAGCCGGTGACAACACCGATGTTGATGACAACCTGAACGGCGATCATCCCGGTGATCCCGACTGCGAGCAGCGAGCCAAACGTATCAGGCGCTGTGATCGCCGTGCGCAGACCCCGCCAGACTAAGAGCAGGAACAGAAGCAACACGGTCGCTCCGCCGATGAAGCCCAGTTCTTCCGCCAAGATCGAGAAAACAAAGTCGGTTTGCGGCTCTGGCAGATAGAGGAACTTCTGCCGGCTTCGGCCAAGCCCTAACCCCAGCACACCGCCAGGACCGATCGCGTACAGGGACTGGATGATGTGATAACCCGCATCCAGCGGATACGCCCAAGGGTCCATGAAAGCAAAGATCCGTTTCAAACGATACGGCGCAACCACAACCAGTGCGACAAACGCCGGTATTGCCAGACTCGCCAGACCGAGTAGATGTTTGATCTGCGCACCGGCTGCGAAGATGATGATGATCGCCGTGCCCATCAGCACGACGCTTTGCCCGAGATCGGGCTCCAACATAATCAAGCCGACAGCAGAGATGACGATGGCGAGCGGAGGCAAGAGACCTCGCTTGAACTCAGTGATCCGGTCTTGATTTTTCGAGAGCAAGTAAGCGAAGAAAATGATGATGCCAAGCTTCGCAAACTCCGATGGCTGGATACCGAACGAACCGATCCCAAGCCACGCCCGCGAACCGCCGCGCACCGAACCAATGCCCGGTATGGCAACGGCAACCAAGAAGATGAAACAGATGATCAGCAGAGGTTTGGCGATCTTCTTCAACTTGTGGTATTCGTAGTTCATCATCACGAACATCGAGATGATCCCCAGCACAGCCCACATCAGTTGCCGTTTGGCGTAGAAGAAGGAATCGTCAAACTTTTGCGCGGAGAGCACGGCGCTCGCGCTGTACACGATCACGACGCCGATCCCAAGAAGTAAAAGCGTTGCTACGATGATGAGTGTATCGGGATATGTTTTGACTTGTGGTTTCAAAGCGATGTTCCCTCCCGGTACTCGGTCTCGTCCACATCGCTATAATGTATGCACAGCTTGTTTAAACATGCTCCCTCGTTCCTCAAATGATGCAAACATGTCCCAACTTGCGCACGCTGGCGACAGCATGACGATCTCGCCTGGCAACGCTTGCTGAGAGGCCGCCACGACCGCCGCTTCGAGCGTATCTGCTTTTTCTGCCGTCACACCAGCCTGATTGGCGACGTCCAGCAGTTTGTCTGCCGCTTGACCGATGGCGACCAGATGCTTGACCTTTTTCGCAAACAGAGGGACGAGTTCTTCAAACAGGACGCCTCGGTCCAAGCCGCCGGCAATCAGTACGATCGGCTCCTCAAACGAGGAGATCGCACGGGTCGCTGCTTCGGAGTTGGTCGCTTTCGAATCGTTGATGTAGCGGACGCCGTTGACCGCTTTGACGAACTCTGTGCGATGCTCAACGCCACAGAATGTCTTGGCAACTTGTGCGAGCGGTTCAGGCTGTGCACCTGCCGAGAGCGCAATCGCGATCGCAGCCAGTACATTTTCGAGGTTGTGTTCGCCCTTCAGCGCCACTTCCTCAACCGGGAGCAGCGTCAGTTCTTGCCCGTGCATACGAGCGTGGATAGTTCCATCCTTGACAAAAACGCCCTGCTCTAAAACCTGCTTTGTCGAGAACGGCACGATCTGCCCCTTGGCAAACTCCGCCACGTCGCGCACAACTGGCTGATCCCAATTCAACACAGCAATATCGCCCTCGCCCTGATTGGCGAACAAGCGATATTTGGCATCCCGGTATTCTTCAATCGTGCCGTGATAGTCCAGATGCGCCGGATACACATTGAGCAGCGCGGCGATCTTCGGACGGAACGCCTGCGTGCCCATCAATTGAAAACTCGACAGTTCGGCTACCAGCCAACGATCCGCATCGACTTCCTCAACGACATCGGTCAATGCACGGCCGATGTTGCCTGCAACGACAGGACGCAACTCGGCTGCTTCCAGCATCTCGCCGACCAAGGTCGTCGTCGTGGTCTTGCCGTTGCTGCCCGTGATGCCGATAATCGGTGCTCGGGAGCGCAGATATGCGATTTCCACTTCTGTTAACACGGGAATTCCCAATTCCAGCGCCTGACGCACAGGAGGTGCCGTATAAGGAATGCCCGGGTTCTTGACGACAAAGTCAAGACCCGGGTGTACGATTCCTTCGGGATGTCCGCCACCGATCACCTGAATACCGAGCGCCTCTAATTGCTGAGGGAGTTCTCCCTGCTCAGAGAGCGGCTTCTGATCGTTGACGACCACTTGTGCGCCGAGCCTATGTAACAACCGTGCTACGGCCGCGCCAGAACGCGCGAGACCGAGCACGAGAACTTGTTTATTTGTCAGCTCCAAGTCGATTCTCTCCCATTAGTTAAGATAGAGTGCCAATGCGCTGACCGCCAGGCACAGACCCACCGTCCAGAACGTGCCGACAACGCGCCATTCCGACCAGCCCACGAGCTCAAAGTGATGATGCAGCGGACTCATCTTGAACACGCGCTTGCCAAACGTCTGGAAGGAAACCACCTGAATCATCACCGACAAGACCTCAGCCACAAACACACCGCCGATCAGTGCCAGCCAGAATTCCGTTTTCGTCAGGATCGCCACGGCTGCCAGCGCACCGCCGATCGCCAGCGACCCTGTGTCACCCATGAACACTTTCGCTGGGTGAGCGTTAAAGACGAGGAAGCCAAGTACCGCTCCGACCATCGCCGCACAGAAGATTGCCACTTCTGGATTCGATGTCCACCATGCGAGCACCGCATAGGAACCGAAAGCGATCGCCGTCGTCCCCGCTGCCAGACCATCCAGACCGTCTGTTAAGTTTACTGCATTCGATGTACCGATCATGACAAAAACAAGGAACGGCAGATAGAACCATTGCAGGTCAAACGTCTGATCGATAAATGGCAGGGTGATCGTCGTATCGAGCAAGCCCGACCAATGCAAGACGATGTACATCACAACCCCGACGAGGATCTGCCCGAGCAACTTTTGTCTCGCCCGCAGTCCCAGATTGCGCTTCATGACGACCTTGATGTAATCATCCAAGAATCCAACAAGTCCATAAGCCAATGTAACAAAGATCAGCAGGTATACTTCGTAGGAACCCTCCGCGAATTTGAGCGAAGTGATCGCCAGAGCAAGCAGGATGATGATCCCGCCCATCGTCGGCGTACCCGCTTTTTTCTGGTGCCCTTTGGGTCCCTCTTCACGAATCGATTGCCCGAATTTCAGGCGTCGTAAAAATGGGATGAACAGTGGACCGAGGATGACTGCGATGATAAACGCAATCCCCGTCGTCCACAACATAATTTGCATATCCATGACCTCTGGTCCTCCTCTTAACTTAGAGCCATTAAGTCAATGCTCGCACGACTTCTGCTAATTTGATGCCGTTTGAAGCTTTGACAAGCACGGTGGTGCTGGTAGGTGTTGTCGAATGCGCGCTCAGCAGTTCTTCCAAATAGCCGACCGCAGCTGTACGATCATCGGTCGTGAAGATCCTCTCTTCCGCATAGCCGTGCTCACGTGCGCCTGCCGCGATCTCCCGCGCCAATTCGCCCACACAGACCAGACGATCAAGTGGCAATGTAGCGACATACGCGCCGATTTCACGATGCATGGCTGTTGACTCAGGCCCCAACTCCAGCATGCCCCCAAGAACTGCCACTTTAACACCCGCTGGCAACTCCGCCAGCATTTTCAAAGCAGCGCGCATCGAGGTCGGCGACGCATTGTAGGAATCGTCAATCACCGTACCGCCAACACGTGCCTGCTTCACTTCCACACGCCCAGCGGTCAATGTGGCTTTGGCGAGGCCCGCTTGGCACTCCGCTCGTGTCAGGCCCAGTTCCAGCCCGACAGCAATCGCCGCGAGCGCGTTGCCGACTTGGTGAATCCCCGGCACGGGCAACGTGTAGCTTTCGGCCCCGTCAGCCAGCGCAAACCGCGACCCTGCCACACCTAAGTTTTCAATCGCAACGGCGCGGATGTCGTTCGCTTCTTCAAATCCAAACCAGACCACAGAGGCTTTGCTCTTGCCCGCCCGCTCGCGGAGCAGTTCTTCATCGCCGAACAAGATCGCTTTGCCCGTTGCTGGCAAGCCTTCGATCAGTTCGCATTTGGCATCGGCAATCCCGCCGCGCGAGCCCAAATACTCGATATGCGCTTCCCCGATGTTCGTGATCACACCGATGTCTGGTCGGGCCAAAGACGCGAGCAGTTCGATTTCGCCAAAATTGCTCATGCCCATCTCCAGCACCGCCACTTCTGTGTCCTCTTCCAGAGCGAGCATCATCAGCGGCAGACCGATGTGGTTGTTGAGATTGCCGAGCGTCTTCTGAACGCGGTAACGCTCCGACAGCACGGTGGTTATCATATCTTTCGTGGAAGTCTTGCCGTTACTGCCCGTTACGCCGACAACCCGCAGATTCAATTGCTGTCTGTAGCCAGCTGCCAGACGTTGCAAAGCCAGCAAGGTATCGTCCACCTCGATCAGCGCCAGGCTGGTCTCAGGACGCGGACGGTCTGCCTGCCACAGCGCGGCAACAGCCCCCTGTGCCAGCGCCCCCTCATGGAACTGATGCGCGTCATAGATCTCGCCGACAATCGGCACGAACAAACGCCCTGTCATGTCTTTGCGCGTATCTGTGGCCACGCCAGCCACAAGTTGGTTCGGGTCGCCTTGGAGGAGACGCCCTCCTGCCAGTTGAGTCAAATCACCTAGTGTCCGTCTGATCATAGTTCACCTCGGATGGCTTTCGCTGCGATTTCACGATCATCAAAATGGAACTTGGTCTTGCCGATGATCTGGTAGGTTTCATGGCCTTTGCCCGCGATCAAGATCACATCGTCCGCCTCAGCACGCTCCACCGCATAGCGAATCGCTTCGGTACGGTCGGCGATGCGCACATAACGGCCCTTCGCGCCTGTCACGCCTGCTTCCATATCATCGAGGATCGCTTCAGGGTCTTCGGTGCGGGGGTTATCGGACGTGAGCACAGCTACGTCCGCATACTGCACGGCGATATCGGCCATCAGCGGACGCTTGGTGCGGTCACGGTCACCGCCACACCCGACCAGACAATACACCTTGCCCTTGGCAAACTCGCGTACCGTCTTCAAGGCATTCTCCAGCGAATCGGGTGTGTGCGAGTAGTCGACGATCACGGCGAAGTCTTGCCCCGCCTGCACGCTCTCAAAACGCCCATCAACGCCTAGCACCGCTTCCAGCGATTGTTTGATCTGCTGGAGAGTGATCCCTTCCACCAAGCAAGCCGCTGTCGCCGCCAATGCGTTGTAGACATTGAACTTGCCTGTCAAACGCAAGCGGAACTCCATCTTGCCCGCAAAGCTTTCCAGCGTATAGGAAACGCCGCTTGCCTCCACCAACACGTTGGTCGCACGGATGTCAGCCGCCTGTTCGATGCCGTATGTCACCACTTGTGCGGTTGTCGCACCCACAAAATAGCCCGCCGCCTCATCATCGACATTGACGATGGCAAATCGATTGTTGCTCAGGTCGTCGCCGTATGTATTGCCAAGGCGCGAGAAAAATTTCAATTTGGCATCGCGATACTCGGTCATCGAGCCGTGGTAGTCGAGATGATCCTGCGACAAGTTTGTGAAGACCGCCGTGCGGAACTCGGTACCTGCCACTCGCATCAACTCGACAGCGTGCGAGGACACTTCCATCACCGGATATTCCGTGCCGATGTCGAGCATCTTCTTAAAGGTATGTTGCAGTTCCAGCGATTCTGGTGTGGTGTTGGCATTCTCGAACTCGGTGTCGCCGATGCGCGTTTTGATCGTGCCGATCAGACCGGTCTTGTGACCTGCGTCGGTCAGGATCTTGTCAATCAGATAAGTCGTTGTCGTCTTGCCATTCGTTCCCGTCACACCGATGATCTTCATCGACTTGGATGGATGGCGATAAAAAACGGACGCAAGCACCGCAATCGCCGCCCGGGTATCCCGGACGACGATCTGCGGTGCTGCAAGTCCCTCGATTGCTTCTTCCACAACGACAGCGGAAGCACCCGCTTCTACTGCCTTCTTTACAAATTGATGCCCATCTACGGTATATCCACGCAAAGCAACAAACAAACTCCCAGGACCAACCTGACGGGAATCTGCCGTTACATGTTCGATGACAACATCAACAGGTCCGATCACTTGTTTGATAAGAATCGGAGCAATCAGTTCTTGCAACCGCACTGGAGTTCCTCCCCTGCTAAAAATCTCCACTCTATTATTGATCAAACAGCCCAAAAAGCACAAGAGACTATGGGAGCGGTGTATCCGACAAATATAAGCGAACGGTCGATCCTGGAGGGACATTCGTGCCCGCAGCAGGCTGCTGATCGACGATGTATTTGCCATCTCCCGCTGTCTCCACTTTCAACTGCAAGCCAGAACCATACATTTCTTTCTGTGCATCTACAACGGTCATGCCTTTGATCTCTGGCACGCTTACCGGCTTGATTTCCCCGTAAATGTATTCACGGGAGAGCCCGTTTTTGCTTTGCGGCACGTTCAGATAGTGCAGCGCATCACCCAAGATGTTCCCGACGACAGGAGCCGCGATCACGCCCCCGAAGACCAGCGGAGCTTTTGGATTGTCGATCGCGATGTACGCGACCAGTCTTGGATTATCAACGGGAGCCATCCCGACAAACGATACGATGTAGTGATTCGATTTGTAGCTGCCACCTTCCGCAACCTGTGCGGTACCGGTCTTACCGCCAACGCGGTAGCCGTCGAGGTACGCATTTTTACCGGAACCGCGAGCTACGACCGATTCCAGCGTTTCACGAACTTGCTTCGCCGTATCTTCCGAGACGACGCGGCGCACCACTTGTGGCTTGATCTCTTCCACCACTTCACCTGTACCCGGGTCGCGGAACGCTTTGGCGATATGCGGCTTCATCAATTCCCCGCCGTTGGCGATCGCAGAAACGGCCATCACCTGCTGAATCGGCGTTACCGAGACACCTTGACCAAACGACGTCGTTGCCAGTTCCAGTGGTCCTACGCGCTCTGGTTTGAACAAGATCCCGTTCCCTTCTCCTGGCATGTCGATCCCGGTCTTCTTACCAAAACCGAAGCCATAGATGTATTGGAACAGTTTTTCCTTGCCTAATTTTTGTCCCATCAGCATAAAGCCTGGGTTACAGGAGTTTTCCACGACGTCGAGCATCGTCTCACGGCCATGCCCGCCACGCTTCCAACAACGAATCTTGCGTCCGGCTACTTCATAGTACCCTGGGTCGTAGAACGGATCGGTCAGATTGATCTGCTTCTCCTCCAGCGCCGCCGCCAATGTCACGATCTTAAACGTCGAACCAGGCTCGAAGTTTTTCCAGATCGCCAAGTTGCGGTTGTAATTCTCCTGTGGAAAATCGCGGTAGGAGCTGTTTTTATAATCAGGATAGTTCGAGATGGCTAAGATTTCACCCGTGTGCGGCTCAGCGACAATCACCTGAACCGAATCGGGGTTGTACTGCGCGACGACGTTGTCAATTTCACGCTCCACAAATGTTTGAATTTCTTTGTCGATGGTCGTGACCAGATTCAAGCCATCTTGCGGCGCAACGTATTCGTCGTTCTCCGTCGGCATCTCTTCCCCGCGTGCATTGGCAAAAAACGAGATCCGGCCCGGTTTGCCTTTGAGCTTATCGTCATACCAGCGCTCAACGCCGGTCAACCCCTGATTGTCCGCGCCAGTGAAGCCGAGCACGTGCGCCGCCAATCCGTCATCTGGATAGTAACGTTTGCCCTCTTCTGTCACATAGACACCTGCCAGACCGAGGCCACGCACTTCCTTGGCTTTTTCATCGGTGATCTTGCGCCCACCCGATCCCAGGTAGACGAGCAGCGTGCGCTTGGAAATCGTCTTCAATACCTTGTCCCGCGGGATGTTCAGCGCCTGCGACAACTTGGTCGCAGTCGTCTCCTTGTCTTTGACCTGTGCAGGAATGACCACAACGGTCGGAGCACTGCCGTTGTACGCCAACACTTCACCATTGCGGTCCAAGATTTGACCGCGCACCGGTTCGACTGGAATGTTCCGTCGCCAGAGGTCTTCTGCCTGTTCCGTCAACCATGGCGCCTGAATCATCTGGATATATCCAAGTCGCAACACCAAAGCGAGGAATAGAGCGGCCAGACCGCAGAGGACGACGATCAGTCTTTTACGAAGAGTTACATTGGACATTCGCAAAGTCAGGACGCCTCCTTTTTGCTTTCACTTACAGGTACAACCCATCCCTAGAAGGTATGCAAAAAGGGGGTGTACAAGAACTCTGCCTGTACACTTCACACATAGAAAAACCCGCAGCATCAAGACTGCGGGCCAAACTCCAATTTGATCGCCGTGCCAAACGGCACCAGCGTACCGGCAGGAACGCTCTGCTTCCTTACATAGCCGAATCCTTCCGGGTCGATTTTCAGTTGCAACAACGCCAGCGTATCGATCGCCTCGCGCTTGGACAAACCCGTAAGGTCAGGCATCTTCACTTTGCCTTCCTTACTGCCCTCTGGACCAAAATACAGCTTGATCTGCGTCCCTTCTGGCACTTGTCCATAGGAGACATCCGGCCATTGTCCAGTTACTTTCGGACCGTCACCGACCGCGTCGATCTTCAGCTTGCCTTGTTCGGCGACTTGCGCGGCTTGGTCTTTCGTAACGCCGATCAAGTCTGGAACTTTGACAAACACCTTCGGCTCAGCAGGGGTGGGGGTTGCTGTTTTCGCTCCCTCCTGCTTGCCTTCGTTGTTCTTCGCCAGATCGCTTTCATCGACTGGCACTTGCAGGTAGCGCAGGCTGTTCAGCAGCACATTGCGTGCAGGTGGCCCTGCCATCGTACTACCGAATTGCAGGACACCGTTGTTGGTCGATGGTTGGTCGATCGTGACATAGATCAGGAGACGCGGATTGTTAGCGGGCGCAAACCCGATAAAGGACAGGCGGTATTTGTTTTCCTCATAACCGCCATTTGGCTTCGGCACTTCGGCTGTACCTGTTTTACCAGCCACACGATAACCAGGGATGTACGAGAGGTGGTTGATGTCTTCGCGAACCGCTTCTTCAAGAACTTGACGAACGGTGCTCATCACTTCCGGATTCGCCACTTCATACAGGACTTTTGGTTTGACTTCTTTGACCGTCTCTCCCGTCGTTTGGTCACGGAACTCCTTGACCACATGCGGTTGATAGACTTTGCCACCGTTGGCAATCGCAGACATCGCCGCCACCTGTTGAATCGGAGTGACCGAGATCCCTTGACCAAAAGAAGTCGTCGCCAAGTCGATGTCGCGCATCTTCCGCGGATCGAACAGACCTGATTTCGCTTCACCAGGCAAATCGATGCCGGTCAGCTTGTTGAAGCCGAACTGATAAAGATAATCGTAGAGCGTGTCTTTCCCGAGTTTCTGTCCCATCTTGACGAAGCCGACGTTACTGGAGTTGTACACACTCTGGCGGTAGGTGATCTGCCCCCAACCGGTGTTGTTCCAATCACTGACCCGACGACCATCGACCGTAATCGCACCCGACTGGAACGTCTCGGAGAGGTCAACCTTGTTTTCAGCCAGTGCCGCGGTCAGCACGAACGACTTGAACGTCGAACCTGGCTCAAAACGCTGCAACGCCCAGTTGTTCCACAAGGCTTCTGGTTCCGCCTTGTTGTATTCAGCAGGATGAAACGCTGGGCGATTCCCCATCGCAAGGATTTCACCGTTGTTCGGGTCGGCGACGATGATCGAAGCGTGTTTCGGACGATAATCCGCGACGATCTGGTTCAACTCGTCTTCCACGAAATGCTGAATGCCTGCATCGATTGTCAACACCACATCCGAACCATCCACCGCAGGCACTTTCTCTTCCGGCTGATAGGTTGGCAACGGATTGCCATCACGGTCTGTGTAGTAGACCGCTTTGCCTGGCTTGCCTGTCAACACATTGTCATAGACGTATTCAACACCAGCCAGACCTGTTTCCGAAGCGACTTTGTCGTTGTATCCCATGTAGCCAAGCACATGGGCGGCAAATTCCGCATTTGGGTAGGAACGGATATCGGCACGGATCGTATTGATGCCGAGGAATTTTTCTTCCTTGTGCAACTTCTCGATCTGCTCGTGTATCGAAGCATCGACTTTTTTACTTTTCGGCCCGAGGCCAATGCCGTGTTCCTTGCGGCTCAAGTCGATCGATTGCAACAATTCTTGCTCTGTCATCCCAAGGAGCGGGGACAGAAACTTTGCGTACGATTCAGGAGTGTCCTGCCCTTTTGCCTTAACCTTCTCATCGCGCAGATACTCCAGATCGACGTTGATGTCGTACGCAACACCTGTGAAGGCAAGCTTTTGACCCGAGCGATCATAGATCGCACCGCGCTTGCCTTTGATGTCACGATCGACTCGAATCCAATCCTGCGCTTTGTCGGACAGTTCACCCGCTTCCGCTACCTGTATGTACACCAATCGCAAAACAAGTGAGAGTAAAAGCACCCAGAGCCCGAGACGAAGGACACGCGACCGGAAACGGAACTGACGATCTTCTTTCATTAGTTCTTGCTCCCCGGCACGACGATCAGTTGACCGTCATCGACGTGTTTCATGCCCAATTTGTTCGCAGCAAACCCTTTGATTCGCTCTGGGGACTCCAATTCCAGCACTTGTTTTTCGAGGCTCAATTGTTGGTCTTTCATCTTCTGCAGGTCCACTTTCTGTGCTTCGATCTGATAGTTGAGTTGGACCATGCCTGCGTAGCGCGCCGTCACACCAAGCGCCAAGACGATGCACACGAGGATCGTGCCAAGCCAGAGCAGTTTCTCTCTCGCTTGTGCTTTTGACCCCGCAGAGCGGGTCGTGGTCGACCGATTTGGCGAATAGTGAGTCTGCTGCTGTTCTTGTGGTTTATGCAATGGACGCGCCAGGTTATCACGTTGTACTGACATCAAAAATTGCTCCCTTCTCTCTCTCCCAAGAAAGACACGTTATAATTTCTCGGCGATACGCAATTTGGCAGAACGAGCTCTTGGGTTCATCGCAATTTCTTCCTCAGACGGCAAGATCGGCTTGCGCGACACCAATTTGACCTTCGGCTTGTTGGTGCATTGGCAAATTGGCAACACAGGCGGGCAGATGCAGCCCTTCGCTGCGTCTTGCAGCGCCTGCTTGGCAATCCGGTCCTCCAAGGAATGGAAGGTGATAATCGCTACCCGGCCACCAGGGTTCAAGACGTCAATCGCTTGTTGAATCGCCTCGGCGAAGACGTTCAACTCGTCATTGACCGCGATGCGGATCGCTTGAAAAATCCGCTTGGCTGGGTGCCCACCTTCCCTGCGTGCGGCGGCAGGGATTGCCGCCTTGATGATGTCAACCAGTTCCCCTGTCGTCTCGATTGGACGATTCGTACGTTCGCGCACGATAAATTCCGCGACGCGCTTGGACCATTTTTCTTCGCCATACTCGTAAAAAATCTTCGTCAACTCATCCAAACTCCATGTGTTGACCAGGTCATGAGCGGTAAAAGTCTGTGTGCTATCCATCCGCATATCAAGCGGAGCATCTTGCTTAAAGGAAAAACCCCGCTCTGCTTCGTCCAGTTGTGGCGACGATACACCAAGGTCGAACAGCACCCCGTCTACCCCATCAAGCCCCAGTTCAGCGACGATGTCCTTTAATCGGCGAAAATTGGAATGGACGATCGTGAACCGGCCCTCATAGGGAGCGAGCACTTTCTGTGCATTGGCGATGGCGGTTAAATCTTGGTCGATGGCGATCAAGCGGCCAGTCGGCGAACTGGCTGCCAAAATCCGTCCCGTATGCCCGGCACCGCCGAGCGTACAATCGACATAAATATGGTCTGGCTCTGGTTGCAGAGCCTCTACCGCTTCTGTTGCAAATACAGATACATGATGAAAGGTGGATTGTTCTGACATGGGTACATACACTCCTATAGATCGAGATCGACTAGTTTTTCGGCAAGTTCAGCAAATGAATCAGCGGATTGGGCGCAATATGTATCCCAAGCATCCTTGTCCCAGATCTCCACGCGGGAAGATACGCCAATCACCACACAGTCCCGACTGAGCTTGGCGTATTCACGCAAGTTCGCAGGGATGTTGGCACGCCCTTGCTTGTCGAGGTCGCATTCGGTTGCGCCTGAGAAGAAGAAGCGGGAAAAGGCTCGGGCATCTGAGCGTGTGAAGGGCAAGGTTGTCAACTTGGTTTCTAGAATCTCCCACTCGCTGCGTGGGTATACGAAAAGGCATTGGTCAAGACCTCGGGTGATGACAAACGACGCGCCAAGTCCATCCCGAAATTTCGCTGGGATGATCAAACGGCCTTTGTCGTCAATGCTGTGTTGAAATTCACCCATGAACATCCCTTTTCACCCACCTTGCGGAAAAGTACTCCACTTTCCCCCACTTTCCACCACTCTCGTTGCGTGGGTATACGAAAAGGCATTGGTCAAGACCTCGGGT
>Ga0068898_10291652_pt1 | contig 13975 bp, 18 predicted proteins | sample SoiCruaftwetup5A_FD_65918 | JGI IMG/M metagenome (GOLD analysis project Ga0068898, IMG submission 65918) | Soil microbial communities from Colorado Plateau and Sonoran desert - Soil Crust after wet up 5A (Metagenome Metatranscriptome) | ecosystem: Environmental > Terrestrial > Soil > Desert ...
TTTTTTGCGTTGGACGGAGCATACTAAACAACTTTTGAACCCCGTCAACTGGATTCGTTACGTTTTCCTGATTGGTTTGCCTTAATCTATCGATCAAATCAGCATCCTCAATCTTGTCAAGGAGCGTAATGTTCTCACCTACCCCTAGCACGTACACTTTGTCTTCAACAGCAACCATATGAACCGAGCGGTTCGTGGCTAACGAATGAGCCCCAAGTGTTTCAAACACGTTGCCCGAAGCCAAACGTGTGCGGGTTGAGAGAAACCGAATTAAAAGATAGATAATGGCAATAATAATACCTAGAGCAAAAATCAGTTGGACCATTGACCAAAGAATCGAACCGTCACTTGTTGTTACTGTGTCAGGTGCTACAGGAGCTTGTCCGCCAGGGGTGTTCCCCTTTTTAATGGCGTCCTCCACGTTGTCGCCCACCGCCAACACGCGGGAGGGGCACAACAACAACAGGGTTCCTGCAGCAACTGACCACATAAAGAGTTTACTCAGCACCTTCGTTCTCATTGCCCCACCCTTCCTCGATGTTGACGTAAGGGAAAACTATCCCAGTGTTTTCTTGATCGCTTCAATTACACGGTCGGCTTGGAATGGCTTTACGATAAAGTCCTTCGCGCCCGCTTGGATCGCGTCGATAACCATCGCTTGTTGACCCATTGCAGAACACATAATGACTTTCGCGTTGGAATCGAAAGAACGGATTTCCTTCAGCGCGTGAATGCCATCCATCTCAGGCATGGTGATGTCCATTGTAACAAGATCTGGACGCAGTTCTTTGTATTTCTCTACCGCTTGTGCACCATCTTGAGCTTCACCAACAACGTTGAAACCGTTCTTGGTCAAAATTTCCTTAATCATCATACGCATGAATGCAGCATCATCAACGATCAAGATCTTCTGTGACATTCTGTAGTTCCCCCTAATACTGTAGTTTACTTACTGTAGTTTACGAACTCGCTCTGCGGGACTGATGATGTCAGTAACCCGTACACCAAAGTTTTCGTCAATGACGACGACTTCTCCTTTAGCAACCAACTTATTATTTACCATGATATCAACTGGATCACCGGCCAGTTTGTCTAACTGTACAATCGAGCCAGGAACAAGCTCCAAAATATCACGGATCAACTTCTTCGTTCTACCTAACTCAACAGTAATCGAAAGTGGGATATCTAGCAAGAGATCAAGATTTCCCTGTCCTCCCGAAATTTCCGAAGCGTCGAATGACGAAAACTGTACAGGTTGTACGTTCACGTTAGGCTGAACGGGTTTTTGTTGTGCGTTGGTTGCGCCATCCATCTGGCCATATCCAGGATATGCTTGTGGCGGATATCCATATGGTGGATACTGCTGTGGCGGATATGGTTGCTGCGGATATCCAGCCTGTGGATATGGTTGTGGCGGATATCCAGCAGGTGGTTGCTGCGGATAGTAAGGTTGTTGCTGAGCGTCATACTGCGGTTGCATTGGCATTTGCGGCTGTGCAACCATCTGCGGCGCAGGTGCCTCATACTGTGGTTGCATAGGAGGCGCTGGCGGCGGTGCAGACTTCTCTACTTGCACCGCTGGCGGTGCATGAGTTACAGGTGCCGCTGCAGCCGGTTGTGGTGCTGGCTCAGGTGTCGGATCGGTGTCCATGCCACCTGTAAGTTTGTTGATCATGTCTTTCGCGAATGCAACCGGAACAAGTTGCATGATATGGGAATCAATCAACGTTCCGATAATTAATCGGAACGAAATCTTGATCAACACTTCGTCATTAGGGAACAATTTGACAGCCTGCTTCTGGTCGAAGTCACTTACATCTACCGTAGGCGGTGTAATATTAACCATCATCGAGAAGATCGTAGACATCGATGTAGAAGCAGATCCCATCATCTGATTCATTGCCTCAGCTACAGCCGACAGATGAAGTTCATTAAGTTCGGCTGGAACAGCGCTACCATCGCCACCCATCATCAAGTCGGCAATAATTTGAGCATCTTCCACACGGATGGCCAAGACATTTGCTCCAATAAAACCATCCGTATATTCAACCTTAATCGCCACATGAGGCAACGGAAAGTCTTGGCTTAACTCATTGCGAGAAACCACGGAAACTTTCGGTGTGGTGATGTCAACTTTTTGACGGAGCAAGGTGGAAAGTGCCGTAGCGGCTGTACCAAAAGAAATGTTACCGATCTCACCTAAAGCGTCAACTTCAAACTCAGAAAGGTAATCATTTACGTTAAGTTCGTCCGAACCAGCAGCCGAACCCGAACCATCATCATCATTTCGCCTGAGGAGGGCATCGATTTCTTGTTGCGACAAGACATCTCTATTCATCTTCGCCCACTCCTTCGTCTAATACATTCGAGATCTGTACCGCGACTTTGCCGCGCTGAGTGCCTGGTTGCCCCAAGAATTTCACACGCTCACCAATTCGCAATCGAATTTTCGCGTTAATATCCTGATCCAGTGGGATTACGTCACCTACACCAAGAGCTAAAAATTCACGGACTGAGATCGTGGAAGAACCGAGTTCTGCAACCATTGGCACAGGCGCCCTTCCGAGGTTCTGACGGATGGCTTCCCAATCCTCACTATGATCCTTGGTACTCTTAATGCCGCCCATCATAAAGTCGGCAGAGAGTTTAGGAATGATCGGCTCCAGAACAACATGGGGCATACAAATGGTGATCATGCCTGTGGTTTCGCCGATCTTAGTCGACAGCGAAACCACGGCAACCGTTTCGTTGGGCGAAACCAATTGCAAGAACTGCGGGTTAACTTCCAAGTGCTCAAGTTCTGTTTCCAGATCTACAACAGCTTTCCATGCTTCCCCGAAGTTATCAAGCGCTCGACCAAAAACTCGCTCCATGATTGTCATCTCGATCTCGGTCAAGTCGCGCAATTCGTCTGTCCCCGTACCAGAGCCACCCAAGAGGCGGTCGAGCATCGCATAAGCGATGAGCGGGTTGATTTCCATGACGAAATTCCCTTCGAGAGGCCGTGCATTGAACACGTTCAAAATCGTCATCTTGGAGATCGAACGAATAAATTCCTCATAGGGCAGTTGGTCAACGGAGGCAACCGAAATTTGGACAAATGTCCGTAATTGAGCTGAGAAGTATGTGGTAAGCAATCGCGCAAAGTTCTCAAAAATCCGGGTGATGCTTCGAATATGGTCTTTTGAGAAGCGCATTGCACGTTTGAAATCGTAGACTTTGATCTTACGGTCACTGTCCTCTTTGCGGATCTCTTCCGCATTTACTTCCCCGGTAGAGAGCGCAGCTAACAGAGCGTCAATTTCATTTTGTGACAGGACCTCAGCCATCAGCCATCACCTCCCTTGCTATCAAGTCACGTTACTGGACTACGATGTCGGAGATGTATACGTTTGTCACTTTTCCCTCGAGCATCACTTTGTTCAACTCACCTACGATACGCAATACCAAGCGCTCCAAGCCATCTGGCTTTTCGATGTCAGCTTGCGTAGTGGTGTGGAGAACTCCATTGACGATGGCTTTCACTTGAAGTTTTCTTGTCTCGATTTCTACTTTTGCTTTTTCACTGTCACCCTGAATCGCAATGTTCGCTTGAATCAGGCTGTTACCCGCAAGATTGGTTGTCATCTTGCCAAGGTCCATCTGACTTGCTTGCAATTCTTTGGCCGTTGGAATCTCCGGTTCATCAGAACCGGTAACAGCAAACGTTTTGTACGCAACAACTCCCACAATACCGAGCAATGCGAGCGCAATGATCACTAATAATGCAATGTTGAACATCTTATTCCGAAACATCTGAACCCTCCGCATTCTGTCGGACTTGTAAGGCAATCAGCCCAACTCTTCGGTAGTACTGCTCAATCGACTCTAACACTTCTTGCAGTGGGTCAAGCACAATATACTTTCTCCCATTGACCAGGGTAATGACAGTATCTGGCGTGGCCTCGACCGTTTCGATGAGAGTTGCGTTGATGTAAACGGTGGAACGATTGAATTTGGTAACTGAAATCATGACATCACCTCAACCGATATTATCCACGCTTCAGATTGACAACCTCTTGAAGAATCTCATCCGCAGTGGTAATGGTACGAGAGTTCGCTTGGAAACCACGTTGCGCAACGATCATTTCGGAGAACTCGTTCGTCAATTCAACGTTAGACATCTCGAGTGCGCCGACCAACAAGCTACCTGTACCGATATCTGGGTCGCCAGGGAATGTCGGCTGTGCAGCACCAGAGTTAGCAGATTCTCTAAACATCGTGCCACCGACTTTTTCAAGACCCGATGGGTTGACAAACTTGGTGAGACCGATTTGAGCTTGTGGATCTGGGTCAGGAGTACCGTCTGCATTGACGATGAACAACTGGCCTTTGGTGTCAAACGAAAACGCTTTGATTTCGTTCAATTCGATCTGAATTGGCGCACCACCTGCGTCCAGTACTCTCCAACCGTCCGAATTCACCAAGGAACCCTCGCTATCGAAATAGAAGTTACCCGCACGAGTGTAGTACGTTTCATTACTCGCCTCGTTAAACACTGCGAAGAATCCATTGCCTTGGATCGCGAAGTCGAGCGAACGGTTTGTCATCTGTGCGGAACCATCGTTCATGATGGTATCGATCGCGGAGATTGTGGAACCCAAACCAACTTGCATTGGGTTGGTACCACCCATACCATTCGCTGGTGCACCTGCACCAGTCAAGGTCTGGCTCATGATGTCCTTGAATTGAACGCGACCTGCTTTGAAACCTGACGTGTTAACGTTGGCAACGTTGTTACCAATGGTATCCAGTTTGATCTGAAAACCACGCATACCCGCAATACCAGAATAAAGAGAACGTAACATCCGCAAATACCCTCCTCGTTGTTTAACCGCTTCAGTCGGTCGGCGGTTAGAGGCTCCCATATCCTGGTCCAGCCTCATCGAATATTAAGCAAACACAGCACTGTCAATCTGGGTAAACACATGATCATGCATCCTAGCAGTATCGACTGCTGTTATGACGGTACGGTTCTTTACACTGATCACATAGGCAGTGTTCTTATAGACAACAAGCGACTCCCGCCCACCTTTGGCTGCTACCTTATCGACAGCGTCACCCAGACGTTGAAGATCATCCTGCGTTAAACGGATATTTCGCATCTTTAACCGTTCTAACGCATGAGCCGAAAATGTGACTGGTTGTTCTTGAAGATGTTTATTTAATTCTGCTTGAAAGGAGGTAATTCCTTTAGGATTTGTTCCGGGCAATCCTGTTTTGCTGATCATTGCCCCTTTTTGGGTAGCAATCGGAAGCGAAACAGGCCGCAACGAAAAATCCTGGCTCACATCTTCACCCCCTCATAAATTTACTTCTTTAAACTCACACTGTCAATCTTCGACAAATCAATCCATTTCTCCGCGATTTGAACTTTAGTTACGCCATCTGTTGTTTTTACGGAGGTAACTTCACCCGTCAAGGAAACACCGTTTTCATCTTTGTAGGACACGGTTTTCCCCAACATTTGAGCGCCAAGGGTCATCGAGTTGACCTGAATCATCTGTTGATTGTACTGTGCGACTTTGTTCATCTGTTCCAAGGAACTGAATTGAGCCATCTGTGCGATGAAATCCTTGTCTTGCAACGGTTGGGTTGGATCTTGGTGTGCAAGTTGCGTAACAAGGATTTTCAAAAATGCATCGCGGTCCAACTCACGTTTGATCGGTGCTGCAGTAGCTTTTGGATCATACATGTAAGATGGATTGATGTTGGTGTTATTCGTTACGTTGCCTGCCATGCACTCTCATCTCCTTTACGCACTGACGTCGATACCATCAGGCCCTGCTACAGGTGATTCCGGTGTTACGCTGTCAGCAGCATCAATCGAGAACGACTCTGCCGTCACAGGATTGCGAGAATCGCGGCTCTGTTGCCCTTGCCCTGCACCATTTCTCGATCCACGTTCTTCAGAGAAACCGGAGTTCAACTCTCCCATGCCGTTACCCGAGTTGTTCACCTCGATGCGGTCATATTGAATGCCCTGTGCTTGGAGTTGCGTTTTCAGGCTGGCAATCCCAGTATCCAAGAGACCCTTGGTGGTGACGTTCTCAGCGTTGATCTGCAAGGAGATTTGGTTTCCGATTTTTTGGACGTGAATTTCGATTTCACCTAATCCTTGTGGCTCCAAGATGATACGGAAATCATGACGACCTGGCGCTTCAATTAAGGATGCGCGCTTGATTACCATTTCTGGCAACTCGGCTGCCAAATTCTCAGCCTTGACCACAACGATATCAGCCGCTTGGACTGGTTGCATCAGGCGATTCAAAGTGGTTTGCGCAAACGGAAGCGTAACGGTTGTAGGTGCGTTAGTAGCCGCCCCTTCAAGTTTCGCTGCCTCATCCGTCGTCTCGGTGGCAGTACCCGTCATTTGTTCAACGGAAACCGTCCGTACCACGTGCGAAGTCATTGTCGCTTGCAATTTACCTAACATCGCCTGCGCTTTAGCAGATACGTTGGCCTGTTGCTGATCGCCAGACTGACCATTCAATTGAGCCATAACCGACTTCATGAGATTCGCCAGTTTTGCCTCTGTTTGAATCACATGAGGCTCCACCACGGCTGCATTCATAACCGTCGTCATCACCTTGCTCAGATCACCCAACAGTTCAGGGTGAGCAGCCAAAGTTTGTGCTGGATTCCCTGTAGGATTTTCCATCAAAACGGCCAAAAGCGCAGGTGTCGCTCCGAATTGTTGTAGAAGCATGGCCAATTGTTCATTCGTGAGCGGAATTTCCTTCAGTTCTTCGGATGTTTTCTGTTCACCCGAGACCGTTTGGAAAAGCGAAGCAAACACATCACTTGTGCCCTCTGTCTTTTCCGAGTTCGTACCTGTTGCTGTTGCAGTGGTTGTCATCGTATTTGCAGAAATTCGATCCACATTTTCACCTCCCTTCAAAGTTAAGAGGACATCATACGAGCAGCAATGGCAGGCTCCATCTTTTCAAGGATGGCAGCTTGTTGATCACTCGTCATCTTGCTAAGAATTTGCTTCGCTTCTGTTACAGACAGCTGACTGATGATCGCGGCCGCTTTTGCTGGAGACATCTCCGCATAGACTTGAGCGCGTTCCTTCACCGGGTCTTTAACAGGTTGCTTGGCGGTTTCTTCCTTGTCTTTCTTCTTGAGATCTTCCAGTTGTTTGTTCAACTTCTCAATCTCAGCATTTTTCTTAACAAGATCCTCTTCAAGCTGTGCCTTGGTCTTTTCCAGCGCCTGCGATTTATCTTGCAGTTCTTGAATTTGCTTAGCCTGCTCCTGTTCTGGAGTAGGTGCATTCGCAGGTTGCTCTTCTTGCGGCAGTATTTGATTGACAACCGGCACCGCCCGAGCAGCAGACACGATCTTGCCAGTTACGTCGACTCCCAAAAACTGAAGGATGATGCCTGACAACAGGGCAGTAAACAGAAGAGGGAGGACTACGATATACAAAATCCATTCTAATTTACCGTAACGGTGTGCTTCTTGTTCCATGGGCCCTCTTCTCACCCTCTCTCTCTTTGATGACCCGTCACAGCTACTTCATCGAGTGCTTCCTGCACCAGACGTTCTACATGGGTCCTGTGCTCAACCACACGACGGTCTTGCATACGGGTCCACTTCTGTTCATCAACAAAACGCTCGGTCAGCATCCCGCGCTTCTCTTCACATTCGCCTTCTACTTTTTGCAGAGCGACCGTCTGCTTCTCAATCAGCATCCGTTGAGAATTTACATACAACATCCAAGAATGTAATTCCTGCGCGGACACAGATTGTGTAGTGAGGCTATGAAGTTCGACGAGGGCTTCATCGTGCGAGTTGATCAACTCTTGTAATTTCGCTTGTTCGGTCTGCAGGTTCTGCAGGGATTCCGCATATTCACCACTGGCGATTTGCGTCATCCGGCCCTTGAGTTCGGTGATTTTCTTTAATGAAGACAAACGAATCGTCATACATCAATCCCTCCGAACCGTTCCAAGAGTAGAGATCGAGTGGTTTCATAATCGGATTCTTCGTGTACATCTTGGGCAGTGAAATGCTTAATCAGAGGATCGAATTGGATCGCCTTATCGATCTGTTGATTGCTGCCCCGTTGATAGGCCCCGATATTGATCAAATCCTCGGAGTCCTTGAAAATTGCGGACAAACGCTTCATTGTATTGGCCGCTTGACGGTGCTCAGGCGTAACCAAATCGTTCATAACACGACTGACACTAGCTAACACATCGATCGCAGGGAAATGCCCACGGTTCGCAATCGCACGATTCAGTACGATGTGACCATCCAAAATCCCCCGCGCCGCATCGGCAACCGGTTCATTCATGTCATCCCCATCGACCAATACGGTATAAAACGCCGTAATCGTCCCCTTCGAACCGGTCCCCGCACGTTCCAGCAATCGTGGCAACGTTGCAAAAACAGACGGTGTATAACCACGCGTTGTTGGTGGTTCACCAACTGCCAATCCAACCTCACGTTGAGCCATCGCAAAACGGGTAACGGAGTCCATCATCAAGACGACATCCATGCCGTGGTCACGGAAGTATTCGGCAATCGACGTTGCAACTTGTGCGCCCTTGAGTCGTACAAGTGCAGGTTGATCGGATGTTGCAACGACAACGACTGAACGAGCCAATCCTTCTGGCCCTAAATCCTTCTCGATGAACTCACGAACCTCACGTCCACGCTCCCCGATCAACGCGATGACGTTGATGTCAGCCGAGGTGTTTCTCGCCATCATCCCAAGCAAGGTACTCTTACCAACACCGGAACCCGCAAACAAACCTACACGTTGACCGCGACCGATGGTAAGCAATCCGTCAATACAACGGACACCAACACTAAGCGGCTCGGAAATGCGTTTACGAGTGAGTGGGTTTGGAGGCTGCTGGACAACGTTATAGTGATCATGCGAGTCAATCGGGCCTTTGCCATCGATCGGGTTCCCGAGTCCATCAAGAATACGACCTAACAGATGCGGACCGACTGGAATCTTCAAAGAGTCTCCCGTGGCCACCACATCATGACCTGGGCCGATCGCGCCTAATTCACCCAGTGGCATCAGTAACACGTTGTTTTCTCGAAACCCAACGACTTCAGCCAAAATCGAAGACCCGTCCGGTGATTCAATCTGACAAACATCACCCATGGTTGCGGCAGGCCCTCTAGATTCGATCGTGAGTCCGATTACTTTTGTAACTTTACCATTTACCCGAATTGTGCGAGTACGATCAAGACGACTGAGATACTTTTCCAATCTAACGGCTTGTTGGGTCATGGTCCAGGCTCACAGCAACTTCTTGGAGAGCCTTCCTCACCTCTTCCAACTGAGTATCAATCCTGGCATCGATGTTACCAAACGAGGTATGCAAGACACACCCTCCCTTTTCAACACCGCGGTCAGGGATCACAAGCAAATCGGTTTGACCAGGAACTTCCTTACGCAATCCTTCGCGATTGGCTTGCACCAACTCGAAGTCATCCGGGTTCACACGAACTTCAATCTTGCCTGCATCATTGATTTCTTCCAATGCAGAACGAACCACGTTCAAGATCCAATCCGCTGGGACACCGCTCTCGTATTGCATGATCTTTTTGGCGATCGCACAAGCTAGACCGATGATCATTGGTTCGGACTCCGCAAGATAATTCTTACGTTCTTCGACGGCTGTCAAATACAAATGTTCAACAGCCTCGATGCGAGCAGCGTACGCTTGTTCCACCGCTTGTTGAGCCTGCATGTATCCCTCTTCATAGCCGACCCGCTTCGCTTCCTCGGCTTCAGCATGAATGATGGACTGTACGCGCATTCGCTCTGCTTCTAATAGTTGTTCTGCTTCTTCCTGGGCTGCGCGGACGATCTGCATCGCATCGGACTCCGCTTGAGAGCGGATATGTCCCGCCTCCTGCAAAGCGATCACTCTTGCTTCATCAATCTCTTCGTGATTCAAAGCTCTTGGCTCAGCAGTCGCCGATCGCAACCGTTCAACTTGAAGCTGAAAGACATCCTGTGCTACCGATGTTTGTTGAGCTTTGAATATTCTAGACAATGATATCGTCTCCTCCGCCACGTGCAATCACGATCTCGCCACTCTCCTCGAGGCGACGGATGATGCCCACGATACGTTGTTGCGCTTCTTCGACATCACGCAATCTGACGGGACCCATGAACTCCATGTCTTGCTTGAACGTTTCTGCCATACGTTTGGACATATTGCGGAAGATAACTTCTTGTACCTCGGCACTTGCGACTTTGAGCGACAAAGCCAAGTCGTTCGTCTCCACATCGCGAATGACACGCTGGATCGAACGGTTGTCGAGGTTGACGATATCTTCGAATACGAACATACGTTTTTTGATCTCCTCCGCCAACTCTGGGTCTTGCAATTCCAGAGATTCGAGGATCGTCTTCTCGGTTGCACGGTCGACGCCGTTGAGGACTTGAACAATGGCATCGATACCGCCACCTGCCGAGAAATCGTGCATCGACATTTGAGACAGTTTGTTTTCAAGCACTCGCTCGACTTGGTTGATGACCTCCGGAGAGGTACGGTCCATCAGAGCAATCCGTCTTGCAATATCCGCTTGATTGTCTTGCGGTAACGCAGAGAGAATCATCGCCGCCTGTGTTGGGTCGAGATAGGACAAGACCAAGGCGATCGTTTGTGGATGTTCGTTTTGGATAAAGTTCAAAATTTGGTTCGGGTCTGCTTTACGAGCAAAGTCGAACGGGCGAACTTGCAAGGATGCAGTCAGACGGTTGATGATGTCAACTGCCTTTTGCGGACCAAGCGCTTTCTCAAGGACGTCTTTGGCATATTCGATACCGCCTTGGGAAATGAACTCTTGCGCTTGAGCGATGGAGTGAAACTCCTCCAGAATTTCTTCTTTTTGCTCGTAATCAATCTTACGTACGTTTGCGATCTCAAGTGTCAATTGCTCGATCTCTTCTTCGCGCAAATGCTTGAAAACTTTCGAAGCAATTTCCGGGCCAAGAGAGACCAATAATACAGCCGCCTTTTGACGACCAGTCAATTTTTGCATTCGCGCCACAAGCGGTCACTCCTACTCTTCTACTAACCAAGTGCGCAACAGGTTGACAAAATCCTCTGGCTTCTGGTGTGCGAGTTTCTCCAGTTGCTTTCTCATCTTTTGGCTCTCGGATTCTTCCATTACGACTGGTACATCCAATTGTGCAGTTTCGATAACTGGGATGTCTGCCGCGGATTTGCGTCGACGGGAGAGTGCGTAAACCCCACCACCAAGCAAGACAAGCGCTGCTGCCAATGCACCAAAGAACCAAGGTTGTTCATAGAACGCTGTAGGCTGGAAAGGATTTTCTGGTGCTTGGAAAGTACCCGCGGTAACAGTGATCACATCGTTAGCCGTTCCGTCTTTTGCACGACCAATCGCCGTAGAAACAAAATCGATGATTTCTTGTCTTCGTGCATCTGTCAAATTCGGGTCGTTCAGCAATACAGAAACCGTGTACGAATCGACGTTGTATGTGGCAGTTTCGCCGTTTTCAACACGAGTGTTCCATTCACGGTTGATGATGCTCGATTTCTTCGAGGAAGATTGGTTGCCGTTTTCAGCCGCCACGTTCTGCGGCGCTTGGTTCGGATCGTTCGGATCAACACCTGCTGTTCCGCCAGTTGTCGTACCCTCACTCGTTTCATTATTATTCTGCTCGGAGATAACTGCGCCATTATTATCGACTACAGGCGTCAAAGTTTTATCCGTCCATGTTTTCTGATCGAAGTCGATGTCGGCATTTACAACCACATCAACGTTGCCAAGACCGACCAAACGCTCAAGCGAGTTACGAAGTTTTTTAGTAGCAGCAGCTTCAACTTCCATCTGGATCTGTTGTTGCTTGGTTACTTTACCATTGCTACCAGCCACCAGCGGCTCACCGTTATCATCAACCAATCGAACACCGTTCTGGTCAACGATCGAAACGTTTGCAGGAAGCAGGCCTTGTACCGAGTTAGAAACAAGTTGTTGAACACCGTTGATTTGATCGTCGTTCAACTTCACTCCCGGATTGAGCAAGAGAACAACGGAAGCTTTTGCATTTTGTGCATCTTCAGTCACAAAGAGCTTCTTCTCAGGCAGTACGATACTGACCCGAGCGTCTTGTACACCCTGAAGGGTCTCGATCGCGTTTTGGATGTTGCCTTCGATTGCTTGTTTGTATCGTACGTTGAATTCGTTCTCGGTCATACCCAGCTGACTATTATCGAACACCCCATAACCAGGTGCGCCTTTGTCGGTTAAACCTGCCATCGCAATTTTCATGCGAGCTTCGTGCTGATACTGTTCAGGTACGGAAATCGTATCAGCGCCCACGCTGCTCGGGATTCCTAACTCCTCTAACTTAGTGGAGATCTCCCCTAAGCTGGCAGCAGGCAGATTGTTGAATACCACTACATAGTTAGGCCTAAATGCGAACCAGCTGAGAAGGGTAACCGTGAGAACGAAAATCAAGCCGACGATGATCAAATTCCGTCGTTGCCTCTGTTCAAGTTGCTTCCAGTACCCTATTAATTTTTCATATATCTGTTTAAGCTGTTGGTTCACAATGTCACCCCGTTGTCACTTCTTACTCCCCATCAGCAACCCATTACGAACTAAGCGACAAAAATCACTTAGATTTGCATGCGCATGACTTCTTGGTATGCCTCTACTGCTTTGTTTCGGATTTGAACCGCCAACTGCATCGACAAGCTCGCTTTTTCAGCGGTAATCATCACAGTGTGCAGATCAGGTGCCTTGCCGGTCGCCAAAGCTTCTGTCACCTTGTCGGCTTCGATCTGCTCCGTGTTCACCTTTTCGATCTGCTTGCTCAGCATATCAGCGAAGTTTGTTCCTACTGTCTTTTTCGGAGCCTGAATTCCATTCAGGGATGCTCCGTTCAGATTCTGAAGACGAGATACGGAATCAATCATGTATTAGCTCCCCCTATTTACCAATCTCGAGTGCTTTCATAGCCAAGCCTTTTGCTGCATTGATTGCCGTAACGTTCGCTTCATAGGAACGAGATGCAGAGATCATATCGACCATCTCCGCCGCAATGTCCACATTAGGCATCCGAACATATCCATATGCAGGGTCGTTCACATCCTTGACAGCATCCGGATGATTTGGATCGTATACAAGCTTAAATGGTGCGGAATCCTTAATAATACCCGTTACTCGTACTCCCTGACCAGGAGAAGCGACGGAGTTCATCTCTTGTGCTAACGCTTGTTGGAACGGTGTACGCTCTCCCAATGTGACAATACGACGGCGGTATGGCTGACCATCTGCCCCACGGGTCGTGTTGGCATTGGCAATGTTGCTCGCTGTTACGTCGAGACGCAAGCGATTTGCCGTCAGGGCAGATGCACTGATATTAATCCCATCAAACAATCCCATGATTATCGCTTCCCTTCACTGATTGCGTACTTGAGCGATGACAACTTGCCGTTGATTCGCTGAATTAAAGCATTATATTGCAGTTGGTTGGTGGCCATGCGAGCCATCTCTACGTCGATATCTACGTTGTTCCCATCCAAACGCATCGAAGATGATTTATCCGTCAAAACGCTTGGACGTACATTCTGCAACGAAGGCGTCCCAATTGGAATATGGCGTTCATTGGTGATGCGGCCCGACAGTGTTTCCCCGGAGAGCGCCTCATGCAAGGTTTCCTCGAACGACACTTCACTTCGCTTAAAGCCCTTCGTATCAATGTTGGCAATGTTGTTTGAGATGACTTTCTGGCGCAGGCTCGCTGCATCCAAAGATCGCTCCAACAAATTGATTGCGCGAGTATTGATCAACGACACACTATCACCCTCTTCACATAATGTATTTTATCGTATATCCTTTCTCCGTGGTACACACAAATCCTGCATATTTCACAAAGGATTCGACAACTTTTGATATTACTTTCCACCCTCACCATTTT
>Ga0068898_10201131_pt1 | contig 13803 bp, 10 predicted proteins | sample SoiCruaftwetup5A_FD_65918 | JGI IMG/M metagenome (GOLD analysis project Ga0068898, IMG submission 65918) | Soil microbial communities from Colorado Plateau and Sonoran desert - Soil Crust after wet up 5A (Metagenome Metatranscriptome) | ecosystem: Environmental > Terrestrial > Soil > Desert ...
TTCCGCTTCTGCGATGATCTCCGCTTCGTTCACTGGGAACGTGTCGAGCGCCGTATCCGTATACAAGACGCCTTCGAGATGGTCGATCTCATGTTGGAACACGCGTGCGAAATAGCCTTCTGGCTTCATCACATGCTGTTTGCCATGACGATCTAAGAAGCGCACCGTGATCTTGTCAAAACGCTCCACGTTGCCGCGCAGACCTGGGATCGACAAGCAGCCTTCCACGTCTACCACCGAGCCGGACTTTTCCACGATCTCTGGGTTGATCAGTTCGATCAATCCACCAAATTCATCGCCGTAATCCACGAGCACCACGCGCTTGGACACACCGACTTGCGGTGCAGCCAGACCGATGCCATGCGCTTCATACATCGTGTCCGCCATGTCATCAAGCAGCGTCAAAATCTCTTGATCAATCTTCTCTACAGGTTCAGCAATCGCCCGCAGAACAGGGTTCGGGTCCAATACGATTGGTCGTAATGCCATCCCCTTCCAACCTCCTCTTACTGGTTGCGATCCCAGATCAGCCGCAACCCATCCAGTGTTAAATTGTCGTCCTTGATATCGATCTGCTCCGACTCCGCAGAGATCAGACCAGCCAAGCCACCCGTTGCTACTACTTTAAACGGCAGGTCAAACTCGGTCTTGATGCGTGACACGATGCCATCCACTTGACCTGCAAATCCATACAGAACACCCGACTGCATCGACGTGACCGTGTTGCGACCGACGACGGAAGCAGGACGGGTGATCTCGATGCGCGGCAGTTTCGCTGCACGTTGGAACAGGGCTTCTGTCGAGATGGCAATACCCGGTGCCACCACGCCACCCATGTAATCACCACTCTCGTTCAGCACGCAGAACGTTGTCGCTGTGCCGAAATCGACGATGATCAGTGGTGGGCCGTATCGTTCCAGCGCCGCCACCGCATTGACGATGCGGTCAGCACCGACTTCACGCGGATTTTCGTATTTGATGTTCAATCCGGTCTTCACGCCTGGTCCGACGGTAATCGGCTTATGACCGAAGTATTTGACCGACATTTTCTCAAGCGCAAACATCAGCGGCGGCACAACGGAAGAAATCGCGATGCCTTCGACTTGCGCGGGGTCCAATCCTTTGTCGGCAAACAGCATCTTGATCAAGATGCCGAGTTCGTCTTCAGTGCGCTCGCGAACGGTCGCTAGTCGCCAGTGCGCGATCAAGTCCTGCCCTTTGTACACACCGAGTGTGATGTTGGTATTGCCTACATCCAGCACGAGGATCATGTCTGTTTCTCTCCCACTTTATACATATATGTGAATCGACAGGATTCGAGTTACTTCGCTTGGATATCCAAAGAAATGTCGAGCGATCGGATCGAATGAGTCAGAGCGCCGATCGAGATGTAGTCCACACCGGTTTTCGCGATGTCAATGATCGTCTCTTCTGTCACGCCACCCGATGCTTCAATCAGCGCACGACCTGCGATCTTCTCAACCGCTTCCCGCATCAGTTCTGGTGTCATGTTGTCGAGCATGATGATGTCCGCTTTCACTTCCAGCGCCTCATCGATCATCTCCAGCGTCTCCACTTCAACTTCCACACGCATCGTGTGCGGGATCTGATGGCGTGCTGCCATGATCGCTTTTTTCACGCCGCCTGCGATCTCGATGTGGTTATCCTTGATCAGGACGGCATCGAACAGACCGAAGCGATGGTTGCGACCGCCCCCGACCACGACTGCGTATTTTTCCAGAGCGCGCAGACCTGGCGTGGTCTTGCGCGTGTCAACGATCTTCGCGTTGTAGTAACGCACCAACTCGACAAATTTCGCCGTGCGGGTAGCAATCCCCGACATGCGTTGCAGGAAGTTCAGCGCAACGCGCTCTGCGGTCAGGATCGAACGAGCCGAACCGTGTACTTCCATGATCACTTGCCCAGCCGCTACGTGCTCACCTTCGTTGATCTTCTTGGTGATTTCCAGCTTCGGATCGACAAGACGGAACGCCATCTCCGCAACGTCCAGACCAGCAACCACACCTGGTTCCTTCGTTACGAGCAGACCTTGGCCTGGTGCTTCCTGCGGTACGATCGAATTGGTCGTGATATCACCAAAACCGATATCCTCTTCCAAGGCCAGACGAACCGCTCTTTCAATCACGCGTGTATCCAGTGTAATCATGCCCATACTTAGCACCTCTCTTCGATTGCGCCGGTTTCCTTTTGAAAGACGATATGCTTCAGCCAGCTTTTCCGACGCTTTGGAAAATCGTTGCGGTAGTGTCCACCGCGGCTTTCTTCACGCAACAAGGCTGCCTGTGTGGAGAGCCTTGCAATCGTTAGCAGGTTGATAAACTCCCATTCGCTTGGCTTGGTGAAACCATGCACCAGCATCGGGGTCAGCCTTCCGAGTTCCGACAGAGCAGTTTCCAGCGATTTGCGCGTCCGCTTGACGCCGACATAGCGCACCATCGTCTTCTGCATCTGCAATTTGTATTCTTCGATCCACTCGACATGGCTTGGGAAGCGCGTCGGCACATAGGGCACTTGTGCCACGTGCTCGCACGGCTCCTCCAAGAGTTGCCGCGCCCGGTCGGCGATGCGCTTGCCGAAGACGATCGCTTCCGACAGCGAGTTCGAAGCCAAGCGGTTCGCGCCATGCACGCCGGTACAGGAGACTTCGCCGCACGCAAACAGGCGGCGGATGTTCGTCTCTCCGTACAGGTCGGTCTTGACGCCGCCCATCACATAGTGACAAGCAGGTGCCACCGGAATCCAGTCGGTGGTCATGTCGAGCCCATATCGCAAACAGAACTGATAGATCGTCGGGAACCGTCCCTTGATCAGTTCTGGCGGTTGATGCGTGATGTCCAGATAGACAAATGTCGACTTGGTCTTCTCGATCTCCGAGACGATGGCCCGAGACACGATGTCGCGCGGTGCCAGATCGGCCAACTCGTGGTATTGCGGCATGAACCGCTCCCCTGCGATGTTGCGCAGGAAAGCACCCTCGCCACGCACCGCTTCCGAGATCAAAAAGCGCGGTGCGCCTGGGTACGTCAGCACCGTGGGGTGGAACTGGATGAACTCCAAGTCCTGCAGAGCCGCACCCGCCCGATACGCCATCGCCATGCCATCCGCTGTCGTCACGCCAGGGTTGGTGGTGTAGCGGTACATGTTGCCTGCTCCGCCTGTTGCCAGCACGGTGGCTTTGCTGCGCAGGAAGCGCATCTGGCCTTCGTGTTCGTAGAGCAACCCTTTGCAAGAGCCGTTCGATGCTGTCACCAAATCGATGGCAAAAGCGTTTTCCACCACATGGATGCGGTTATTTTCCCGCACGCGGGCAGCCAGAGCGCGAACGATCTCCGCACCTGTTGCATCGCCGTTGGCATGCAGGATGCGGCGACGGCTGTGTGCGCCTTCACGGGTCAGAGCGAGGTGGTCATCCTCGCCTTCTCTATCAAATTCTGTGCCTAGACGAATCAGATCGTTGACCAGTGCTGGCCCTTCGTTGACCAGCACTTCCACAGCCTCCAGCGAGTTCAATTCCGCACCGGCCATCAGGGTGTCTTCCCTATGTAATTCAGGGGAATCCTCCTCGGCCATTGCCGCGGCGATTCCCCCCTGTGCCCAGTTCGTATTGCTCTCGGTGAGGCCTTTTTTGCAGATCATCGTCACATTGGCGTATTCACTGATCTTGAGCGCTGTATAGAGTCCGGCGATGCCCGTGCCCACGACTACCACATCGGTGTCATGGACTTGGACGTCGTCTTTATTAAAGTTAGCAATAAATCTTGCGAACATCACTGGATCTCCTTCACCGAAAAACGGGATTGTGTCAACTGTTACTTCGGTACTACTTCAAGCATGCGGTCGAGAGAAAGCTTCGCTTTCGCAGCAACCTCTGGATCGACGTGGATTTGCGGCTCCATCGTTTCCAGGGCACGAACCATCTTTTTCACGTTGTGAACTTTCATGTTCGGGCAGACCATGAAACGGGACGCAAAATGGAAAGTCTTGTCTGGCGATTCGACTTCCAGCATATAACGGACGCCTTCTTCAGTCGCCACGATGATATCCTTGGCATTCGACTCGCGGCAGTATTTCAGGATGCCCGTTGTCGAGCCTACATAGTCACCGAGTGCAACAACTTCCGGACGGCACTCTGGGTGTACGGCAACCGGCGCATCTGGATATTGCTTCTTGAGGTCGAGAACTTCTTCTGGCGTGAGCAGGTCATGCGTGTTGCAATAGCCTTGCCAGATGATCATCTTCTTGTCGGTGAACTGCGAGACATAGTGACCGAGGTTCTTGTCCGGTACCCAGATGATCTCGTCGGTGTCCACCGCTTCGATGACCTTGAGCGCGTTCGACGATGTGCAGCAGATATCTGTCTCTGCCTTAACTTCGGCCGATGTGTTGACGTATGCCACCACTTTCGCGTTTGGATGCTGTGCCTTGAGTTTGCGCAGACCCTCGCCTGTGACCATGTCGGCCATCGGGCAACCGGAACGCTCATCCGGCATCAGGACGATTTTATCTGGATTGAGAATTTTTGCACTTTCAGCCATAAAGTGAACGCCACAGAACAGAATGACGTCTGCATCGGTGGTTTTCGCTTTTTCTGCCAGGCCAAATGAATCACCGATATAGTCAGCCACCGCTTGTACTTCTGGACGCATGTAGTAGTGAGCCAGAATGATGGCATTGCGCTCTTTTTTGAGCTGCTGAAGACGTTCGATCAGTTGTTCTTGCTGCTCACGGTTTGGTGCCACTGTTAGCTGTGTCATTGCGGACAGCGCCCCCCTTAGAGTTATGGGCTCCGTAGAGAAACCCTTGATTTTTTTTTTCTAACTTTACTGAAGTAACATTGTCATTCTAACGCTGAACGTTAGGGCTGTCAATTTGTCAAACTTTTGTCAAAACGCAGGAAGACCCTTGGGTACTATACCTACAAGTAGCATTCCCCAAGGGTCCATTTTTCTATATGGTAGTCGCTGCTGGTTTCACTTAGAACAAGCCGACGATTTTACCGTCTTCGAGCAGGTCGATTTTCATCGCCGCTGGCTCTTTTGGCAGACCAGGCATCGTCATGATATCACCGGTGATCGCGACGATAAAGCCAGCTCCCGCCGAGATCTTCAACTCGCGGATCGTGATCGTGAAGCCTTCTGGACGACCGCGCAAGTTTGGATTGTCGGAGAATGAATACTGGGTCTTCGCCATGCAGACTGGCAGATGATCGAGACCCATCGCTTTGATGTTCGCCAGCATCGTTTTCGCTTTTGGCGCGAATTGCACGCCTTCACCGCCGTAGACTTCACGGACGATCGTGCCGATCTTCTCTTCGATGCTGTCTTCGAGGTTGTAGAGGAACATCAGGGAACCCGGTTGGTTGTCCACTATGTCGAGGACTTGCTTGGCGAGGTCGAGACCGCCCTCCCCGCCCTTGGTGAACACTTCGGACAAGGACACAGGCACGCCCCACTCGTTGCACCAGTCGGTGATCACTTGCATCTCTTCCTCTGTGTCGGCGTGGAACTTGTTGATCGCCACTACGCACGGCAGGTTAAAGCTCCGCACGTTCTCCACATGCTTGGAGAGGTTGCTCAGGCCGCGGCGCACCGCTTCTGCATCCGGCGTGCCGAGGTCTTTCTTGTCGACACCGCCGTGCATCTTCAGAGCGCGCACCGTCGCGACGACCACCGCAGCCGCAGGTTCGAGTCCTGCTTGGCGGCACTTGATGTGGAAGAACTTCTCCGCACCAAGGTCTGCGCCAAATCCCGCCTCTGTGACCACATAGTCGGCCAGTTTCAACGCCATCTTCGTCGCGGTGACGGAGTTCGCACCGTGCGCGATGTTCGCGAACGGACCGCCGTGGACGAGCGCTGGCGTATGTTCTAATGTCTGGACCAGATTCGGCTTGACCGCATCCTTCAGGAGCACCGTCATCGCGCCCTCTGCTCCGAGGTCCGCTACCGTGACAGGCTGCTTATCCACGTTGTAGCCGATGATCATCTTTTTCAGGCGGTCTTTGAGATCCATCTCATCGGATGCCAAGCAGAGCACGGCCATGATCTCCGAAGCGACGGTGATGTCAAAGCCCGTTTCCCGTGGCACACCGTTCGCCACGCCACCCATACCGACAACGATATTGCGCAGCGCGCGGTCGTTCATGTCGAGCACGCGGTTCCAGACGATGCGGCGCACGTCAAGGCGCAGGGTGTTGCCTTGGTGGATGTGGTTGTCGATCAAGGCCGACAGCAGGTTGTGCGCGGATGTGATCGCATGGAAGTCACCTGTGAAATGCAAGTTGATGTCTTCCATCGGCACCACTTGCGAATAACCGCCACCCGCCGCGCCCCCTTTCATGCCAAAGGACGGTCCGAGCGATGGCTCACGCAGGCAGATCATCGCTTTTTTGTCGGTTCCTTCCAGTCGGAGGTTCAACGCTTGGCCAAGCCCGACGGTTGTCGTCGATTTCCCTTCGCCCGCTGGGGTCGGGGAGATCGCCGTGACGAGGATCAGTTTGCCGTTCGGGCGGTCTTTGAGGCGGCGCTGTACGTCCAGCGAGATCTTGGCTTTGTATTTCCCGTATTGTTCGATGTCATCTTCCGTCAGACCCAGTTGCGAAGCGATTTCGCGGATCGGCTTCATCTGAGCCGCTTGGGCAATTTCAATATCTGATTTCATTGGAGTGTTTGGATTCATCTTTGTCTTCGGCTCCTTGTGCGACCTGTTTTGATTACATTTCACACTTCACGATGACTTTTGTCAAATATTCCTTTTCCATCAAGTTGATATCGTAGGGGACAGTCACATCTTCCCCGCGTTCGTTTTTGATGATCCGAATGACGGGACGCTGCGGATGATGCGGGTTGTTCTCAGCGACAACAGCGGTTTCACCGGTGCTCAGCGTCACGGTCATGCCCGTCGGATAGATGGCGATCGTCCGCAAGAACAACTGCACGATCTCGTAATCAAAATGCGAACCGCAAGAGCCCATCAACAACTCCAGCGCGTGATCGGGCAGATGACCTTGGCGATAACAACGATTGGCAGTCAACGCTTCGTAGACATCCGCTACAGATGTAATTTTTGCATAAGTATGCATTTCTCGGCCTGTCAGACCGCGTGGGTAACCGGTACCATCCACTTTTTCGTGGTGTTCCAAGGCGATATGTGCGACTACCGAAGAGATGTCATCCTGAGAGTTCAGCATCTTATAACCCCACATCGAGTGCTGCTTGATGATCTCGAACTCTTCATTGGTTAGTCTACCCGGTTTGTTCAAAATTTCCGGGGGAATTTTCAACTTTCCCACGTCGTGCAACAAAGTTCCCACGCCAAGTTCGATCAATTGCTTGTCAGTTAAGCCATATGCCATGCCGATCGACAGCGACATGATCGCAACGTTGACCGAATGGTGATATAAAAAACCGTCCGTTGTGTAGATATTCGCTAAGTTTAGTGTGAAATTTTTGTTCGAGCGCATCTCGTGCAAGATGGTGTCGAACATGTCTCGTACTTTCCGGCCCACCAGCGGACGCTGGAAATGCCGAGGGAACTTTTCAGCCGCAACAATGTTTTGCAGGGTCCCATGCACAAGGTTTAGCGCTTCCTGCCTGGTTCTTTGCGAGATCACATCTTCTACGATGATGCCTTCTGTCCGACCATCCTCTATATACACAGAAGTGATGCCCATTCCTTGAAGCCGCTTCAGCAAAAAGGAAGTCAGCTGCACTCCTGCTCCTACCAAGATGATCCCCTTCTCATCGAACAATGGCCGAGCAATCTTAACCCCTGGTTCAACATTTGCCAAGGAAGCCAACCGCAAGGGTCACCCCACCTTTCGTCCCCAATAAATTAACCAGCAATCGCAAAATTCCTCAATTTGTGTCAGATAATTATTCCTTCCTATTGTATGTGTGCGGTGCGCTTTGTTGCAAGTGTCAAATGCACTTACATTAAAAAAGACATCTGTAAGCATAAAGAACACATCAGAAAAAAGACACCCATCAGAAGGACGGGTGTCTTTTTCTGCGCGGAAGAGATTACTCTCCCTTTGGCTCTGTGTTTGTTTGATCTTGACCCTCTGGGGCGGTCGTATCGCCACCGCTGGACTTCGAGTCGGACGACTTCACCGTGACTTTGAGGTTGGTCATGTCAACTTCGTCACCGTTTGGCATCTTGCCCGTCTCCATCAGGGCGTCGATGATTTCTTTGTCGATCGTCTCGCGCTGCAAGAGCACAGTCGCCAGCAGGTCGAGTTGATCGCGGTGTTTGGTCAGCACGTCTTTGGTGCGGTTGTACGCTTCATCGACGATGCGGCGCATCTCGTTGTCGATCTCCAGAGCGACAGCGTCGGAGTAGTTCTGCTCGGAACTCATGTCGCCACGGCCGAGGAACACCTGACCGCCTTGGCGATGACCGTATTGCAGGTTGCCAAGCTTGTCACTCATCCCGTATTCGGTGATCATGCTGCGTGCGATTGCTGTGACACGCTGCAAGTCGTTGTGCGCGCCGGAAGAGATTTCGCCGAGGACGATCTCTTCTGCGACACGTCCGCCGAGCAGACCGCAGATGCGGTCTTTCAGTTCGGAACGGGTTGTGAAGTAACGGTCTTCTTTTGGAATCATTACGGTGTATCCGCCCGCCATACCGCGCGGAACGATCGTGACTTTGTGTACTTCTTCCGCATGTTCCATGTGGTAACCGACGACAGCGTGACCCGCTTCGTGGTAAGCCACCAGTCTGCGCTCCGCTTCGGAGACGACGCGGCTCTTCTTCTCAGGGCCGGCGATGACGCGGTCGATCGCTTCGTCGACCTCTTCCACTTCGATTGCTTTCTTATTCTTACGAGCAGTCAACAGGGCTGCTTCGTTCAGGACGTTTTCAAGGTCAGCACCGGTAAAGCCTGGTGTGCGCTTCGCAATCGCTTCCAGAGGAAGGTCGCCAGCGATCGGCTTGTTGCGGGCATGAACTCGGAGGATCTGCTCACGGCCTTTGACGTCTGGACGGTTGACGATGATCTGACGGTCAAAACGGCCTGGGCGGAGCAATGCTGGGTCGAGGATGTCAGGACGGTTGGTTGCCGCGATGATGATGATCCCTTCATTCGCGCCGAAGCCATCCATCTCAACGAGCATCTGGTTCAGTGTTTGTTCGCGCTCATCATGACCGCCGCCAAGACCCGCACCGCGGTGACGACCAACGGCATCGATCTCGTCGATGAAGATGATACATGGAGCGTTTTTCTTGGCAGTTTCGAAGAGGTCACGAACACGGGAAGCACCGACACCGACGAACATCTCGACGAAGTCCGAACCGGAGATCGAGAAGAATGGTACGCCTGCCTCGCCTGCTACTGCACGTGCCAAGAGCGTTTTACCAGTCCCCGGAGGTCCTGTCAGCAAGACGCCTTTTGGAATACGAGCGCCTACCGCTGCGAATTTGCGTGGGTCTTTCAAGAACTCAACGACTTCGACGAGTTCATTTTTCTCCTCGTCTGCGCCTGCTACGTCGTCAAATGTAACTTTCTTCTTCTCTTCGTTGTAGAGCTTTGCACGGCTCTTGCCAAAGTTCATCACTTTGGAACCGCCGCCTTGTGCTTGGTTCATCAAGAAGAAGAACAGGATGAAGATGACGATAAACGGTACGATCGAAGTCAAGAACGTCAGCCAGATCGAGTCTTTTTGAGGTTCGTTAATCTTGATCTTATCCGCTTTCAGCAACTGATCGTTCAGTTGCTTGGAGAATTCCTCACTGAACAAGGCACGGGAAATGAACTCTTTTTCAGTACCTTTGTCGTCTGTCATGCGACCAGTCAGTTTCAGCGTCAGACCTTCGCTCGTCACGGTGACTTCCTTGACGCGCTCTTCGTTCACCGCTTGTATGAACTGGTTATAGTTGATTTCACTCTTTTCCTGTTTCTCGCCCGTGATGAAATTCACAATCCCAACGGTGATCAGGAAGATCAGCAGGTAAAAACCAGCATTACGGAAAAATCTGTTCATTTCTTACCTCCTCTCGGCACACTCCTGCTCTCGCCGGAATCTCTGTCTACTTTTGATAGACTTCTTCTTTTAACACACCAACATATGGCAGGTTGCGATATCGTTCTGCATAATCCAGACCAAACCCTACGATGAAGTGGTCCGGTACGGAGAATCCGAGATAGTCAGCCTTGATCTCCGCTTTGCGGCGCTCCGGTTTATCAAGCAGAGCTATGATTTTTACAGATGCAGCTTTGCGGTCCTCAAGCAGGTTCTTGAGATACGACAAAGTGAGCCCGGTGTCAATGATGTCTTCTACGATCAATACATGACGACCCTCGATGCTTTTGTCCAGATCTTTGATGATGCGGACTACACCGGACGACTCGGAAGATTTACCGTAACTGGACACAGCCATAAAGTCCATCTCTACAGGGAAGTCAATGCGCTTGACCAGTTCGGACATGAACATCGCGGCACCTTTTAAGATGCCAATAACGAGGAGATCCTGACCGGCGTAGTCGCGCGAGATCTCGGCACCCAGCTGGCGTATCTTCTCGTTCACTGTCTCTTCTGTGAAGAGGATTTCTTGCACATCGTTATGCATGGATTGGTGTACCTCCTGGGAGAGTGACTGATTCACAGTAAGGAGTTATGAAATTGGTACTGCTCTGATCACGAGCGTATGTCTCGTGTCAGCGGAGACAGACCCGATGTGCCCACGTCGTATTCCAACAACCCATGCGATGGTGTCATCGACCATCAAGAGCGGCCAGTTGGAACGCTTATGTTTGGGAATTTTCGCCTCGCCGTACACGTCACTGATCAACTTCGTGCCGTGAAAACCGAACGGGCGGTACGTGTCTCCTGGTACCCATGTGCGTATGTATATGCGAGAATTGGACAATTCATCAGCATCGAATTGTACTTCCCAAGCATTTGATGGTCGCGGGGGCACTCCGTCTACCACCTGTAATTCCAAGCGAATCCCATAGGATTCTAGCGTAAATTCCCCAGGAAATGATAAGAGGGCAACTCCCGAAGCCTCTGAGACGGTGCGAGTCTTAGTTTCACCGATGTAGAGACGATCATATTCCCGCCATGCGATGAGGTCACAGGGCAAGGGGAGCTCACTACCAGGTTCGCGGCTTGTGAGCAGGTATCGAATGTTCTCGACATGCACCTGCTCCCACTGTTTGGTATGTCCGAGCAGATAATATAATATTAGTGTAATTACTCTTCGTTGTAAAGGAATTGCCCTGTCTGCGAGCTTTTTCGCATCAATACGCATTCTTCCCCGCTCATCCTCCACAACCGTCTCTTGAAAAGCTTGCTCTGCGAGTTCCGCCAAGAACTGCTCGTCGTCGCGGGCTAAGCGGGACAGTTGGGTCAGGGCCCCTTTGACACCGTTGTTGTACACCTGCTCCAGCTCGGGAATAAGTTGTAATCGTATCTTATTTCGCAAGTACTTCAAAGATGCATTCGATGAGTCTTCCCGATAGGCTAAATTGTATTCGCGAGCTACCGTTTCAATCTCTTCTCGCCAGATTTCAAGGAACGGCCTGATCAGTTCATAGTCTTCCTCAAACCTGCGGATTGGAATTCCTCCGATGCCACGAAGAGTTGTGCCGCGCACGATGCGCATCAGCACCGTCTCGACCTGATCATCGGCGTGATGGGCCGTCGCGATCTTCCGAGCGCCCGTCCACTCTGCCACTACGGAAAAAAAGCGATAGCGCAGCGTCCGTGCAGCCACTTGAATCGATGTTTTCTGTTCTTCGGCATAGCGGGCGACATTGAACTGGGTGCCGTAGTACGGCAGTTCGTAGCGTCTGGCCAGTTCCTCGACAAAGCGGGCGTCCTCCGTTGATTCACTGCCGCGCAACCCGTGGTCCACGTGCACGACGGCTAACTTCACTCCGAATTCCTCGCGCAGTTTCCACAATGTATGTAAGAGCACGACCGAATCAACGCCACCGGAAACGGCGACCAGCACCGTCTCTCCCGGCCTGAGCAGGTCATGCTCCCGAATCGTCTTGCGAATTTTCCCGATCACTACGCATCCTCCACAGCCGTAACGTACTCAAATGGGTCTATCCGTATAGTTTCGCCCGCAAGCCCTCCTGTTCCTTCCCTAAAGCAACAAGAGAAATTGACAAAATAACAACAGTAGAAATGCGCCGGAGCCGAGCACGAGCCAGTCGGTCCAATCGACGCGAAGCTTCTTGCGCGGCGAGACGGCACGCACGCCTTTTTTCATTTTCTCCAGATGGATGCTCGATTTGAGCATCGGCATCAGGCCTTGGCGAAACTGTTGGATCGTCTGGATCTGTCCGTCCCAGACCGCAAGCAGCAGGCGACGCCATTCATTGAAACGCGAGTCGATCAGCACCGCTTTTTTTAGCAGGTCAAACTGCGGCACGCCTCTGACCACGACTTTGCCGCGCAGGTCGGGTGCGAGCAGTTCGACGGCGATCATCGAGAGGGCGAACACATCATAGCTTTCCTCGGCTTTGCGACTTCCGCGTGACCACCAAGCGCGGTCCGACCACTCGGTGTATTCTTTGACACCGCGATCAAACGGTGTGACGCCACCGAAATCGACGAGTCTGAGCACGCCGCCTGTTTCGTTGACGAGGCAGTTGTCGACTTTCAGATCGCCAAAGCAGTGGCCGAGCCTGTGCATGTGTCCGAGGTAGGTGCAGAGTTGGAGGAGCAAGACCGGTGTCCAGTGCAGGCCGCGATTTTGCAAGAACGTTTTCAAGTTCGTGCCGCGCACCCATTCCATCACATAGAAAAACACTTTGTTGCCGCTTTTGTGCTGTACATCATCGAGGTCAAACACAGTAGGCCCGAGGTCGACACCCCGAGCCACCTCTTGCAGCTGCTTTAGAATTTTATGCTCCAGTGCGATTTCTCCCGAGGCCAGGGAGACTTTTAAGGCAAACGGCTGCCCGTGACGGTCGACGACGCGGTAGACTTCGCCGTTGGCGCCGCGACCGAGCATCGATTCGATGCGGTAGCGGTTTTTGTTCCAGATGCCGGTGATGACTTGGCCTTGGTTGAAAAAGGGCTCAGACAACGTAGGTTGACATGTCGCCATCGTGTTCATCCTCTCCCGGACCCCTTAGCAGATTGTTATTTTGAGCAAAGAGGGAGATTGCAGTTTCGATCGCTGGACCGGTCGGAGTGCCGCCGCTTGCTTGAAGCGCGTTGGACAAGCCGTTCAGGTCGGGGTTAAAGGAGAAGTCGGAGATCACTTGGGTGTCTTGTCCACCCGAGCCTGGGAAGGTCAAGATGGCAACTTTGGCGCGGCCTTTGCGCACATCGAGGCCGATCTTTAGGTCGCGAATGGCTTCGCGGACTTTGGGTAACTTATCATACATCGAAGCGGACGTGTCGATCGCCAAGACCAGTTGCAGGGTTGCTTCGTCGCCGAGGCGGTCCACCATTTCCGCGACATCGCTGCGCTTTTCTGGTGGCAAGCCTTCGGAGTCGGTGCCCATCAGTTGTTTGAGTTCTTTGTTGACGACTTGTTGGATCGTCATCTGCACGGTATGTTTGGTCATCATCTGCATCGTCATCGCCAGTTCCTTCATTTCCACCACGCGGCTCATCCCACCGCCGGCTTCGGAGATCTCCATCACTTCACGACGCCCGGAAGAGCGCAAATCCCCGCCATCCACGATACCAATCACATTTACGGCAATCCCTTGCTTCCGCGCAAACGTAGCCGCTTGAATCGGGTCGCTGCCCTTATTCGAACACCCATCGGTGATTAGGAGAATCTGCTTCATCGTCAAGTTATTGAACATGGTGCCAC
>Ga0068898_10190487_pt1 | contig 13572 bp, 9 predicted proteins | sample SoiCruaftwetup5A_FD_65918 | JGI IMG/M metagenome (GOLD analysis project Ga0068898, IMG submission 65918) | Soil microbial communities from Colorado Plateau and Sonoran desert - Soil Crust after wet up 5A (Metagenome Metatranscriptome) | ecosystem: Environmental > Terrestrial > Soil > Desert ...
ACAACGTGCAGATGAGCGTGGAGCTGATCACGCCGATCGCCATGGAGAAGGAGCTGCGCTTCGCGATTCGCGAGGGCGGCCGCACCGTGGGCGCCGGCGTCGTCACCGAGATCCTGGACTGATCATCGGCCGGAGGGGCGGTGGGGAGGCACCAGGCCTCCCCACCGCTCGCCGTCTATCGCAGGTAGGAGAAAACAGCCATGCGCGACAAAGTCATCCTCGCTTGCACCGAGTGCAAGGAGAGGAACTACAACAAGACGAAGAACAAGCGTTTGCACCCCGAACGCGTGGAGTACAAGAAGTACTGCCCGCGGTGCAACACGCATCGGCCGCACAAGGAAACCAAGTAGGCGGTTCAGCAGGCACACGCCGCGGCCGGCCCGCTCCGGGCCGGCTCGCACCCTTTGCATTGCTACCGGTTTCCCCGCATGGCTGAGAACACCACGCGTACCTCCCCCCGCGACTTCATGTCGGAGGTGGTGGAGCAGGTAAAGAAGGTCACCTGGCCCGACCGGGCCCAGCTGCAGAGCTCCACGGGAATCATCGTGGCGTTCATGCTGGCCATGGCGACGGTGATCTTCGCGATCGACTTCGGGGTCCGAAACATCCTCGAGGCGGTTTCGTCCCTGTTCGCGAGCTGAGGGGCGCGCCCATGGCCGATGCCAAGTGGTACGCCGTCCAGAGCTACTCGGGGCACGAGAACAAGGTCCAGCGGCTCATCCAGCGCCGGATCGACGAGGAGCAGGGCGAGCCGGAGCAGAAGCAGATCCAGGAAGTCATGGTTCCCACCCGTGAAGAGGTGGAGCTTCGCAACGGCAAGCGCGTGACCGTCACCCGAAAGCTGTATCCCGGGTACGTGCTGGTGAAGATGGCGTACAACCAGCGCACGGCGCACCTGATCAACACGATCCAGGGCGTCATCAAGTTCCTGGGCACCGGCGCCGAGCCGCAGCCGCTCACCGACGACGAGCTGGCCAAGGTGATGGGACAGGAGGCGGAGGCACCCGCGGCGCCCGAGGCGCCCGTGATGCTCATCCCCTTCACCCATGGACAGGTGGTGGAGGTCACGGACGGTCCGTTCAAGGAGTTCAGCGGCACCGTGCAGGACATCGACCACGACAAGGGCAAGGTGAAGGTGGAGGTTTCGCTCTTCGGGCGGCCCACCAGCATCGAGCTGGACCACACGCAGCTCCGCGGATTCTGAGCGGACGTTGATTCGAGGCTGAGATGGCGAAGAAAGTTACCGGATTCATCAAGCTCCAGGTTCCCGCCGGCGCGGCCAACCCGGCGCCCCCCGTGGGCCCCGCGCTGGGCCAGCACGGCGTGAACATCATGGAGTTCTGCAAGCAGTTCAACGCGCGCACCCAGGGACAGCCGGGGATGATCATCCCCGTCGAGATCACGGTGTACGCCGACCGCTCCTTCACCTTCATCACCAAGACGCCTCCGGCGGCGGTGCTGATCAAGAAGGCCATCGGTCTGGACAAGGGCTCCGCGTCTTCCAAGAAGACCAAGGTCGGCCGGATCACGCAGGAGCAGCTGCGCACCATCGCCGAGACCAAGATGCCCGACCTGAACGCCGCCGACGTGGAAGGCGCCATGCGCCAGATCGCCGGCACCGCGCGTTCGATGGGCGTGGAAGTCGTCGGCTAAGAACGGCAGGAGTACCAAGGACCAGGTACCGAGTACCAAGTGCCGAGTACCTAGTGGTTTTCACTAGGTACTAGGTACTAGGTACTGGGCACTCGAGACTCGGCACTTCTCCCAGGCGGGAGAAGCGGAGCTCGGCCGGAATCAACAGGAAGCGGTCTCCCGCCCTTCCGTTCGCCCGGGACTCGTCCCGGCGGGCACGGCTGTTTTCCCGTCCGAAGAACCACCGCGCGATAGGCGGCGCAGCGGTGGGAGGACTCTGTTCAGCAGTCCGTCTGCAGGGGGTACATGCCAAAGCACGGGAAGAAGTTCCGCGATGCGCAGGCCCGGGTGCCCGAGGATTCGGCGTTCCAGCCCACCGAGGCCGTTGGCCTGGTCAAGGAGCTGAGCTTCGCCAAGTTCGACGAGACGGTGGAGGTTGCCGTCCGTCTGGGCGTAGACCCGCGGCATGCGGACCAGATCGTCCGCGGCGCCGTCGTACTTCCCCATGGTACGGGGAAGACCGCCCGCGTGCTCGTGATCGCCCAGGGCGAAAAGGCGCGTGAGGCGGAAGAAGCAGGGGCCGACTTCGTCGGCACCGACTACGTGGCCAAGATCAAGGACGGGTGGCTGGACTTCGACGTCGCGGTCGCCACGCCCGACATGATGGGCCAGGTGGGCCAGCTGGGCCGCATCCTGGGCCCGCGCGGGCTCATGCCCACGCCCAAGGCCGGCACGGTGACGATGGACGTCTCCAGGGCCGTCCGCGAGATCAAGGCCGGCAAGATCGAGTTCCGCGTGGACCGCACGGGGAACGTGCACGGCCCCATCGGCAAGATCTCGTTCGAGCCCGCAAAGCTCGAAGAGAACCTGAACGCGTTCATGGACACCGTCATCCGGGCCAAGCCGGCGGCCGCCAAGGGCACGTACGTGCGGTCGGTGACGGTCAGCAGCACCATGGGGCCGGGCGTGCCGGTGGATGCCAACCTCTACCGGCGGGGCTGAGCCATGAAGAGAGACGAGAAGGACGTCGTCGTCGCCGACCTCCAGCAGCGCCTGGAGGGTGCCAGCGCCTTTTACCTGACGGACTTCACCGGGCTGAGCGTGAAGCAGATCACGCAGTTCCGGGCCCGCCTGCGCAAGCAGGGGGTGGAGTACGTGGTGGTCAAGAACACGCTGGCCAAGCGCGCGCTGGAGAGCCTGGAGCTCCCCGACGTGGCCGGATTCTTCAGCGGCCCCACCGGGCTGGTGATCGGGCGCGAGGACGCCGTGGCCGCGGCCAAGGTGCTCTCCGACTTTGCCCGTGAGTTCGGCGACCGCCCCGCCGTCAAGGTGGGCGTGGTGGACCGCAAGTCGTTCGGTCCCGAGCAGGTGAAGCAGCTCGCGGACATGCCTCCCCGTGAAGTGCTGCTGGCGCAGATCGCCGGCGGCCTGCAGGCGCCCATGTCGCGCCTGGCCGGGGGGATGGCCCAGCTGATGGCCGGGTTCGCCCGGGCCGTGGACCAGCTGCGCCAGCAGAAGGAAGGCGCGGCCTGACCTGCGCGGCGTTCCGCGCGCGGAACGCCTGATGAAGGACCGACCGGCCCCGGCCGGCGAATACGATCTGATCCGTTCTGAACCTGTAGATACCAAGGAGCCCTGAAATGGCGACCACCCTGACCCGTGACGAGCTGCTCGACGCGATCGGCAACATGACCGTTCTCGAGCTGGCCGATTTCGTGAAGGCGTTCGAGGAGAAGTTCGGCGTGACTGCGGCCGCCCCGGTGGGCGTTGCGGCCCCCGCCGCCGGCGGCGGCGCCGCCGCCCCCGCGGTCGAGGAGCAGACCGAGTTCGACGTCGTCCTGATGGGCGCCGGCGAGAAGAAGATCCAGGTCATCAAGGTCGTGCGCGAGCTGACCGGCCTGGGGCTCAAGGAGGCCAAGGACCTGGTGGACGGCGCTCCCAAGACCGTGAAGGAAGCCGCTTCCAAGGAAGAGGCCGCGGCCATGAAGGCCAAGCTCGAGGAGCAGGGCGCTTCGGTCGAGCTGAAGTAACGGCCGGTCCACGGGCCGGAGGGTGGCGACGGCCACCCGCGCGCCCCTCACCCGGTCCACTTCAGCCCGGCTGGCCATGACACGCAGGACCCTGAATCAATTTCCACGGACGGTAAGCCACCCCGCCGATTCTTCTCGGTCGGGGTCGTTTGCGCTTTTCCGTATCCACGCACGCTGAGAGGGAGACCCACTTGGCAACGCTAGATAAACCGATCGTCTCTTTCGCCAAGCTGACGTCGGGGATGGAGCATCCCAACCTCCTGGACGTGCAGCTGCGGGCGTTCGACACGCTGCTCCAGACCGACGCGGCCGCGCGAGAGCGCGAAGACGTGGGGCTCGAGCGCGTCTTCAACGAGATCTTCCCCATCTCCGACGTCAACGGGAACTTCTCCCTGGAGTTCGTACGGTACTCGCTGGGCGAGCCCAAGTACGACATGGAGGAGTGCATGGAGCGCGACATGACGTACGCGGCTCCGCTCAAGGCGACGCTCCGCCTGGTGGTGTGGGAGGACGTAGGCGACGAACGCCGGCCCAAGGACATCATCGAAAAGGAAGTGTACCTGGGGGACCTGCCGGTCCTGACCCCCCTGGGCACGTTCATCATCAACGGCGCGGAGCGCGTCATCGTCAGCCAGCTGCACCGGTCGCCGGGCGTGGTGTTCGAGGAGAACATCCACCCCAACGGCAGCAAGCTGTACAGCGCCCGCATCATCCCCTTCCGCGGCTCGTGGGTCGAGTTCACGCTCGACATCCACGACGTGGTCGCGGTGCACATCGACAAGAAGAAGAAGTTCCCCGCCACGGCGCTGCTGCGCGCGGTGGGCTTCAGCCGCGACGCCGACATCCTGGACGTGTTCTTTGACCGCGAGACGCTCACGGTCAACACGCTGGAGACGGCCAACACCCGCGAGGGGCGGCGGGGCGAGGTGTTCCACGGCTTTCTGGCCGAGGACATCCCCGATCCCACCGTGCTGGGCCCCGAGGGCCCGGTCCTGTACCGCGAGGTGGTGCTCCCCTCCACCGGCGAGGTGTTCGAGCGCGGCAAGCGGCTGACCCGCGAGCTGTACACGTCGCTGCGCGAGGCGGGCGTCACGCACTTCCCCGTCATCGGGCAGGCGCTGGTGGCCCGCGCCGGCGACGAGGTGAACGGCGAAACGCTGGGCCGCCTGCTGCGCGCGGGGATCGAGACGATCACCGTGTTCCGCGGCACCGGCCACGGCGGCACGGCGCTGCGCGCCACGCTGGCCAAGGACCCCACGCGCGGCACGCTGGACTCGCTGTTCGCCATCCACAACCTGGTGCGCCCGGGCACGGCCCCCGCGCCCGACGTGTGGACCGAGGAGGAGTTCCTGGCGGGCGGCGACACCATCATGCACGTCGCCGACTTCCTGAACGCGTGGATGGAGCGCGGCGCGCAGCCGGTGGACCCCATGTCGCGCGAGGCGCAGCGCTCGGCCGAGGAGCGCATGCTACGCTTCGCCCAGGAGCGCGGCATTCGCTACGTGTGGGAGAGCTTCCGCGACGACCGCACCGAAAAGACGGCCAAGCCCAGCCGCGTGCTGGTGTACGAGCTCAACCGCGTGGTGCAGGTGTACGTGGCCGTGTGGCGCCTGCTGTTCCAGCCGCGCACCTCGCTGTTCGTGGCGGGCGAGCTGGCGCAGAACGCAAGCAGCGGCAACGCCGTGGCCAGCACCGACTACTCGGAGTACACCGAGGAGTCGCTGAACAAGCGCTACGACCTGGGCCGCGTGGGCCGCTACAAGATCAACCAGCGGCTGGCCCCGGCGTTCGAATCGCTGGGCTACACCGTGCCGCCGGCGGGGATGACGGCGCTCACGGCGCAGGACGTCCTGGCCATCCTGTGGCAGCTGGTCGAGCTGCACGAGGGCCGCGGCGACACCGACGACATCGACCACCTGGGCAACCGCCGGGTGCGCAGCGTCGGCGAGCTGATCGCCAACCAGTTTTCCGTGGGCCTGTCGCGCATGGCGCGGCTGGTGCGCGAGCGCATGTCGATCGTGTCGGACCCCGACAAGATCAACATCGACGACCTGGTGAACGCGCGCACGGTGAGCGCGGTGATCCAGCAGTTCTTCGGGTCGTCGCAGCTGAGCCAGTTCATGGACCAGACCAACCCCCTGGCGGAGATGACGCACAAGCGCCGTCTGTCCGCCCTGGGACCGGGCGGCCTGACCCGCGAGCGCGCCGGCTTCGAAGTGCGCGACGTGCACTACTCGCACTACGGGCGCATGTGCCCGATCGAGACGCCGGAAGGGCCCAACATCGGCCTGATCAACTCGCTCACGACGTACGCCCGGATCAACGACCTGGGCTTCATCGAGACGCCGTACCGCAAGGTGGTCCGCGCCATCGTGCGCTACCCCGCGCAGGCGCGGCTGGACGAGGCCGTGCGCCTGGTGCTGGGCGACCGGGCCAAGGTGTTCGCCAAGAAGGGCGAGACCATCGACGCCGCCCGCGGCCGCGAGGTGTTCCGCGCCATGATCGTGGGCGCCGAGCTGGCCGAGGACGTGATGGACTGGAGCGCGCTCTTCCCGCGCATGCTGGCGGGCGAGCTGGACCAGGCCGCGTTCGAGAACGAGCTGGGGATGCTGGCGGTGCTGGCCCGCCGCGGCGAGCGCATCACCGACGACCTGGCCGACCGCATCGCGGCCCAGCCGGTGAACCTGGTGCGCGTGGTGAGCCGGCGCGCGGGCGCGGCGGCGCGCGGCGTGGCCCCCGAGGCCATCCGCAACCCCATGTCGCTTCCCGTGCGCGTGTACCAGCCCACGTCGGCGGCGGTGCTGGCCGTGCCGGGGACGGTGCTCACGGCCGAGGTGACCGAGGCGCTGTACACGCGCCAGACGCAGGGGCTGGAGACGCAGGAGTGGGGCGACACCCCCGACGAGGTGGGGCTGGACTACACCTCGGGCGTGCCGGCGCTGCCGGCCGAGGGCGAGGTGGGCCGCGTGGTCCTGGGCGCCACCGCCAAGACCACCCACGTGACGCCGGTGGTGACGCGCATCAACGCGTGGCTCTCGGCCAACGAGGAGGAAAGCGCCCGCATCGCGCAGGCGAACGCCGTGCTGACCGAAGGGTTCACCTTCCAGAACGAGTTCGTGCTGTGCCGCGAGCGGGGCGACTTTCCCCTGCTGCGCCCGGAAGAGATCGACTACATGGACGTGGCCCCCGACCAGCTGGTGTCGGTGGCGGCGGCGCTGATCCCATTCCTGGAGCACGACGACGCCAACCGCGCCCTGATGGGCTCCAACATGCAGCGCCAGGCAGTGCCGCTCCTCTTTCCCGACGCGCCGCTGGTGGGCACGGGTCTGGAGAGCGTGATCGCCATCGACTCGGGCGCGGTGGTGGTGGCCCGGCGCGGCGGCACGGTGATGGAGGTCACGGCCGACCACATCCTGGTGGACGCGGGGATGGAGGGCGTGGGCTCGTCGGACGAGCCGCTGCGCCGCCTGGCCCAGTTCGACCGCTACCGGATGAAGAAGTACTGGCGGACCAACCAGGACACGGCGCTCAACCAGCGCCCCCTGATCCGCAAGGGCAAGGTGGTCAAGAAGGGCGACGTGCTGGCCGACGGCCCGTCCACGGACGGCGGCGAGCTGGCGCTGGGGCGCAACCTGCTGGTGGCGTTCATGCCCTGGTACGGCCACAACTTCGAGGACGCCATCGTGCTCTCGGAGCGCCTGGTCAAGGACGACGTGTACACGTCCATCCACATCCAGGAGCTGGAGCTGCAGGTCCGCGACACCAAGCGGGGCATGGAGGAGATCACGCGAGAGATCCCCAACGTGGCCGAGGAGTCGCTGGTGGACCTGGACGAGCGCGGCGTGGTGCGCATCGGCGCGCGGGTCAAGGCGGGCGACATCCTGGTGGGCAAGATCACCCCCAAGGGCGAGACCGAGCTTTCTCCCGAGGAAAAGCTGCTCACGGCGATCTTCGGTGAAAAGGCCAAGGACGTAAAGGATTCGTCGCTCAAGGTGCCGCCCGGCGTGGAGGGCACCGTGATCGACGTGAAGATCTTCAGCCGCCGCATCGACGACCCCATCCTGGAAAAGGAGCGGGGACAGAAGATCGGCGAGCTGCGCGCCTACGAGCGCTCCGAGATCGGGCGCATCGGCGACGCGCGCGACGAGGAGATCCGCGAGCTCATCCGCGGCAAGGAAGTCGCGCTGTTCCTGAAGAAGGGGACGGTGGAGCCGTTCTTCAACGAGGGAACGCAGCTCACGGACGAGGTGGTCGACGGGCTGGACTTCAACGACATCGACCTGACCACGCTCAAGGTGACCGACCGCGGCACCAACGAGCAGCTGCGCCGCCTGATCGACGAGTCCAAGCGGCGGATCGAGCGGGTGCGGCAGCGCACCGAGAGCCAGATCGACAAGATCTTCCAGCCGGACGAGCTGCCCCCGGGCGTGGTGCAGCTGGTCAAGGTGTACCTGGCCGAGAAGCGCAAGATCTCGGTGGGCGACAAGATGGCCGGCCGCCACGGCAACAAGGGCATCATCGCCCGCATCGTGCCCGAGGAAGACATGCCGTTCCTTCCGGACGGCACGCCGGTGGACGTGTGCCTGAACCCGCTGGGCGTGCCCAGCCGCATGAACGTGGGGCAGATCCTGGAGACCCACCTGGGGTGGGCGGCGCGCGTGCTGGGCTTCGAGGCCAAGACGCCGGTGTTCCAGGGCGCCTCCGAAGACGAGATCGGCACCCTCATCCGCCTGGCGGGCGCCATCTGGGCGCGGCAGGCGCTGGGGATCCAGTCGGCGCTTCCGCCCACGTTCGACGCCGACGACGCGCGCATGATCGCCGAGACGGTGCAGGTGCACGACGCCACGGCCGGCGAGGGCTCGCGCCCGGAGATGGGGATCGGGCGGGCGTTCGACTGGATGCTGGACGCCGCCGAGACGCCGGAGCCGCTGAACGTGAAGCTGCGTTCGCTGCGCGACTACCTGACCGCGGCCGCCGCCGAGCTGGCGGAGAACCGCGAGACCACGGTGGAGGCCCTGTTCCCGCACGCCGCCGCGCTGGCGACGGCAAAGAGCGGCGAGGGGCTCACGGCGGCGCTCGAGGAGCACATGGCGGTCGCGGGGCTTACCCCCGGCGGCAAGGTTCGCCTTCGCGACGGCCGCTCGGGCGCGCAGTTCGAAAGCCCGGTCACGGTGGGCACCATCTACATGCTCAAGCTGAGCCACCTGGTGGACGACAAGATCCACGCGCGCAGCATCGGGCCGTACTCGCTGGTGACGCAGCAGCCGCTGGCGGGCAAGGCGCAGTTCGGCGGACAGCGCTTCGGCGAGATGGAGGTGTGGGCGCTGGAGGCGTACGGCGCCGCGCACACCCTGCAGGAGATCCTGACCGTCAAGTCCGACGACGTGAACGGCCGCAGCCGGGTGTACGAGGCCATCGTGAAGGGCGAAAACCTTCCCGAGCCGGGGCTGCCCGAGTCGTTCAACGTGCTGGTGAAGGAGCTTCAGGCGCTGGGCATCAGCGTCACGCTCGGAAGTTAGGGAAGTACCAAGTGCCAAGTACCGAGTACCTGGTAACTGATCACTAGGTACTTGGCACTTGGTACTCGGCACTTTTCGAGGAACGCGCAATACGCCGCCCGAGCGACGATGCCCGGGGACACCATAGATTAGGGGATCCCGATGATCGACTTCCCCCGCGTCCGAGAGACCCGGTCTCAGGACTTCAACTACATCCAGGTCAAGATCGCCTCTCCGGAGGAGATCCGGGGCTGGAGCTTCGGCGAGGTCACCAAGCCGGAGACCATCAACTACCGCTCGTTCAAGCCCGAGCGCGACGGCCTGTTCTGCGAGCGGATCTTTGGTCCGGTCAAGGACTGGGAGTGCCACTGCGGCAAGTTCAAGCGCATTCGCTATCGCGGACACGTCTGCGACAAGTGCGGCGTCGAGGTCACGCTCAGCAAGGTCCGGCGCGAGCGCATGGGCCACATCGAGCTGGCCGTGCCGGTGGCGCACATCTGGATGTTCAAGACGCTTCCCTCGCAGATGGGCTACCTGCTGGGGATGACGCTGCGCGACCTGGAAAAGGTGATCTACTACGCGGCCTACGTGGTCACGGCGGTGGGCGCCCAGGACGTGAAGCACAGCCAGGTGCTGGACGAGGACGAGTACATCGCGCTCCGCGAAAAGGCGCGCGAGGAGAACGACAACGACTTCGCGGCCGACATCGGCGCGCCGGCGATCCGCAACCTGCTGGGCCAGATCGACGTTGACTCGCTGGCCGAGTCGCTGCGCACGCAGGTGGCCAACGAGACCAGCCAGCACCGCAAGAAGATGGTGCTCAAGCGGCTCAAGGTCATCGACGCCATCCGCAGCTCGGGCGCCACGCCGTCGGAGCGCAACAAGCCGCAGTGGATGATCCTGGACGTGGTGCCGGTCATTCCGCCGGACCTGCGCCCGCTGGTGCCGCTGGACGGCGGCCGCTTCGCCACGTCGGACCTGAACGACCTGTACCGCCGCGTCATCAACCGCAACAACCGGTTGAAAAAGCTGATGGAGATGCGCGCTCCCGAGGTGATCCTCCGGAACGAAAAGCGCATGCTCCAGGAGGCCGTGGACGCGCTGTTCGACAACGGACGCCGCAGCAAGGCGATCCGCGGCCGGGGCAAGCGCCCGCTCAAGTCGCTGAGCGACATGCTCAAGGGCAAGCAGGGCCGCTTCCGGCAGAACCTGCTGGGCAAGCGCGTGGACTACTCGGGCCGTTCGGTGATCGTGGTGGGTCCCGAGCTCAAGCTGCACCAGTGCGGCCTGCCCAAGGCGATGGCGGTGGAGCTCTTCAAGCCGTTCATCATCCACGAGCTGGAGAAGCGCGGCGAGGCCGAGACGGTAAAGCGCGCCAAGAAGATCGTGGAGCGCGACGACCCGCGCGTGTACGAGGTGCTCGAGGACATCATCCGCGACCACCCCGTGCTGCTGAACCGCGCGCCCACGCTGCACCGCCTGGGGATCCAGGCGTTCGAGCCGGTGCTGGTGGAGGGCAAGGCCATCCGCATTCACCCGCTGGTCTGCGCGGCCTTCAACGCCGACTTCGACGGCGACCAGATGGCGGTGCACGTGCCGCTCTCGTTCGAGGCGCAGCTCGAGGCCCGCGTGCTGATGCTGTCGTCCAACAACATCCTGCTGCCCAGCAACGGGCGGCCGGTGGCGGCGCCGTCGCAGGACATCGTCATCGGGTGCTACTGGCTCACCAAGGAAAAGGCCAGCTTCCGCGACGACGTGGTGGCCGACCAGGCCGAGATCGCCCGCGGGCCGGCCGAGCGCGACATGAGCAAGGTGCTGCCGCGCTTCGGCACGGTGGCCGAGGTGGAGATGGCGCTGGCCCACCGCCGCGTGGGGTACCACTCCACGGTGTACTTCCTGACCGATCCGCGTCCCGCGGACGAAAAGGAGCCGGGCGAGGGCGACGTCAAGGAGTGGGTGCCCACGACGCCGGGGCGCATCATCTTCAATTCCGTGGTCCCCAAGGAGATGGGGTTCTGGAACAAGACGATGGGCAAGAAGGAGCAGGGCGACATCATCTTCAGCGCCTACCGCACGGTGGGGCTGGCGACGACGGTGGTGTTCCTGGACGACCTCAAGGCGTTCGGCTTCCGCTACAGCACGCTGGCGGGGGTTTCGGTGGGGATCGAGGACATGAAGATCCCCGGCGAAAAGGAAGAGATCCTGCGCGAGGCCGACGAGGACGTGGCGCGCTTTACCCGCGCGTACAACAACGGCGTCATCTCCAACGGCGAGCGCTACAACAAGGTCATCGACACCTGGACGCACGCCAACAACGACGTGGCCGACGCCATGGTGAACCGCCTGGGGGCGGACCGCGGGGGCTTCAACCCCGTGTACATGATGATGAACTCGGGCGCCCGCGGCAGCCGTGACCAGATGCGGCAGCTGGCGGGGATGCGCGGCCTGATGGCCAAGCCCCAGAAGAAGCTCACCGGCGGCATCGGCGAGATCATCGAGTCGCCGATCAAGTCGAACTTCCGCGAGGGGCTGACGGTGCTGGAGTACTTCATCTCCACGCACGGCGCGCGCAAGGGCCTGGCCGACACGGCGCTCAAGACGGCCGACGCCGGCTACCTGACCCGCCGCCTGGTGGACGTGGCCCAGGACGTCACCATCAGCGAGGAGGACTGCGGGACGATCCTGGGGCTCGAGGTGTCCGCGCTCAAGGAGGGCGAGGACGTGGTGGAGCCGCTCAAGGACCGCATCGTGGGCTCGGTGGCGTCGGACGACGTGTACGACCCCATGGACGGCGAGCTGATCGTGGCCGCCGGCGACCTGATCGACGAGGAAACGGCCGACGAGATCGAGGACGCCGGCATCCAGTCGGTCAAGATCCGGAGCGTGCTCACCTGCGAAAGCCGCCGCGGGCTGTGCGTAAAGTGCTACGGCCGCAACCTGGCCACGATGGGCATCGTGGACCCGGGCGAGGCGGTGGGCATCCTGGCCGCGCAGAGCATCGGCGAGCCGGGCACGCAGCTCACGCTGCGCACCTTCCACATCGGCGGCACGGCGGCGCGCATCGCGGCGACGACGGGGCGCAAGAGCAAGGTGGAGGGCGTTGCCCAGTTCGAGCGCATCACCACGGTCACCACGCCCGAGGGCGCGCGCATCGTGACCAGCCGCGAAGGCGAGATCATCATGCGCACGGCCGAGGGCGCGCTGCGCAGCCGCCTGGCGGTGCCGTACGGCGCCACCATCTCGGTCGAGGACGCGCAGCAGATCGCGGTGGGCGACACGCTGTTCTCGTGGGACCCGTACTCGGAGCCCATCGTGGCCGACTTTGGCGGCGCGGTGCGGTTCATCGACATCGTCGAGGACGAGACGGTGCGCGAGGAGCTGGACGAGTCCACGGGCCGCCGGCAGATGGTGATCATCGAGGACCGCAGCAAGAAGCTGCACCCCATGATCGAGATCATCGACCCCAACGGGGTAAAGGTCCGCGAGTTCATCGTTCCCGTGGGCGCGCAGCTCACGGTGCGCGACGGCGAGCAGATCCAGCCGGGCGCCGCGCTGGCCAAGCTGGCCCGCGAGGCGTACAAGACCCGCGACATCACGGGCGGTCTGCCGCGAATCGCGGAGCTGTTCGAGGCGCGCAAGCCCAAGGACCCCTCGGTCATCACCGAGGTGGACGGCACCGTTCGCTTTGGCGACATCAAGCGCGGCAAGCGCGAGGTGATCGTGATCCCGGAGACGGGGAACGAGCGGGTGTACGAGGTGCCGGTGGGCAAGCACCTGCGCGTGCACGAGGGCGACTTCGTGCGCGCCGGCGACCGCCTGAGCGAGGGGCCGGTGAACCCGCACGACATCCTGCGCATCAAGGGGCCGCAGGCCGTGCAGGAGTACCTGCTCAACGAGGTGCAGGAGGTTTACCGCCTGCAGGGCGTAAAGATCAACGACAAGCACATCGGCGTGATCGTGCGCCAGATGCTGCAGAAGGTGCGCGTGATGGAGCCCGGGACCACCGAGTTCCTGGAAGGCGAGACGGTGGACCGTACGGAGTACATGGACACCAACGCCCGCCACATGGCCGAGGGCGGCTCGCCGGCGACCTCGGAGCCCCTGCTGCTGGGGATCACCAAGGCGTCGCTCACCACGCAGTCGTTCATCTCGGCGGCCTCGTTCCAGGAGACCACGCGGGTTCTGACCGACGCCGCCATCCGCGGCGCGCGCGACGACCTGCAGGGGCTCAAGGAGAACATCATCATCGGGCACCTGATCCCCGCGGGCACCGGCATCTACCGGTACAACGAGGTGGAGTTCGGTCCCGAGGGTGCCACGCCGGCCGAGGGCGCGCAGGCGCCCGAGGTGGTGGCCGCCAGCGAGACGGCGACCATCACGGCGTAAGCCGCGACGGTCCGGCAGCACGGACG
>Ga0068898_10095582_pt1 | contig 13481 bp, 1 predicted proteins | sample SoiCruaftwetup5A_FD_65918 | JGI IMG/M metagenome (GOLD analysis project Ga0068898, IMG submission 65918) | Soil microbial communities from Colorado Plateau and Sonoran desert - Soil Crust after wet up 5A (Metagenome Metatranscriptome) | ecosystem: Environmental > Terrestrial > Soil > Desert ...
TTATAATTACTCTTTTTTATCAGTTGATTTTTACCTACCAATACTGTACCTGCCAATCTATTGAATGAGGTGACCGCATGCCCAAGCAACAACAGCCATCTAGCGTTGTCGATGACCAACAGACTTTACCTACCTATCCACCTGTTTTGATGGAACTTCCTGTTGATCGCGTACGTATGCCTCAGCAACTGTTTCGAGAGTCAGAGCTTCGATTTTCCGTGCCTTCCTATGTGGTCGATCTTCTGAACCAGTTCAGCGAAAGCAACCAAGTCACGCTGTTCAGCACGATCGCCACAGCCCTGCATGTCTTCCTGTTTCGATACACGAGACAAGAGGAACTGCTGATCTGGAGTGAGTCGAACGGTCAGCACCAGATGATCCCGTCCTATATCGCGGGGGAACAAGCTTTTACTGATTTGAAGATACATATGCAAGCTATGAAAGAGATGACGGTAGACGACGTTTCGTTTGCTCAAGTGATCCTCACACTGCAAGCGGATTCGTCCCTACAATCATCCGTTGAATATGAATTGAAATTCGCGCTCGACGTGGGCGCGGGTGAATGGTTGGGCACACTTTTCTATAACGCCGAACTGTTCGAGAAGACCACCATTGAGCGTATGGCAACACATTTCGTCACGTTGCTTCAAGGGATTGCAGAGCACCCGAATCTGTCGGTGGCTGAGTTGCCTATGCTGACCGAAGGGGAGCGTCATCAATTGCTCAGCTTGTGGAACCAGACGCAGGCTGATTTTCCAGATGGCTGCACGGTGCAGGAACTGTTCGAAGCGCAAGTCGCACGAACACCAGACGCACTGGCTTTGATTTTTGAAGATGAGACGATGACCTACGCGGAGTTGAACCAGCGTGCGAACCAATTGGCACATTATCTGCGCGGACGCGGTGTAGGACCGGACAAGTTCGTCGGAATCTGTGTGGAGCGTTCGCTGGAGATGATCGTCTGCATCATGGGCGTACTCAAGGCGGGCGGCGCCTATGTGCCACTGGACCCTACATACCCGTCAGAGCGCTTGGCGAATATGCTCGAAGATGTACAACCCGAGGTCTTGTTGACGCAGCAACATGTGCTCGCGGGGCTGCCCGTTGTCGATGGAGATCGGGTGGTTTGCGTGGACACGGCGTGGAGCATGATTGCACAGGAGTCGACGGACAACCCTGTATTGATTAATCAGGCGATTGATCTGGTCTACGTGATCTTCACCTCGGGCTCGACAGGCCGACCAAAAGGCACGATGCTCGAGCATCGCGGCCTGTGCAACATGCTGGCCGAAGCGGTCTCCGTGTTCGAAGTGGGAGCAGATACGCGGTTCTTGCAATTTGCGTCGTTCTCGTTCGACGTGTCGGTCAAGGAGATCTTCACCGCGTTGACTGGCGGTGCCACGCTCTGCATGGCGAAAAAAGACACGCTGATGCCAGGTCCCGCATTTGTCGCTTATTTGCGCGACAAGAAAATCAACACGATGATCCTCTCGCCATCGGTCCTGGCGATGTTGTCGCCAGAGCAGTTGCCTGACATGCGCATCGTGATTACAGGCGGCGAAGCGATCAGTGCGGAATTGGCTTCACGCTGGGCGTCTCATGTTCGCTATTTCAATGCCTATGGTCCGACGGAAGCGACCGTATGGGTCACCTATGCAGAATGGAAGCCTAGCTCGGAGCGCCCGCCGCTGGGCAGAGGAATCCGCAACACCGAACTCTATGTGCTCGATGAGCGGATGCAACCTGTGCCAATCGGCGTAGCAGGTGAACTCTACATCGGCAGTGTCGGTTTGGCGCGGGGCTATCTGAACCGTCCGGAATTGACAGCGGAAAAATTTGTCCGTCATCCGTTCAGTGAGCAGCCAGACGCACGTTTGTACCGCTCGGGTGACTTGGTGCGCTACCGTGCCGATGGGCAGTTGGAGTTCTTGGGACGGGTCGACCATCAAGTAAAAATCCGCGGCTTCCGCATCGAACTCGGTGAGATCGAAGAAATGTTGCTCACTCATCATCAGGTGGAGGACGTGCTGGTGATGGCGCGAGAAGATGAGCCCGGCGACAAGCGTTTGGTCGCGTATGTGGTTGCAAGCGAAGGCAAGCTAACAAACGATGAACTGCGGAGCCATTTGCAAGCGCGTTTGCCAGACTTCATGGTGCCGGCAGCCTTCGTGCTGCTGGAGCGGTTCCCACTGACGCCAAATGGCAAGGTAGATCGCCGCGCATTGCCACAGCCAGTCTGGGAGTCGAGCACCTACGTTGCCCCGCGCACACCGCTTGAAGAGACGTTGGCCGAGATCTGGGGCGAAGTGTTCGGGAGCAAGAAAATGGGGGTCTTGGATCATTTCCTCGAACTGGGCGGTCACTCGTTGTCGGCGATTCAGATTTTGGCGCGTGTGCGCGACCGGTTGAAGATCGAGGTGACGCTCAAGCAACTGTTCGCTCATCCAACAATCGCAGCATTCGCCGCCCAAATGGAGCAGGACCGTCTCGACGGTAAGTTGATCGAGGTCAGCACGATCCGCAAACGGGAGCAAACGGGCGATGCACCGATGTCGATGTCGCAAGAGCGGGTCTGGTTTATCCACCAGATCAACGATGATCATCTGTCCTACAATGCACAAGCGATGTTCCATTGCAAAGGGAACCTCCGCGTGGATGTGCTGGAACAGTGCTTAACCGAATTGGTGCGTCGTCACGAAATCTATCGCACGACTTTCCACGAAGTGGACGGGCAGCCCGTGCAAAGGATTCATCCGCCGTTCCTTGTCCGGGTGCCAGTGATTTCCCTGACCGATGTGCCAGTCGCCGAGCAGGAAGCGGAAGTGCAAAAGCGGATTCATCTGGAGATCCAGCGCTACTTCGACATGGAGCAGTTGCCGTTGTTCCATTTTGCTCTGTACAAGCTCAGCGAAACAGAGCATGTGCTCTTGCATATGGAGCAGCATATGATTCATGACGGCTGGTCGTATAACGTATTCCTTCGCGAACTGCTCGAACTCTATCCGGCCTTTTTGGAAGGGAAACCATCGCCGCTTGCTGAGCCGGGGCTTCAGTTTGCCGATTACGCGCAGTGGCAACAGGACTGGTTGCAAAGTGAAGAAGCACAGAAGCAACTGGCTTATTGGAAGCAGCAATTGGCCGGTTGTCCGCCGATGCTCCAAATACCGACCGACTTTCCACATCCCGCTGTGCCGTCTTACTTGGGTCGATCCTTCCGCGTCGGATTGCCTGTGGAGTTGACGGAGGAACTGAATCGTCTCAGTCGTGAACAAGGGGTGACCTTGTATGCGACGATGCTGTCGGTGTTCTATACGTTGTTGCACCGCTACACGGGACAGGATGATCTGGTCATCGGCTCTGGCGTGGCCAATCGCCGACTGAAAGAGACGGAGAACCTGATCGGGATGATCGTCAACAACATCGCATTGCGTGCGCGAATCTCCCCGCAGATGACGTTCCGCGAACTGATCAACCATGTCGGTTCGATGACGCTCGATGCGTATGCCCATGAGGACTTGCCGTTTGACAGAGTGGTTGAGGCGCTGAACCCAGAGCGTAATCTGGGGATCCATCCGTTGTATCAGGTGATGTTCTCGTTCCACGATTCGGCGATGCCTGAGATGAAGTTGCCAGACCTTGAGGTCGAGTCGAAGTTGGCGCTAAACAGTGGCACTGCCAAATTTGACATGAACATCGTCTCGATTCCGCACCCTGAGCCGCAACGCTCGGAGTCCAATCCGGATGAGTGGATCGGTCTGACGTTGATCTGGGATACCAGCACGGACCTATGGGAAGAGGCGACCGCGTCCCGGATGCTGGAGCATTACCTGAACTTGCTGAAATCTGTAGTTCGCAACCCTGACCAGACGTTGACAGAAATACCGCTGATGTCGGGCGAGGAGCAACAACGTTTGCTGACTGGCTGGAGCGAACCAGACGTGGAAGGTACGTTTGATGGCACGACGCACGAATGGTTCGAAAAACAAGCAGCAGAGACGCCTGACCATACCGCCGTGGTATTCGGAGAAGAAAGTTTGACATACCGCGAACTGAACCGACGGGCGAACCAACTCGCGCATTACTTGCGGGCAAACGGTGTGCAGACAGGCGACATGGTCGGTCTGTTCTTGGAGCGGTCGACAGAAGTGATCGTCAGTGTGCTCGCGGTGATGAAGGCGGGTGGCGCGTATGTACCGATCGATCCAGCGTATCCGCAGGAACGCTTGTCGATCCTGCTTGAAGATACGCAAGTCTCGGTGTTGCTCTCCGTGCGCAGGCTGACCGATCGTTTGCCTGAGCATGGGGCACGCGTGATCCATCTTGATCTGGAGCAGGCATCGATCACAGGCGAGTCAGTGGAAAATCTCGCGCTGACCGTCTCTCGTGATCAGGCGGCGTATGTGATCTTTACCTCAGGATCGACCGGACGACCAAAAGGCGTTGCTGTGCCGCACCGTGGGATCGTGCGCTTGATCAAAGGGGCAACGTTTGTCACGCTGTCCGAAGACGAGACGCTGTTGCAGTTTGCACCGATTTCGTTCGATGCGTCAGTGTTGGAGATGTGGGGGGCGTTGCTAAGTGGCGGTAAACTTGTGATCTTCCCGCCGCACATGCCAACGCTGGAAGAACTCGGGGCGTTCCTGCTGGAGCATCAAATCACCACACTGTTCCTCACCACAGGCCTGTTCCATCAGATGGTCGAAGAGCGGCTGGACGATCTGCGGTATGTGCGCCAATTGCTGTCGGGCGGTGACACGCTGTCGGTGGCTCACGTCACGAAGGTGCTGGAACGACGCCCAGACATCACGTTCGTCAACTGCTACGGCCCGACGGAAAATGCGGTATTTACCACCGTCTATGTGCTGAATGATGTTGCGCAAGTCGGCTCCTCCGTTTCGATCGGGCGGCCTGTTGCCGGCACTCAAGTCTATGTGCTGGATGGCAACTTGCAGCCTGTTCCAGCAGGGGTGGCGGGTGAACTTTGCACAAGCGGTGACGGGTTGGCCGATGGGTATCTACACCGTCCGGAACTGACCGCAGAGAAATTTGTTCCACATCCGTTCGCAGCGGAAAAAGGGAAGTTGCTGTATCGCACCGGCGACTTGGTGCGTTGGCGTGCGGATGGCAATCTGGAATTTGTCGGACGGATCGACAACCAAGTGAAGATCCGTGGTTTCCGCATCGAACTTGGTGAAATTGAAACAAGGCTCGGCTTGCATCCAGAGGTGCGGGAAGTGGCGGTCATCGCACGCCAAGACACGCCAGGCGACAAGCGTCTCGTCGCGTATCTGGTGCTGGAGCGTGACTCGAACATCACTACGCAGGAACTGCGCAATGAACTGAAGGCTGCGCTGCCTGAGTACATGATTCCATCCGCATTCGTGACGCTGGATGCGCTTCCACTCACACACAACGGCAAGGTCGATTATCGCGCATTGCCAGCACCGCAACTTGCGGATATCGAAGTGCGAGACTACACCGCACCGCGCAACGGGTTGGAGGAGCGGATCGCCTCTGTCTTTGAATCGGTCTTGAATGTCGGGCAATTGTCGGTCTATGATCATTTCTTCGAAGTGGGAGGTCACTCGCTCTTGGCGATGCGAACGATCTCAAAATTGCGCGAGGTGCTTCAAGTGGAATTGCCGTTGCGCTGTCTGTTCGATGCACCAACCATCGCGGAGTTAGCCCTGTATATCGAAGAACTTCAACTCGGAGTCGGTGCTGCGGGGATGTCGGCGGAGATCGTCCCAGTGCCACGAACGGGAGAGATGCCGCTTTCCTTCTCGCAGCAACGCCTGTGGTTCTTGGATCGCTTCTTGCCAGAGAATCCGGTCTACAACATTCCGTTTGCCATGCGTGTGCGCGGCGAACTGAATCTCGATGCGTTGCAAAAAAGTGTTCAAGCAATCGTCGCTCGCCATGAATCGCTTCGCACCACGTTCCGTGAAACGGATGAGTGCGGCATGCAGGTGATCGCACCCCAGCAAGAGTTGGTCGTATCGCTCGTCGACCTGACCGAAAACGACCCAGCGGCTCGCGAGGAGTTGGCGGAGCGCTTGGTTCATGAAGAAGCACAGCGTCCATTTGATCTGGTCAACGGGCCGTTGTTCCGTGCCAGCGTCGTGCGACTTCATGAGACAGAGCATGTGCTGATTCTAAACCAGCATCACATCATCTCCGACGGTTGGTCGATGGGTGTGCTCAGCCGCGAATTGAAAGCGTTCTATACAGCGTATCTCCAAGGGACGGTTGTGGAATTGGCTCCGTTGCCCGTGCAGTACGCTGACTATGCCGTGTGGCAACGCGAGTGGCTACAAGGCGATGTGTTGGAACAACAGCTTGCGTATTGGAAGGAGCAATTGGCGGGCGAGTTGCCGATTCTGCAACTGCCAACAGACCGTCCACATCCGCCTGTGAAAACCTACAACGGTGCCTTGAAACGATTCACATTGCCGTCTGCTAGTATCGACGAACTGAAACGTTTGAGCGGCGAGCAAGGCGTCACCCTGTTCATGACGATGCTGACCGCCTTCAAGACATTGCTCTACCGATACACAGGTCAAACCGATTTGATCGTAGGCTCGCCGATTGCGGGGCGTAACCGTGCCGAACTAGAAGGTCTGATCGGCTTCTTCGTCAACACGCTGGTGTTCCGTACAGACTTCAACGACGAGCCAACGTTCCGCGACCTGTTGATCCGTGTGCGCGACATGGTAGTGGCGGCGTTTGCGAATCAAGATGTGCCGTTTGAAAAATTGGTCGAAGAGTTAAAACCAGAACGCCACACCGCCCATTCGCCACTGTGCCAAGTCATGTTCCAGATCGTATCTGGATTCCAGTTGGAGTTGCCAGGTCTTGCTGTCGAGTTGCTGGAGCCAGAAACGGGAACAGCCAAATTCGATCTCACCCTGACTGTGATCGAAGAAGGGGATGAGTTGACGGGACGGATCGACTATAACACCGATCTATTTGACGCTGCGACGATTGAGCGGATGATCGAAAACTTCCAGACGCTGTTGACGAGCATCGTCACCCATCCAGATCAATCGGTAGCGACCCTACCGATCCTGTCTGAGAGCACGCGTCAGCACCTGCTCTTGGCAGGGAACCAAGCAACCGACTATCCGCGCAACTTCACCGTCGCGCAATTGTTCGAAATGCAAGTGGCGAAAACGCCGGAGAATGTCGCGGTCGTTGATCAGGGGCGGACGATCACCTATCAGGAACTGAACCACCGTGCGAACCAACTGGCCCACCATTTGCAAAAGGTTGGTCTGGGAGCAGGCACGCTGGTCGGCCTCTTCCTCGAACGTTCGCTGGATAGCATCGTGGCGATGCTTGCCACGTTGAAAGTGGGCGGCGCGTATGTGCCGTTTGATCCTGCGTATCCAGAAGAACGCCTGACCTATATGATCGGTGACACACAAGTGCCTGTGCTAATCACGACGGACGAGTTGAGCAAGCGAGTACCGACACAGCCTGCCCACCTGATTTGTCTGGATACACTAGCGAACACAATCGCTGATCAGCCAACGATCAACGTACCACTCACGGGTACCAGCGAAAGCCTCGCCTACATCATGTACACATCCGGTTCGACCGGTCAGCCAAAAGGGGTCATGGTGCCACATCGTGCCATCGTGCGTTTGGTCAAAGAGCAGAACTATGTGGAGTTGACCGAGCGCGATGCCTTGCTGCAATTCGCACCGATTGCGTTTGATGCTTCGACGTTTGAGATCTGGGGTGGTCTGCTAAGCGGTGGACGCGTCGTCGTGTTCCCACCACATCTGCCAACGCTTGAGGAATTGGGCAGCTTTATCCTCTCGCACAATATCACCACGCTGTGGCTGACGGCGGGCTTGTTCCATCAGATGGTAGAAGAACGCTTGGAAGATCTGCGCCATGTGCGTCAACTGCTGGCAGGGGGCGATGTGCTGTCGGTGGCGCATGTCCGTAGCGTCTTGGAGCGTTACCCAGAAATCAAGATGATCAACGGCTACGGGCCAACGGAAAATACGACCTTTACCTGCTGCTATGTGATGAGAGAGCCGGAGCAGGCAGGGAACACGGTGCCGATCGGCCAAGCGATTCATAACACCCAAGTCTACATTTTGGATGGGCAGATGCAGCCTGTGCCAATCGGGGTGGCAGGTGAGTTGTACACAGGTGGTGATGGTCTGGCGCAGGGGTATTTCAACCGCCCTGACCTGACCGCCGAGAAATTTGTTCCGAATCCGTTCGGGGAAACAGGCTCGATGCTGTATCGCACAGGTGACTTGGTGCGCCGTCTGCCAAATGGCAACATCGAATTCCTCGGACGCCTCGACAACCAAGTGAAGATCCGCGGGTTCCGCATTGAACTCGGCGAGATTGAGGCGGAACTTGGCAGACATCCGCACGTCAGCGATACGGTGGTGACGGTGCGTGAAGCGAAGCCTGGTGATAAGCGGATCGTCGCTTATGTGGTGCTCGATCAACTCCTGAGCGTCACGTCGCGGGAACTGCGGTATTTCCTGAAAGCAAAATTGCCAGAGTATATGTTGCCGAGCGCCTTCGTTCTGCTGCAAACGTTGCCGCTGACCCACAACGGGAAAGTGGACTACCGCGCACTGCCAGACCCAACCGACCTGCTCGGAGTGGATGCCGAATATGTCGCACCGCGCAATGAGCAGGAAGAAAAATTGGCTGCGATCTTCGCGGAGATTCTGGGTCTTAACCAAGTGGGCATCCATGACCACTTCTTCGACAACGGCGGGCATTCGCTGCTAGCGACACGAGTGACCTCAAGGGTGCGTCAAGTGTTCGGCATCGAGTTGCCGCTCCGTTCGTTGTTTGAAGCACCGACGGTTGCCAGTCTGGTCGAGCACCTGAAGGGGCTGGAACAACTGCCTGGCATGAGTTCACAAGCATCTACGATCTTGCCAGTCGACCGTGCGCAGGACTTGCCGGTGTCGTTCGCTCAACAGCGTCTGTGGTTCTTGGATCGTTTCATGCCGGACACAGGGGTCTATAACATGCCGCTTGCTCTGCGTTTGCAGGGGGAGTTGAACCTAGAGGTGCTGGAGCGGAGTTTAGGGGAGATTGTGGCGCGTCATGAATCGCTTCGCACGATCTTCCAAGATGGCGAGGAGAGTGCCCTGCAGGTGATCACTTCACCTGAGCAGTGGACAGCTCAGGTCATCAATCTGGAACAGGTGCCGGCCGAGCATCGTGATGCGGAGTGTCTGCGGATGCTGGGCGCTGAGGCGTTACGCGGCTTTGATTTGACGGGAGGGCCGCTGTTCCGAGCGTTGATCTGGAAATTGAACGCCGATGAGCATGTACTGCTCCTGAACATGCACCATATCATCTCGGATGGCTGGTCGATGGGCATTTTCATGAAGGAATTGGCGGCTCTCTATGAGGCGTTTGCCAAGGGGCAACCATCGCCGCTTCCTCCGTTGCCGATTCAGTATGCGGACTTCTCCTTCTGGCATCGCGAGTGGTTGAAGGGTGACGTGCAAGCCGAGCAACTCGGCTATTGGAAGGAAAAGCTCAAGGGCGAATTGCCGGTGCTGCAATTACCAACCGATCGTCCGCGCCCTGTTGTGATGACCTATCACGGTGCGATGGAGCGATTCTCGATTCCATCGACGCTGACTGGGCCATTGCGCACGCTGAGCCAAAGAGAAGGCGTCACGTTGTTCATGACGTTGCTCGCTGCCTTCAAGACGTTGCTCTATCGCTATACAGGTCAAGAAGACGTGATCGTCGGCACGCCGATTGCTGGGCGCAACCATGCGGAGATCGAAGGGCTGATCGGCTTCTTCGTCAACACGCTGGCGATGCGCACCGAATTGTCCGGTGACATCGCGTTCCGCGACCTGCTCGAACGCGTGCGTCAGACAGCGCTCGATGCGTATGCTCACCAAGAGATTCCGTTTGAAGCGTTGGTCGAAGAGTTGCAGCCAGACCGCGATATGAGCCATGCGCCGCTGTTCCAAGTCTTGTTCCAGATCGTCTCGGGCAATCGATTGCAACTGCCAGGGATTGAGGTCTCCGCCGTGGAGTTACCAACGAATACGGCCAAATTCGATTTGACGATGTCTTTGGTAGAAGAGGGAGACCGATTGGTGGGTCGCCTCGACTACAACACCGATTTGTTTGACCGTGCGACCATCCAGCGGATGCTGGAGCACTTCCAGACCTTGCTGGCGGGCATTGTCGTGAATCCTGAGCAACCGTTGTCCCAATTGCCGCTGGTCTCGGAAGCGATGCGTTCGCGCCTGCTGGTGGAAGGCAACGAGCCGATGGTCTATCCACGCGAACTCACCGTCCAGCAACTGTTTGAAGCGCAAGTGCAGAAGACTCCAGACCACACGGCTGTTGTCTACGCGGGTCAAGACGTGAGCTATGCGGAACTGAACGCGCGTGCGAACCAACTGGCACACACGTTGAAAAAGGCAGGTGTGGGTGCAGGCACGCTGGTCGGCATTTTCTTAGAAAGGTCGCTCGATGCGATCATCGCCATGACCGCTGTGCTCAAAGCGGGCGGTACGTATGTGCCGCTGGACCCAACGTATCCGCCGGAGCGCTTGGCGTACATGGTGGAGGATACGCAGGTTCCTGTGCTGATCACGCTTGAGACATGGCAAGACCGTCTGCCACTTCATCAGGCACACGTGATCCTCCTCGATGGGGAAGCCGAGGCGATTTGGCACGAATCGACGGAGAACCCAGAGCCAATCGGCACGGGAGATAGCCTCGCTTATATCATGTACACGTCTGGCTCTACAGGCCAGCCAAAAGGGACGATGGTGCCGCATCGTGGCATCGTGCGGCTCGTGCAGCCGAACCAGAACTACGTGGAGTTCTCGGAGCGAGATGTGTTGTTACAGTTTGCGCCGATTGCGTTTGACGCATCCACGTTTGAGATCTGGGGTGGTTTGCTAAATGGTGGCCGTGTCGTCGTGTTCCCGGCTCATCTGCCGACGCTCGAAGAATTGGGCAGGTTCATTCTGGAGCATGGCGTGACGACCGTGTGGCTGACAGCGGGCTTGTTCCATCAGATGGTGGAAGAACGCTTGGAGGATCTGCGACAGGTGCGCTGGTTGCTGGCGGGCGGTGATGTGCTGTCGGTGGCACATGTGCGCAAAGTGCGCGAACAATTGCCTGAGGTCAAGATGGTAAACGGCTACGGGCCGACGGAAAACACGACATTTACCTGCTGTCATGTGCTGACACAGGGGGATGAAGTGGGATATTCGGTGCCGATTGGTAAAGCGATCGGCGGCACCCAAGTCTACATTTTGGATGGGCAGATGCAGCCTGTACCAATCGGTGTGGCGGGTGAATTGTACACGGGCGGGGATGGTCTGGCGCACGGGTATTTCAAGCGTCCGGATCTTACCGCTGAAAAGTTCGTACCGAATCCGTTCGCTGAGGACCCACATGCGAAGTTGTATCGCAGTGGCGACTTGGTTCGTCGTCTGCCAAACGGCACGATTGAGTTCCTCGGACGTTTGGACAGCCAAGTGAAAATTCGCGGGTTCCGCATTGAACTGGGCGAAGTGGAGAGCGTATTGGCTCAGCATCATGAGGTGCGGGAGTGTTGCGTGCTGGTTCGCAGTGATGACGCTGGGGAAAAACGTTTGGTGGCTTACGTAGTCACGCAAGCAGGAGAAGCGAGTCTGCCAGCCCTGCGCGAATTTGTAAAAGAAAAACTGCCGACATACATGGTGCCTGCCGCTTACGTTTCGCTCGAAGCGTTGCCGCTCACACCGAACGGCAAAGTCGATCAACGCGCTTTGCCGCAGCCAGAACTGGTGGCTGAGGACGCACCCGACTATGTGGCACCACGCACGGAAGTTGAACAACGACTCGCTATGCTCTGGCAAGAGTTATTCGGTGTGCGCACAGTCGGTCTCTACGATCATTTCTTCCATCTCGGCGGCTCTTCGTTGCTGGCGTTGAAACTGGTGTCTCGCATGCGACATGTGTTCCAAGTTGAGATGCCACTGCAAAAATTGTTCGAGCGTCCGTTGCTGCTTGATGTCGCGGCGGAGGTCGAAACGTTGAAAACGAGCGGGGCCAATGAAGTGGGGGCCGCCTCCCCATCGATTCAACCGCGGAGAGATCGCTATGCGCCGTGCCCGTTGTCATTTGACCAAGAGGAACTGTGGCAATTGGAGCAAGAAGAGCCAGGGAATAGCGTCTACAATGTCAACATCGTGACCCATTTGGATGGCGAGTTGGATGTGGCGGTCTTGGAGCGCAGTATTCAAGAGATCGTGCGCCGTCATGAAGCGTTGCGCACGCGCTTTGAAGTGCAGGCTGGGCAGCCGGTGATGGTGGTGATGCAGGACTTGTCGTTGCCGCTTACCGTGGTCGATCTGGACGTATCGCATCTGTCGCTGGAGCAACGGGAAGCGGAAGCGAAGCACTTGGCTGTTCAGTTTGCCAAGCGGCCATTTAACTTGAATGCGGGGCCACTGATTCGCGTTCGTCTGATTCGCAAGACGGCCGTTCAGCATACGTTGCTGGTGACGATGCATCACATCATCACGGACGGCTGGTCGAACGATGTGTTCCTGCGCGAACTGTCTGTGCTGTACACCGCGTTCCTGAGCGGGGAATCATCGCCACTGCCAGAACTGTCGATTCAGTTTGCCGACTACGTGTTGTGGCAGCGGGAGACGCTGAAGGGCGAGGGTCTTCAGCAGTTGCTTGCCTACTGGAAGCAACAGATGAGTGGGGCTCCACAGGCGCTTCATCTGCCGACCGACTATCCGCGCCCAGAGAACCGCACGTATCGGGGAACCAAAGAGCCGCTTGCACTGCCGCGTACTCTCTCCGATCAGGTAAAGGAATTGTCGCAACGCGAAGGCGTGACGATGTTCATGACGATGCTGGCTGCGTTCAACGTGTTGCTGTACTCGCATGCAAAACAAGAGGACATCGTGCTCGGCACACCGATGGTGAACCGTCATCGTATGGAAACGGAAGATCTGATCGGGTATCTGCTCAGCGTCCTGCTGATGCGTAGCGACTTGTCGGGCGACCCAACGTTCCGTGAGTTGCTGGCGCGGGAACATGCGATGGTGCTCGAAGCATTTGCTCACAAAGACATGCCTGTGCAAGTGCTGATGGACGAACTGGCGGTGGACGAGAAGCGTCGCGACCCGTTGTACCATGTGATGTTTGTCTACTACGACCTGCAAGAAGAAACACCGATCAACTTCCCAGGCTTGCATGTCCGCCGTGAACTCGTCAACAACGGCACATCCGAATTTGAGTTGATGCTGGTGCTTGGCGAGCGTGATGGCGAAGTGAACGGACGATTCGATTACAACACCGATCTGTTTGACCGAGCGACAATTGTTCGTTTTGGTAAGCAGTTGATCGGAATGCTGCAAGCGATTGTGGCCAATCCGGAGATTCGGGTATCAGAGCTTGCGAAGAAGATGATGCAGACTGTGTAAATGTGCATAGAAAGAACGAAG
>Ga0068898_11052205_pt1 | contig 13350 bp, 2 predicted proteins | sample SoiCruaftwetup5A_FD_65918 | JGI IMG/M metagenome (GOLD analysis project Ga0068898, IMG submission 65918) | Soil microbial communities from Colorado Plateau and Sonoran desert - Soil Crust after wet up 5A (Metagenome Metatranscriptome) | ecosystem: Environmental > Terrestrial > Soil > Desert ...
CCTGCATAAGCTCTAAGTACCGTTCGCCAAGTTGGTGGATAGTTGCAGGAAGATGGAAATTGTGAGAGTATTCGATTTCTAAGTGGAAGGTTCCATCGATGATGGAAAAGAAAAACTCTAGCAAGGTTGTGCGTTTTTGGTCAGGAGGGGATAAACGGCGATCGCGTTCTTCCTCTATAAACTCAAATAACTCGAAAGAGGGGACAGACCGATTTCCCAGATAATTGGCTCGTACTGGTGTGAGATGAGCATCAGGGTAGATATAGTTGGGCAATCGGTCGGATATCCAATCAAAAGTAGTGCCATTCATCGGTAGCCCATCAAATTTCTCTCGGATATCCTTGATGGTTTTCTCCCACTTCTCCTCATGCTGTACCATAACCCCAACAGGGAAATTGACAGCAAAGTTCCCCACACTTTCCCAGAACATGTGGTTATCACCCAGATCCCTACCGTGACTGCGATGACTGACTACTACCCAAGACTTGCCACTCCAGTCGCCAATGAGCTTGTACAGAGGAGCGAGTAAAACAGTATAAAGGTTGCACCCATAGTGCCGTTTGGCGTTGCGTAACAGCATATCGCTCTCGCTTCTCGTTAGGGTAAATCGTTGGCTGGAGGCAGAAGCCTCAATGTTCACTCCCTTAATGTGGTCAAAGGGAACGCTGAACGTATATTCCTGAGAAGGAAACTGAGATTTCCAATAATCAACATGGCTGGTTAAGGTTCCACGATTGTCTGCATTTAGGAGCAGACGCGCATAATCTGCATAGGACGGTAAAGTGGGGTTTTCAAAGCGAAGCTCACCACCTACCAACATCTGGTTATAGGCGTACCAGAGTTCCTTGAATAGCACACTGGTACTCAGCATATCAGCGATGATATGGTGCGCGATCAGGGTGATGTCGTAGGACGATTCATCAACCTTGACTACAATTGTTGCCAATAGCGGCCACTCGTCAATCCGAAGTTTCTGGCTGATTTGCTGTACTTTAGAACGGATTTGTTCATCTCGCTGTTCTGCTGTGAGATAACTACCATCATGGAATTCTACAGTCACTTGTTTTTCCAAGCCCATCACTTGCTGCTGCCATTGCCCATTTCGTTGGACAAACACGGTACGCATAGCAGCATGACGTTCCACCATTAGGTTGAACGCTTTGTTAAAAATATCCAGATTCAAGGCTTGGTGGTATCGAAAACGTGTGTACCCCATCCACTGGTAAGGAGGCTCGAAGTATGCCATCATCCAACGTTGAGCGGAACCCAACGGCAAAAATTCGCCTGATTCATCAGTCTTGCCTTGTTCCGGTTTCGGATGATTCCCATCGAGCAGAGCCTGTAACGCTTTACGATCTAGCTTGCCATTATGATTCTTGGGCAAGCTGGGCAACCATTCTATCCGTTGAGGAATCATGTAATCAGGCAACTGTCGAGAGAGATGTTGCTTGATTTGTCGATTGTCTACCTTGCTCCCAGACAACCAAGCTATCAACCTTTTGTGTCCAGCTCCATAATCTACCGCCAAAACCGCCGCCTCACGCACTGCTGAGTGAGTATTGAGAACGCTCTCGATTTCTCCCAGTTCTACACGAAAACCGCGAATTTTGACTTGGTGGTCGATACGTCCGTGGTATTCAAAACTACCATCTGGCAATTCCTTCGCGAGATCGCCAGTGCGATAGAGATACTCTCCGGGAATTTCGGGGAAGGGATTCGCTCGAAAGGCTTCTGGTGTGCGCTGTGGGTCGTTCAGGTAACCTTTAGCCAGTTGTACGCCTCCAATCCAAAGCTCTCCTAGCTGACCGATCGCAACAGGCTGCATTTGCTCATCGAGAATCCTGATGGAGACATTGTCAATAGCTTTGCCAATAGGAATACGGTCTGTTACCTTCTCGTCAGGACGCTGACTAATAATATGACAGGTCACGTCGATGGATGCTTCGGTAGGTCCATACAGGTTTGCAAGTCCAGTCCCCATTCCGTACTTGTCAATCCAACGTTGTATAAACGGTAAGGGTAGCGCTTCACCACTAAAGATTAACCAGCGCAGGTCAGGAAAAGTCCAGGATTCATCTTCCAAAGCACTGATAAACTCTCCAAACAGTGAAGGGACAAAGTGCATAATATTGATGCGAGCATCCTTCATCCACTGTGCGAATTCCCAAGGATTGATCACGATTGCCCTCTCTACTGGGCAAATCGTCGCTCCCTCCATCAACGTCCAGAAGAGTTCCCAGACGGATATATCGAAACAGAAAGACGTTTTCTGCGCTACGCGATCGCCAGGTTGCAATTGGAAGGTATCCTGCATCCAGTCTAGGCGATTCATATAGCCCTGATGATTTAGCATGACACCCTTGGGGCGACCCGTGGAGCCAGACGTATATAGAACCGTCATTAAATCATCAGGGTCATTGGTGTAGGGGGGATCTTCGTCTGAGAAAGTAGACCAAGTGTTTTGACTCACTTGCGTCAACTGTTTTGTTGCGTTGAAAGTTTCTCCCTCATCCAAGAACATCAGGGTATGCAATGGCAACTCGGCATCCAAGCATTCTTCAAGTTTCGACGTTACCTGGTACTCAGTCAGCAAAGTGCCAATCTTGGCATGGTCGAGAATGTATCGAATACGTTCTCCTGGGTAGGAAGGGTCTAGGGGAACGTAAGCTCCTCCAGCCTTGAGGATACCCAAAATTCCTATTAGCATGAGAGGCCCGCGCTGCACCATAATGCCGACCAGAGTGTTAGGTTTTACACCCTGACTACGTAAATAATTGGCAACTTGATTAGAAAGGCGGTGCAACTGTGCGTAAGCGAGTTGAGTTTCCCCGTGCAGAACAGCTACAGCATCAGGAGTTTTCTCAGCCTGTTCAACAATCTTGAGGTAGGGAATTTTCGTAATTGTGTTCATTAAAGACCTTCCGGTTACGTTTCAATCGTGTTAGTGGATTCGTGCAACCCTTGATCTAGGTCACCCAATTTTGGATTGTGGATTTTGGATTTTGGATTGGCTCTGTCTTGAAAGAACGGAGCTTGGAATTCGGTAATTTTTTGATGATTCCCTTTTCAAAGGGAGGCTCGAAACCCATTTTTTTGGCTAGACCGAATGGTTAGCAAAATGGATTTACCGAGCTACCTGTTTCCCGAATTTGCTGAGTGTAGAAGCCATTTCTTGCAAACTCCTACAACTGAGCAAGGCTTGGCGATCTACTTTTCCATGTAGCTTTTCTAAATGGATAACGAGGCGAATGCGTTCTAGGGAATCCACACCGAAGTCTGCTTCTAAATCGTTATCCATTGCATCGGCAGCGATCGGGAAGTGAAAGATTTCTTCTGCTACCTGCCGCAGCGTAGACTCAATGCTGACATTTCCTAGTGATGCTTGCTGTAGCTGTTTTACCTGTCTCCCGGATGGGTCGAGTGTAGAAGCCATTTCTTGCAAACTTCTACAACTGAGCAAGGATTGGCGATTTTCCTTTCCGTATAGCTTTTCTAGGTGAGTAATGAGGCGAATACGTTCTAGCGAATCCACACCTAAGTCTGCTTCTAAATCTTTGTCCATCTCATTAACTGTGATGGGAAAGTGGCAAATTTCTTCCGCTACCTGTCGCAGTGTGGACTCAGTATTGGTATCTCCAGTTAATGCCTGTTGGGGTTTTGATTCCTGCTGGGGTTGAATAGTCAGTGAAACCAGCTCTTCAATCTGATTAATGTATTCCCTCATTAAGTTATCAATAAGGGAAAGCCCAAAAAAGTTGTAGTCGTAACTTGCAAACAGATGCAAACAGTCGTCAAATATCTCCTGTAAAATATCCAAGGTTCCAGGCGCGTTAATGCCACCCGCTTGATAAGCCATCACCTTGACACAACCGTACTGATTTTTAATATGAGTGTGTCCTGTGTAAGGAAAGTAGAGATTGGATTTCAAGATACTCTGAAACATAGATAAGCTATGCTCAGGTATTTTGCCGTCTTCCAACGCTATATTTTCCCGGAAAATTTTGCCCATCTGGCGAGTCTGAGCGCGGTCAAGACCAGTGGCTATTCCATTTTGGATTTCCTGATGAATACGGTTTAACAGAACTTGCCAGTCTTCTTCTGGTTGGGGTAGCGCAAAACTAAGGGCTAAATTCTGAGCGAAACTGCTCACAACATGGGAAGCATCCGCTCCAGGATACACTCTTCCGCTAGTAGGAACTTGAATGATCGCGTTTTGGGAAGACTGTTCAAACTTGACAACAGTTCGCAGAAAAGCGCCCAGCAGCAGAGAATTTACAGGCAATCGCCACTCACGAGTCTTGGCGATGAGTTTAGCCGTGGTATCGCGTCCTAAAAGGTACTTCTGACTGTAGAATTGGGGGCGCGGGTAGTTAACAGTTGCGCCTTTGGGGTTCCAGAAATAAGAAATCTTCCCCTGACTGTTCGTATACTCGGCAAGTGCTCGGTCTTCTTCTACATCGTGCCAAGCATTCATGGCTCCAACCACTTGAGAGTAATCGTTTAGTGTGGTGGAAGGCGGTAGATTCGGTTGCTCATTGTAGAGGCGTGCGCGATAAAGTTCCATAAATTCGCGCAGAATTATATGATTGCCGAGACCATCAGAGATTAAATGTTCGTTGCCTAAAAAGAGCTGATAGACTGAATCTTCCAGACGGAGTACAGAAAATTGATGGAGCGGCCATTGGGCCAGTTGCCATTCGTAATTGAGCCATTGATGTATCTCCTCTGCTACAACCCGTTCTCGCTCGTCCTCATCTAAATGCCTGATATCAGTGATGGGAATTTCGGGGGGAGTTGGAGCGTCTAGAACTTCTAATTGGTAGTCTTTGAAGGAAGTGGCACCAGTCGGGATGCGAAAGCGCGATCGCAACATGGGATGCCTTTGCAGTAAGTCTTTCCAGGTTTGCCAAGCAACGTCTAAGTCGAAAGATCCCTGTAAACGCAAGGTGGAGAATAGGCTGTTTGAATTCAGAAGCCAATGGCTGATTGCAAGAGGATACTGGCTATGAAGCATTTCCAGACTATTGAACTCTTGCTCCTGCTGTAAAGCCAACTTTTCGGGTTTCACAACTCCAGTTTTCTCAGTGCTTTCCCCAATGTTTACTGTGTCTTGCCTTTCATTGGAAAGCCACTCCTCAAATACATGAATAATTTCTCTTACGGTTTGCAACTGCATCAGATCCCGTAAAGATAACTTGCTACTAAATGCTGTCTTTTGAGCGTCTGGAATCAATTTCATCAGACCATTCATTAGCTGCGTCATCATAATGGAATCTAAGCCAAGCTCTCCCTCTAGCGACATATCCAAACCTATATGGCTTTGATGGATGCCAGTTGTCTTAGCAACTAGAGAAAGGATGCGCTGCTCTAGATTCGTTTCAGGAATGCTGGAATCGGGAATCTCTTGTTTCTGGACTTGGACTGGCTTCTGCTGGTCGTTTGTATCTACCTCTGCTGTCTCAAACCAGAAGCGTTGCCGCTGGAAGGGATAGTTAGGTAGAGGAACTCGACAGCGATGGTAATCCCTGTCAAAACCAGACCAGTCTACTGCTACTCCCTGCACAGACAATGAAGCCAAACTCTGGAGCAACTGCTGCCAATCATCCTGTCCTCGGCGCAGGGAATGCAGCCAAACCCCCACTCCCTCAGGCAAGCACTGTCGTCCCATTCCCAGCAGTACCGGATGCGGACCAATCTCGACAAACAGTTCATAGCCCAATGCCTTTAGCGTCTGTATGCCTGCCGCAAATTTCACGGGTTCCCTGACTTGGCGACGCCAATAGCCCACTTGACCCACCTCGGCTGCTTCTAGCAGTTGCCCGGTAACACTGGAAATCAGGTCTACCTGTGGATGGGCGTAGTTAATCTCAGATGCTCGCTGCTCAAAGGCTTCTAGCATTGGCTCCATTAAGGGGGAGTGGAAGGCATGAGAGACTCTCAAGGGTCGAGTCTCAATTCCTTGAGCCTCTAGTTTTCGGAGTACCGCCTGTACCGCCTCTCCTACTCCTGAGATAACCACGTTTTGCGGACTGTTAATCGCTGCAATAGCCACTTGGTGAGCGTAGGGAGTCATAGCCTCCGCTACCTGTGCCTCTGTTGCCAACACTGCCGCCATCTCACCGCCCAATGGCTGGGCTTGCATCAGTTGCGATCGCTCGGCAATTAGCTTCAGACCATCTTCAAGGCTAAACACCCCCGCTACACAAGCCGCCACGTATTCCCCAACACTGTGACCCAGAACCGCATCAGGTTTGATGCCCCAAGAACTCCATAACTCGTACAGAGCATATTCCAAAGCAAACAGGGCGGGTTGAGTGTAAGCTGTTCGATCTAAGGGGGAATTCTCACCCTCTGCCGGATAGAGTACAGACAACAGAGGCTGCTCCAGATAGGGACACAGGATGGTGTCGCAGCGCTCTAGGGCTTGGCGGAAGGTGGGCTGCGTGTCGTAAAGCTGACGCCCCATTCCCAGGTATTGAGAGCCTTGACCAGTGAACAGGAAAGCTACCTTGGGGCGATGGTTATCCTTAACCTGCCCAGCGAACACCCCACCTAGGTTGTCCCCAGCCCTGTAGACACCCATAGGGTGGCTTCTCGTAGAGTAGGCAGCTAACTGTTGGCACGCTTGCTCTGAGGATTCAGCGACTAGAGCCAGCCGATGAGCAAAGTGCGACCGACCTGTATTGATGGTGAAGCCGATGTCCGCCAGATTTAGGGAGACATGGGTTCTAAGGTAAGTTTCAAAGCGGTTGGCGAGCTGTTGCAATGCGTCTTCACTTTTTGCCGAAAGGTGGAGCAAATGTAGGGGTCGTTCCACTTCCGCCTGTACAGGTTCGCGGGCTGGGGCTTCTTCCACCACTAAGTGAGCATTTGTCCCACTCAAGCCAAACGAACTCACCCCTGCTAAACGTCGCACCTCTCCCCCAAGCCAGGGAGTTGCTTGTGTCGGAATCTTGGCAGGTATCTCGTCTAATGAAATGTGAGGGTTGATTTCGTGAAAGTGCAAATGAGCTGGAATCTCTTGATGTTGCAGTGCCAGGACAACCTTGATTAGACTTGCCACCCCAGCTGCCACTTCCAGGTGACCAATGTTCGTCTTCAATGAACCAATTACTAAGGGCTTGTCCTCAGAACGCCCCTCGCCTAGCACCGCACCCAAGGCTCGCACCTCGATCGGGTCACCCAAGGCTGTTCCCGTACCATGGGTCTCCACATAGCTCATCTCCGTCGGCTCTACCTTAGCATTAGCCAGAGCCTGACGAATGACTGACTGTTGAGCAGCTCCATTGGGAACCGTGAGTCCACTACTAGAACCATCCTGGTTGACTGCCGAACCTCGAATCAGAGCTAGGATGTTGTCATTGTCAGCAATGGCATCCGAGAGACGCTTGAGTACAACCATCCCACAACCCTCTCCCCGCACATAGCCGTCAGCTTTGGCATCGAAGGTTTTGCAGCGACCATCAGGAGCCAAGGCTCGAGTCTTGGACAGGTATTGGGTCACCTCCGGTGATAGCATCAGACTCACCCCACCAGCCAGGGCTAAGTTGCACTCTCCCGCACGAAGGCTTTGGCAAGCCAGATGCACGGTCACTAGCGACGTCGAGCAAGCTGTATCAACGGCTAGGCTTGGACCCTGTAAACCCAAAACGTAGGACAAGCGACCAGCAGCAAAGCAAAAAGCGTTTCCCGACCCGGTATAGGCATCGATAGGAGTAGAGGTTTTAATTTGAGCTTTTGCATAGTCGTCAATACCAATTCCGACAAAGACCCCAGTTCGGCTACCAACGAGCTTGTGGGGCGATAAACCCGAATGCTCTAGGGCTTCCCAGCTCACCTCCAATAGCAGTCGCTGTTGGGGGTCCATGCTCGCAGCTTCCCTGGGCGTAATTCCGAAGAATTGGGGGTCGAACTGGTCTACCTGCTCCAGAAATCCACCGTATCGAGCGTACATCTTTCCGGGCGTATCAGGGTCTGGGTCATAGTAAGCATCGATATCCCATCGATCTGCGGGAACCTCCCTGATCGCATCCACTCCATTGCGTAATAGCTGCCAGAATGCCTCTGGGTTGTTGGCATTGCCAGGAAACCGACAACCCATGCCAATGATGGCAATTGGTTCAGTTTTTGCACGCTCTGCCGCTTCGAGTTTGGCTCGCGCTTCCTTCAGCGCGAGGAGCGCACGTTGCAAAGGAGATAGCTGATCGACTCTTTCAGAAATACTGTTCATCTCACTTCCTCACTGCTACAGTAATGCTTCTAGTTCTGCGAGTTCCTTTGCAACTAACGCTTCAACTTCTTCTTTTGAAAGTGTTTCTATTCCTGCCACAATCATGGCTCGCTCATTTGCATCATTCTGCAATTGGGTGTCAACTGTCGAGCGTGTTTCCCAGCCTAGTACCACCCTGGCAAGATACTCACAAAGGTCTTTAATTGTCGGATAGTCAAAGGCTAAAGTTGCAGGTAAAGATTTTCCTATACTGGCTTCCAGGCGATTCTTCAACTCCACTGACGTAAGAGAGTCCATACCCATTTCAAAAAAGCCTCGATCCAGTCCTGGTAAGTGGGATGGATTTAGGCCTAGAACTTTGGCAACTTCACCTTGAATGTGAGCAATTAGTAAATCCTGACGTTTGCTTGCCGGAGCCTTTTCTAATTGCCGCATAAGTTGGGGTTTCTCAACTAACGGCTGGTGTTCTTGTGCCTGTAGGGGGACTCCAAGCTTTTCCAAAAGAGAACTCCGCCCTTTAGCTTCATAAATAGCTCTGAATACGCTCCAGTCAACCTTAGCCACTGTTGCCTGGATTAAATCTGTTCCTAGAAGCTGTCCTAATGTTTCGATGGCTGGCTCTGGCTGCAATGCCTCCAACCCCATCCGGGTCAACCCCGTTTGGTAATCTGCACCAGCCATACCACCACCAGCCCAAGGTCCCCAATTGATACTCAAGGCTGGCAATCCAAGCGCACGGCGATGATGGGCAAATGCATCGAGAAAATGGTTCGCAGCCGCATAATGCAGTTGACCCTTGGAACCTAGCAGCGACGAGATGGAGGAAAAGCAGACGAAAAAGTCTAAGCTCATCTCCTGAGTTAGCTGATGCAAAATCCACGTCCCTACTGTCTTGGGTTGAAGGACAGATTGAAGCGTTTTGAAGTCCATCTCTTGTATGGTCTGATATCCTAGTAGACCAGCGGCATGAATAACCCCTCGCAGTGGTGGATGGTTGCTATGCAACTGTTCAAACACTGAAGACATCTGTGCTAAGTTACTCACATCAGCCTGAGCCACTGTTACAGTAGCGCCCAAAGCTTCCAAGCCTTGAATCGCTGTAATCCGTCCCCAGATATCCGTATCGTGAGAAAGCTTTTCCCAACTGGAGCGATCGGGAAGTCCTCGCCGCCCTGTCAGTACCAAGTGCCGCGCCCCATGCTCCACCATCCACGGAGCAATTCTGAGTCCGAGTTCCCCTAGTCCACCAGTAATTAGATAAGTACCATCAGCGTGCAAGCGTACAGGCTGTGGTTTAAGTTCACTACTGGGTAGTAGTCGAGCAACATAGCGCTGTCCACTGCGAAATGCCAGATGGTCTTCACCTTCTAAGGTTGTAATCTCTGCTAACAAAGTCGCCGCCGCTTCATTCTCAGCCGTTTCAGGGTCTAAATCCAACAGCCCTCCCCACACTTCGGGGTGTTCGATCGCAACCACTCGACCCATTCCCCATAACGGTGATTGAGCCACTTCTAGCGGTGCAGGCTTTGAGCCTACTGGCTGTACGCCTCGGGTTACTAACCACAGCCGGGGTGACGCTGACTCTCTAGCCTTGACCAGTGCCTGAACCAAATGCAGAACACTGCTACAGCTTAAGGCTTGAGCACTCTCCAGAAAAGATACCGTTGTCTCGTTTGGAGCTGTACTTTCCATTCCCCATAGATGCACCACCCCTTGCAAAGTGGGTTGATGGGAAATCAGAATTTCCTTGAACAGTTGACAGAAATCTTCTGGTCGAGCAGGGTTTAATTGATAGTCTCCTGATTCGGTAACGGCATAGGTTTTGTCCGGAAAGACCATGATGCAGGTCTCGCCAAGCTTCTCTAGAAGTCTTTTAAGTGCAGCCCCAACGCCACCTCGATCAGCAAAGATTAGCCAACTGCTTCTTTGGGCTTTTTGACTCGTTTCGTTTAAAGCCTGCTGTAGTTCCACACCTGTCTGAGGCAGCCACTCCACTTCGTAAAGCGAATCACTAAGGTATTGTGGAGTGACAGGCTGACTCAAATCCTTAACCAACAGTTCAAGGATTTTAGGCAGTAATTTTACCTGGTCTTCTGATAGTTGCCCTGTTGTTTGTAATTTCTGAGCCAGTTGTGCCGTCTCTCCCTGGATTAGAAGATTGAGCATTTGATTGTGAAACTGTTCTGGTGACAGTGTCACTGTGTTTTGTGGCTGACGCTCAGCAATCTCAACCCAATACCGCTCTCGCTGCCAAGGGTAGGAGGGTAAGCTAACAACTTGACATCCCGGTGGATAGAATTGCTGCCAGTTCACCGGAAATCCTAGCGTGTAAAGGGTACCTAAGGAATTGAGTAGCGTGGCTCGTTCCGACTGACCGCGCCGTAGCGAGGACAAGACCGTTCCCTCTTTACCAAGATGACTGAGGCACTGCGAAATGTACCCTGAAAGCACTGGGTGCGGACTAATTTCTAGGAAAATCGTCTGACCTACATTGACCAGTTCCTCAATAGCTGTAGTAAAGCGGACGGGTTGTTCGACGTTGCATCCCCAGTAAGCCGCATTGAAGTCTGCACCGTTACTGACCTGACCCGTGACGGTGGAGAAGATAGGAATGGTTTCTGGCTGTGGCTGGAGTTGGCGCAATTTCTGTACCAATTCTGCCGCGAGGGGTGTCATTTGCGGACTGTGGAATGCGTAATTGACAGGCAGCACCTTGCAGAAAACGTCCGGTTGCTCTTGCTGGAGTGCCTGTAGGAATGATTCCAGGGCAGCAGGTTCTCCCGACACCACCGTCGAAGTCGGACTGTTGATTGCTGCGATTGCCAGTCGGTCTTCGTATCCGCGCAGTAGGCGCTCTGTCTCTGCTGCCGATAGTTCTACTGCTGCCATTTTGCCGTTGCCAGTAGCGCGTTGCATCAAGCGACCGCGATCGCAGATCAACTGCACGGCATCTTCCAAGCTGAGAACACCTGCGATGTGGGCGGCTGCCACTTCGCCCAGACTGTGACCCACAACCGCATTCGGCTCTATACCCCAGGAACGCCACAGTTGGGCAAGCGCTACTTGCAGCGCAAAAATAGCGGGTTGGGCAATCTCAGTCTCGTGTAGGCGGGACTGAGAGGCATCGGCTTTCAGCTCTTTTAATAAAGACCAATGGGTATGAGAGCTGATGAGCGCGTTGCACTGCTCGATAGCTGCCCGAAAGACAGGTTCCTGTTCTAGTAGCTCGCGCCCCATCGCCCACCACTGAGGTCCCTGACCGGAGAAAACGAAAGCTATCTTCGGGCGGCGATGGCGATGCTTGCGACCAGAAGCTATGTCAGCCATCATTCCTAATTCATCATTCTCCGGATGCACCATCAGGGCAATGCGGTACTCATGGTGAGTGCGTCGGACACTGGCTGTATAGCAAATGTCTTGCAGTGAAGCAGCGTCGAGTTTTTTAGCTGCCAGAAATTCCCGATAAGCTTGCGCCAGAGATTTGACCGCCTCCGGGCTATGGGCAGATAGGGGTAGTAAGTAAGAGAAATGAGAAGCAGGGGAGGATGGTTGAGAAAGACTGTTTGGATAGACATTCTCCCCTTGCTTCTCTTCTTCCCCTGCTCCCCCTAATTTGGCGAGCTGAGGAGCTTGTTCGAGGACGACATGAGCATTCGTTCCAGCAAAACCAAAGGAGCTGATGCCAGCAAAAGCTGGACTAGACCCTTGAGACCAAGGTTCCAGAGACTGCTGAACCCTTAGAGGGAGAGTATCGAAAGGAATATAGGGGTTAGGTTCTTGAAAATGTAGGCTTGGTGGTAGCTGTTGATGCTTAAGGGATAATGCAACTTTGATTAAACCAGCGATGCCAGAGGCGGCTTCCAGATGCCCAATGTTGCTCTTGACCGAGCCGACAGCGCAGTAGCTTCCAGGAGGGCGGTCAGTGGCAAGCACAGTTCCGAGAGCGATCGCTTCGATTGGATCTCCTAGGGGAGTGCCTGTACCATGAAGCTCAACGTAGCTGATTTGAGCGGGTGTCACCCTAGCATTGTTCAATGCTTCACGAATGAGTGTTTCCTGAGCAGGACCATAAGGAACAGTCAGTCCCTTGCTGCGACCGTCGTGGTTGATCGCACTTCCTCGGATGAGTGCGTAAATCGGCTCATTATCTGCCAGAGCCTGCGATAAAGGCTTGAGGACGACGATACCAACTCCCTCACCCCGAACGTAACCATTGGCTCCCGCATCAAAGGTTTTGCAGCGACCGTCAGGAGACAGCGCTTTTAACTTGGTTAGACCAATGTTACCGATAGGTGAAAGGATGACGTTCACACCCCCAGCCAACGCTAGGGTAGACTCTCCGTTCCATAAGCTTCGACAGGCGAGGTGAACTGCAACTAGAGATGAGGAGCAGGCTGTGTCAATTGCCATGCTTGGTCCCCGGAAGTTGAATACATAGGAAAGGCGACCAGCCGCAATGCTGACTACGTTACCGGTCAGGTCGTAGCCTTGGAGATGACTAGAATAATCCGGCTGAATCTGACTATAATCATTTGTCGAAATTCCGACAAATACACCAGTTCGCGAACCAGCCAGGTGTTCTCGCACCTGCCCAGCATCCTCCAATGCCTCCCAAGCTACCTCTAGCAAAAGTCGTTGCTGGGGGTCCATAGAAACCGCCTCTCGCGGCGAAATTCCGAAGAAGTCTGGGTCAAACTGGTCTACTTGCTGCAAAAAGCCGCCGCAGCGTGAATTCATTTTGCCGAGAGCTTCCGGGTTCGGGTCGTAGAGTTCATGCAGATTCCATCGGTCTGTTGGTATCTCGGTGATGGCATCTACCCCGCTGCACAAAAGCTGCCAAAAAGCCTCCAGATTCCTAGCACCAGGAAAACGGCAGCCAATACCAATGATTGCAATCGGTTCCATTTCAAATATCCTTTTTGCTTGCAACGATGCTGGGGGCTGACTTTTATACACCAGGTTCCTCAGCTAAGCGCTGGGCAAGTTCTGCAACAGTTGGGTAGTTAAAGATCAAGACTGGATTAAAGTTACGTCCGAGCCACTTCTCTAGCTTTCCGAGCATAGTCAATGCTCGGGCTGAATCTAGGTCATAGTTATCGAATGGTTCATGGATATCTACG
>Ga0068898_10135454_pt1 | contig 13309 bp, 9 predicted proteins | sample SoiCruaftwetup5A_FD_65918 | JGI IMG/M metagenome (GOLD analysis project Ga0068898, IMG submission 65918) | Soil microbial communities from Colorado Plateau and Sonoran desert - Soil Crust after wet up 5A (Metagenome Metatranscriptome) | ecosystem: Environmental > Terrestrial > Soil > Desert ...
CACAATAATTTCAAATCAACTTTAAACTGAGGACTTTCAAACATGGCTAAGGAAACCTTTGACCGTTCCAAACCGCACGTAAATATTGGAACTATCGGCCACGTTGACCACGGCAAAACCACTCTGACCGCCGCCATTACCAAGGTATTGTCTGAAAAAGGTCTGGCTGAGAAGCGTGACTTTTCGTCAATCGATAACGCGCCTGAAGAAAAAGAACGGGGTATTACCATCAACACCTCGCACGTAGAGTATTCAACAACCAGCCGTCACTACGCTCACGTGGACTGCCCCGGTCACGCTGACTACGTAAAGAACATGGTTACGGGTGCGGCCCAGATGGACGGCGCAATCCTCGTGGTAGCTGCTACGGACGGTCCGATGCCCCAAACCCGTGAGCACATCCTGCTGGCCCGCCAGGTAGGCGTACCCCAACTGGTGGTGTTCATGAACAAAGTGGACATGGTGGATGACCCCGAACTGCTCGAACTGGTAGAAATGGAAATCCGCGAACTGCTCTCCTTCTACGAATTCGACGGCGACAACATCCCCGTTATCCAGGGTTCCGCCCTGGGCGGCCTGAACGGCGACGCCAAGTGGGTGAAGACCATCGAAGCCCTCATGGACTCCGTTGACAGCTTCATTCCGATTCCGAAGCGTCTGACCGACCTGCCCTTCCTGATGCCCGTCGAAGACGTGTTCTCCATCACGGGTCGTGGTACGGTAGCCACCGGCCGCATCGAGAGAGGGATCATCAACTCGGGCGACCAGGTTGAGATCATCGGGATGGGTGCCGAAAACCTGAAATCCGTAGTAACGGGGGTGGAAATGTTCCGCAAGATCCTCGACCGTGGTGAAGCCGGCGACAACGTGGGTCTGCTGCTCCGCGGTATCGACAAAGACCAGATCCGCCGCGGCATGGTTATCTGCAAGCCTGGTTCCATCACCCCGCACAGCGAGTTCAAGGCCGAAGTATACGTACTGTCGAAAGAAGAAGGCGGCCGTCACACGCCGTTCTTCAACAAGTACCGTCCGCAGTTCTACCTGCGTACCACCGACGTAACTGGCGAAATCTCCCTGCCTCCGGACGTGGAGATGGTGATGCCCGGCGACAACGTTACGATTAACGTGCGCCTGCTCAACGCCGTCGCCATGGATAAAGGTCTGCGCTTCGCCATCCGCGAAGGGGGCCGTACCGTGGGTGCCGGTCAGGTAACTGAGATCATCAAGTAAATTTTTTCTGCCAAATGCGTTCCCTCACAAGGGGAACGCATTTGTTTATCCATTGATTTATAGTACTTTTGCAGTCCTTTTTGCCGGGGCGGTAAAAATCATACACGGGTGTAGCTCAATTGGCAGAGCAGCGGTCTCCAAAACCGCAGGCTGGGAGTTCGAGTCTCTCCACCCGTGCCATACTAGTATAACATGAACCGAGTTGCTGCTTTCGTAAAAGATTCCTTCAAAGAAGTACAGACCAAAGTGTCCTGGCCGTCGTTCACCGAACTCCAGTCGAGCACGGTGCTGGTGCTGGTAGCTTCCCTCGTTTTTGCCCTCCTGGTTGGTGTGGTTGATTTCGGGTTTAAAAACGCGATGGAGCTGTTCTACCAATCCTTCCTGCGGTAAGAGAGCCTAATCTATAAAACATTAAGTGGAATGAGTGAATTAAAGTGGTACGTGGTACGGGCGGTGGCCGGCCAGGAGAAAAAGGTAAAAAGCTATCTGGAAAACGAGATCGTACGGCAGAAACTTACCGAGCACATTCCACAAATCATTATTCCCTCCGAAAAAGTGTACGAGATCCGGAACGGGAAAAAGAGAGTACGCGAACGCAACACCCTTCCCGGTTACATCATCATCTCGGCCGACCTGGCCAAGGGTGAGGTATACCACGTCATTACGAGCATCCCCGGCGTTATTGGTTTTCTGGGCACTGAAGCCAACAGCGGCGGTGTTTCCAAAACCCCCGTGCCCCTGCGGCAATCGGAGGTAAACCGCATCCTGGGCAAGATCGACGAAGCCGTCGAGCAGGGCGAAAAACTCGAAACGCCCTTTATCGTGGGCGAAACGGTAACGGTCATGGACGGACCCTTCAAGTCATTCAAGGGCACCGTGGAGGAAATCTTCGAAGAACGCAAGAAGCTGAAGGTGATGGTGAAGATTTTCGGCCGGAACACCCCGGTAGAATTGAGCTACATGGAAGTAGAAAAGCAGGATTGACAAAAGTTGCGGAGCTGGTGCCGTGTGCTTCCCACCGTAGCCGGTACCGCGACGAACCAATCATACATTAAGTTTTAAAAAAATGGCTAAAGAAGTCGCTGGATATTTAAAGTTACAAGTAAAAGGAGCCGGGGCTAACCCCTCGCCGCCCATCGGGCCGGCACTGGGTAGCAAGGGTCTCAACATCATGGAGTTCTGCAAGCAATTCAATGCCAGAACCCAGGATAAGGGAGGCCAGGTGCTTCCGGTGCTCATTACGTACTACACCGACAAGTCGTTCGAGTTCGTAATCAAGACGCCGCCCGCCCCGGTATTGCTGCTGGAAGCCGCCAAACTAAAGAGCGGATCGGCTGAACCAAACCGCAACAAAGTAGGTTCGGTAACCTGGGATCAGGTAAAGAAGATTGCCGAAACCAAGATGGCCGACCTGAACGCGTTCGAAATGGATTCCGCCATGAAGATGATTGCCGGCACGGCACGCAGCATGGGCATCACGGTTTCCGGTCAAGCTCCCTGGGAAAGTTAACGGTATAAGCGCAAATTCATCATGGCAAAATTATCGAAGAAGCGTAAGGAAGCACTGGCTAAGATCGACCAGACCAAAAGCTATACCCTTCCTGACGCGGCAAACATTCTAAAAGAGATATCCTACACGAAGTTCGACGCTTCGGTAGATATCGACATCCGCCTCGGGGTAGACCCCCGCAAGGCCGACCAGATGGTACGGGGCGTAACGGCCCTGCCGCACGGTACCGGCAAGCAGGTGCGGGTGCTGGTGCTCTGCTCTCCTGACCGCGAAGCCGAAGCCCGCGACGCCGGCGCCGACTTTGTGGGTCTGGACGAGTTCATCAAGAAGATCGAAGACGGCTGGACCGACGTGGACGTGATCATCACCATGCCCACCGTAATGGCCAAAGTTGGTAAGCTCGGCCGTATCCTCGGTCCGCGCGGCCTGATGCCCAACCCCAAGTCGGGTACGGTAACCCTCGAAGTAGGCAAAGCCGTGCGCGAAGTAAAGGCGGGTAAAATCGACTTCAAGGTTGATAAGACCGGCATCATCCACGCCAGCATTGGCAAAGTTTCTTTTTCGCCCCAGATGCTCGCCGAGAACGCGCAGGAACTGATCAATACGATTTCCAAGCTGAAGCCTTCTTCGGCCAAAGGTACGTACTTCCGGTCAGTAGCCCTGTCGAGCACGATGAGCCCGGGTTTAAGCATTGACAAAAGCACCGTAGCCGGCATATAATCATGAATAAAGCAGAGAAAGGCGCCATTATCGAGGAGTTGACCGTCAAGTTCAACGAGAACCCCTACTTCTACATCGTAGATGCCGGTGGGATGTCCGTTGCGCAGGTGAACGCCCTCCGGCGCATGTGCCACGAGCAGGGTATCGAATACCGCGTGGTAAAGAACACGCTGATCAAGAAAGCGCTTGAGAACGTAAACGGCGACTACACGCCGTTCGAAGGTACGGTACTGAAAGGATTCTCGGGGGTGTTGTTCTCCAGCGAATCCGGCAAGGCCCCGGCCAAGCTCATCAAAGACTTCCACAAGAAGTCGGGCAAGGGCATGCCGAAGCTGAAAGGCGCCTCCGTGGACGCCAGCCTCTTCATTGGCCCTGAAAACCTCGACACGCTCCTCACGCTCAAGTCCAAGCAGGAACTCATCGGCGAAATCATTGGGTTGTTACAATCTCCGGCCAAGAACGTTATTTCTGCCCTGCAAAGCGGCGGCAACAAACTGGCAGGCATCATCAAGACCCTTTCCGAAAAGGAAGGCCCGTCCGAAGCATAATCTATCTTATCAACACATCTTCAATCAATTCAAAGTAATACAAAAATGGCAGATCTGAAAGCGTTTGCAGAGCAGTTAGTAAACTTGACTGTAAAGGAAGTAAATGAATTAGCCAACATTCTCAAGTCAGAATACGGTATCGAACCCGCTGCTGCGGCTGTAGCAGTAGCCGCCCCGAGCGGTGGTGGTGACGCTCCCGCAGCCCCGGCTGCCAAGACGTCCTTCGACGTGGTTCTGAAGAGTGCCGGCGCCGCCAAACTGGCCGTGGTGAAACTGGTGAAAGACCTGACCGGTCTGGGCCTGAAAGAAGCCAAAGAACTGGTAGACAACGCTCCCCGTCCCGTGAAAGAAGGCATTGCCAAGGACGAAGCCGAGTCGCTGAAGAAGCAATTGGAAGAAGCTGGTGCCGAAGTAGAACTGAAGTAACGCGCATAAAAGCACTTCGGTTGGTTACCGCTTCTTAAATGAAGGCCTGGCTTCAAGTCAGGTCTTTTCCTGTTTGTACCTACTTTTGGACTTTTTACGACCCGTTTTGCGTTATGGTGTCGTGCCGTCTCCATCTCTAACCTAAACATATACTGCTTTGGCTCAAAATCAAGCACCCCAAAGAGTAAGCTTCGCCTCTATTCAGAATGTAATTGAGTACCCGGACTTCCTGGAGATTCAGTTGCAGTCGTTCCAGGACTTCTTTCAGCTGGACACCCCGGCGGAGAGCCGTTCGAAGGAGGGCTTATTCAAGGTTTTCGCGGAAAATTTCCCCATTTCCGATTCCCGCGAGAATTTCAAATTAGAATTCATTGATTACATGATTGATCCGCCCAAGTATTCGGTGGATGAATGCATTGACCGGGGCCTTACCTACTCGGTGCCCCTCAAAGCCAAACTCCGCCTGTCGTGCAACGACCCGGACAACGAGGACTTTGAAACGATTGAACAAGAAGTATTCCTGGGCAACATTCCGTACATGACCGAACGCGGCTCCTTCGTGATCAACGGGGCCGAACGCGTGATCGTATCCCAGCTACACCGGTCGCCCGGCGTGTTCTTCGCCCAGAGCAAGCACACCAACGGTACCAAACTGTATTCGGCCCGGATCATTCCCTTCAAGGGCTCCTGGATCGAATTTGCCACCGACGTGAACAACGTGATGTACGCGTACATCGACCGGAAGAAGAAATTCCCCGTTACTACGCTGTTGCGCGCCATTGGGTTCGGCTCCGACAAGGACATCCTCGATCTGTTCGGCCTCTCCGAAGAAATTCCGGCCAACCGCGAAACCCTCAAGGGCACCGTCGGCCGTAAGCTGGCTGCCCGGGTACTGCGCACCTGGACGGAAGACTTCGTGGATGAAGATACGGGTGAAGTAGTTTCCATTGACCGGAATGAAGTATTGCTGGAGCGGGACTCCATCATCTCCGACGAAGACCTGGCCACGATCCTGGACGCCGGCGTGAAGTCGGTGATCCTGCACCGCGAGGACGTAAACGTAGCCGATTACGCCATTATTTACAATACCCTCCAGAAGGATAACTCCAATTCCGAGAAGGAAGCCGTGGAACAAATCTACCGGCAACTGCGGAACACGGAAGCGCCCGACGAACAAACCGCCCGGGACATCATCCAGAGTTTGTTCTTCTCCGACAAGCGTTACGACCTGGGTGAAGTCGGCCGCTACCGGATCAACAAGAAGCTGGGACTCGAAATTGACTTTGAAGTACGGGTACTCACCACGCAGGACATCATCTCCATCGTGAAATACCTGATCGGCTTGATCAACTCCAAGGCACTGGTAGACGACATTGACCACTTGAGCAACCGCCGGGTGCGTACCGTTGGGGAGCAGCTTTACGCCCAGTTCGGCGTGGGCCTGGCCCGGATGGCCCGTACCATCAAGGAGCGGATGAACGTGCGGGACAACGAAGACTTCAAGCCCGTGGACCTGATCAACGCCCGCACGCTGTCGTCGGTGATCAACTCGTTCTTCGGCACCAACCAGTTGTCGCAGTTCATGGACCAGACCAACCCGCTGGCCGAAATCACGCACAAGCGTCGTATGTCGGCCCTAGGACCGGGCGGTCTGTCCCGCGAACGGGCCGGTTTCGAAGTACGCGACGTGCACTACACGCACTACGGCCGCCTGTGCACCATCGAAACGCCCGAAGGTCCGAACATCGGTCTGATCTCTTCGCTCTGCGTGCACGCCAAGGTCAACAGCATGGGCTTCATTGAAACGCCCTACTGGACGATCCGCGAAGGCAAGGCGCAGGTGGAAACGCCGGTGATCTACCTCACGGCCGAAGAAGAAGATACGCACTACATTGCCCAGGCCAACGCCACCATCGACAACAAGGGGAACTTCCTGACCGACCGGGTAAAAGCCCGCTTCGAAGGTGACTTCCCGGTGATCGAGCCGACGCAGCTTACCTACATGGACGTTGCCCCGAACCAGATCGTGTCGGTGGCCGCCTCGCTGATTCCGTTCCTGGAGCACGATGACGCCAACCGCGCCCTGATGGGTTCGAACATGCAACGCCAGGCCGTGCCGCTGCTCCGTCCGGAAGCCCCCATCGTGGGTACCGGCCTGGAAAAGCGCGTAGCCCAGGACTCCCGCGCTCTGGTGGTCGCCGAAGAAGACGGCATCGTGGACTTCGTGGATTCGAGCAAGATTGTGATGCGTTACGACCTTACCGACGCCCAGCGCCTGGTGAGCTTCGACAACGACCTGAAAACCTACAAGCTGACCAAGTTCCGCCGCACCAACCAGGATACCTGCATCAACCTCAAGCCCATTGTGTACAAGAACCAGCGGGTGAAGCGCGGCCAGGTACTCTGCGAAGGGTACGCCACGCAGCAGGGCGAACTGGCTCTGGGTCGCAACATGATGGTGGCCTTCATGCCCTGGCAGGGGTATAACTTCGAGGATGCCATTGTAATCTCCGAACGCGTCGTGCGCGACGACATCTTCACCTCCATCCACATCGAGGAATTTGAACTCGAAGTGCGCGACACCAAGCGGGGCGAAGAAGAACTGACTTCGGAAATCCCGAACGTGAGCGAAGAGTCCGTGAAGAACCTCGACGAGAACGGCATCATCCGCATCGGCGCCGAGGTTCGCGAAGGCGACATTCTCATCGGTAAGATCACGCCGAAAGGGGAAACCGACCCGACGCCGGAAGAGAAGCTCTTAAGAGCCATCTTCGGGGACAAGGCCGGCGACGTGAAGGACGCCTCCATGAAGGCGCCACCCTCCCTGCGCGGCGTGGTGATCGACACCAAGCTGTTCTCCCGTCCGAAGAAGGAGAAAGACCTGCGCGAGAAGACCAAGAACGAGGTGAAGCTGCTGATGAAACGCTACAGCAAAGACCTCTCGCAGGTGCGCGGCATCATGATCGAGAAGATGGTGCAACTGCTGGACGGCAAAACCAGCAACGGCGTGAAGCACAAGTTCGGCGACGAACTCGTTTCCAAAGGCGTGAAGTTCAACCGCAAGAACATCACCGAAAACCTGTTCCCCGACAAGAACATGTACCGGGATGAAAGTGCCTACAACGTAGCCGAAGAAGCCAACCTGATCGCCGACATTGTGCTCGACAACTGGACTTCCGACAAGGAGTCCAACGAACTGCTGGTGAAGCTGGTGAAGAACTACATCAAGTCGCGCAACGAGATTGCCGGCCGCTTCAAGCGCGACCGGTTTACCCTCGAAGTGGGCGACGAACTGCCGGCGGGCATTGTGAAGCTGGCCAAAGTGTACATCGCCAAGAAGCGCAAGCTGAAGGTGGGTGACAAGATGGCCGGCCGGCACGGGAACAAAGGGGTGGTTGCCAAGATTGTCCGCGACGAAGACATGCCGTTCCTCGAAGACGGAACGCCGGTTGACATCGTGCTCAATCCGCTCGGCGTACCTTCCCGTATGAACCTGGGCCAGATCTACGAAACCGTACTCGGCTGGGCCGGCAAAAAGATGGGCAAGAAATATGCCACGCCGATCTTTGACGGTGCTACCGAAGACGAGGTGGCCCGCGAACTCAAGTCGGCCGGCTTGCCGCCTTTCGGCCGGACGTACCTGTACGACGGCCTCACCGGCGACCGGTTCGACCAGAAGGTAACGGTTGGGGTAATCTACATGCTCAAACTGGGCCACCTGGTCGACGACAAGATGCACGCCCGTTCCATCGGACCGTACTCCCTCATCACGCAGCAGCCCCTGGGCGGTAAAGCCCAGTTCGGTGGTCAGCGTTTCGGGGAGATGGAAGTGTGGGCCCTGGAAGCGTTCGGCGCCGCCAACGTGTTGCAGGAAATCCTCACGGTGAAATCCGACGACGTGATCGGCCGGGCCAAGGCGTACGAGGCCATCGTGAAGGGCGAGAACATGCCCAAGCCCAATATCCCCGAGTCGTTCAACGTTCTGGTACACGAGCTTCGCGGCTTGGCGCTGGAAGTTACGCTGGACTAAACTTTTTCTGAAAAGCGTGGGTTCTACGGTACCTGGGGTGCAGTAGGCCCGCCCTTTCTCAGTTGCGCAGCACTTCAATCTATTCGCACATCAACTCATATATGGCATTTAGAAAAAATAAGAAAATTTCAAGTGACTTTTCCCGGGTCACCATCAGCCTGGCCTCGCCGCAGTCGATCCTCGATAGTTCGCACGGCGAGGTAACGCAGCCGGAAACCATCAACTACCGGACCTACAAGCCGGAGATGGGTGGCCTGTTCTGTGAGCGGATCTTCGGGCCGGTGAAGGACTGGGAATGCCACTGCGGAAAATACAAGCGAATTCGCTACAAAGGCATCATTTGCGACCGTTGCGGGGTGGAGGTTACCGAGAAGAAGGTACGCCGGGAGCGGATGGGCCACATTGAACTGGTGGTACCGGTGGCCCACATCTGGTATTTCCGCTCGTTGCCCAACAAGATTGGTTACCTGCTCGGCCTGCCCACCAAGCGGCTCGACCAGATCATTTACTACGAACGGTACGTGGTGATCCAGCCCGGCCAGAAGGAAGAAGACGGCGTGAAGCGGCTCGACTTCCTCACTGAAGACGAATACCTCGACATCGTGGACAAACTCCCCCGGGAGAACCAGATGCTGCCGGACGAAGACCCCAACAAGTTCATCGCCAAGATGGGCGCCGACGCCCTGGAAATGCTCCTGTCCCGCCTTAAGCTGGACGAACTCTCGTACGAACTGCGCCACGCCGCCGCTACTGATACTTCTCAGCAGCGGAAGGCCGAAGCGTTGAAGCGTCTGAAAGTGGTGGAAGCATTCCGCGAAGCCCAGTCCCGCGTGGAAAACAAGCCCGAGTGGATGGTCATCCGCATGGTGCCGGTGATTCCCCCGGAACTGCGTCCGCTGGTACCCCTCGACGGCGGCCGTTTCGCCACGTCCGATTTGAACGACCTGTACCGCCGCGTGATTATCCGGAACAACCGCTTGAAGCGCCTCATCGAGATCAAGGCGCCCGAGGTGATTCTGCGGAACGAAAAGCGGATGCTTCAGGAAGCCGTGGATTCCCTGTTCGACAACTCCCGCAAGGTGAACGCCGTGCGGGCCGACGGCAACCGGGCCCTCAAGTCCCTGTCCGACATGCTCAAGGGCAAGCAGGGCCGCTTCCGCCAGAACCTGCTCGGCAAGCGCGTGGATTACTCCGGCCGTTCGGTAATCGTGGTAGGTCCCGAACTGAAACTGCACGAATGCGGTCTGCCCAAGGACATGGCGGCGGAATTGTTCAAGCCGTTCATCATCCGCAAACTCATCGAAAGGGGCATTGTAAAGACGGTGAAGTCCGCCAAGAAGATCGTGGACCGTAAGGACCCGGTCGTATGGGACATTCTCGAAAACGTACTCAAAGGGCACCCCGTACTGCTGAACCGGGCCCCTACGCTGCACCGTTTGGGCATCCAGGCCTTCCAGCCCAAGCTGATCGAAGGCAAGGCCATTCAGTTGCACCCGCTGGTGTGTACCGCGTTCAACGCCGACTTTGACGGTGACCAGATGGCCGTACACGTGCCGCTGGGCCAGGAAGCCATCCTGGAAGCTTCGCTGCTCATGCTGGCCTCGCACAACATCCTCAACCCGGCCAACGGCGCCCCGATCACGGTACCGTCCCAGGACATGGTACTTGGCTTGTACTACGTGACCAAGGGCCGCAAGAATACGCCCGATTACCCGATCGTTGGGGAAGGCAAAACCTTCTACTCCGCCGAAGAGGTGATCATCGCCATCAATGAAGGCCGGCTTTCGAAGCACGCCAACATCAAGGTACGGGGCAAGGTCCGCGGGGAGAACAACAAGCTGGAAGCGAAGATGATCGAGACCGTCGCCGGCCGCGTGATCTTCAACCAGTTCGTGCCCGAGGAGGTTGGTTTCATCAACGAACTGCTCACCAAGAAGAAATTGCAGCAGATCATTGCCCAGGTGTTCAAGATCTCCGGCATGGCTCGCACGGCCCAGTTCCTCGACGACATCAAGGAACTCGGCTTCCAGTCGGCCTTCAAGGGAGGCTTGTCCATCGGTCTCGACGACGTGAAGGTGCCCGATACCAAAACCACCCTCATCGAAGCGGCCAAAGGCGAGGTAGACAACGTGTGGAACAACTACCTGATGGGTCTGATCACGGACAACGAACGGTACAACCAGGTAATCGACATCTGGACCCGCGTGAACTCGCAGATCACCGACAGCCTGATGAAGCAGCTCGAAACGGATCGCCAGGGCTTCAACTCCGTGTACATGATGATGCACTCGGGGGCCCGTGGTTCGCGGGAGCAGATTCGCCAGCTCGGCGGGATGCGGGGTCTGATGGCCAAACCGCAGAAAAACCTGCAAGGTTCGGTGGGTGAAATCATCGAGAACCCCATTATCTCCAACTTCAAGGAGGGCCTGGACGTACTCGAATACTTCATCTCTACCCACGGTGCCCGGAAAGGTCTCGCCGATACGGCCCTCAAGACGGCTGATGCCGGTTACCTCACCCGTCGCCTCGTGGACGTGGCCCAGGACGTGATCATCAACGAAGAGGATTGCGGTACCCTGCGCGGCCTGATCGTAACGGCGCTCAAGGACAACGAAGACATCGTGGAGCCCCTGTCCGAACGGATTCTCGGCCGGGTAACGGTACACGACATCTTCGACCCGCTCTCCGGCGACCTGATCGTTGGTTCCGGCGAAGAAGTGACGGAAGACGTCGCCATTCACATCGACAACACGGCCATTGAATCCGTGGAAATCCGTTCAGTGCTGACCTGCGAAGCCAAGCAAGGCGTGTGCGGCAAGTGCTACGGCCGCAACCTGGCTTCCGGCAAGATGGTGCAGCGCGGGGAAGCGGTAGGCGTTATCGCCGCCCAGTCCATCGGGGAACCCGGTACCCAGCTTACCCTGCGTACGTTCCACGTGGGTGGTGCTGCTTCCAGCATCGCGGTAGAAGCATCCATCAAGGCGAAGTTCGACGGCATCATCCAGTTTGAAGACGTGCGTACGGTCACCACCGTCAACAGCGAAGGCGAGAAGATGAACGTGGTGATGGGCCGCTCGGGTGAAATCAAGATCGTGATGGAAGGCGTTTCCGAGAATGCCGAGAACAAACTGCTCAGCAGCAACCACGTTCCCTACGGTGCATTCCTGCGGGTAAACGAAGGCCAGCGCGTGAAGAAGGGCGAGGACCTCTGCTTCTGGGATCCGTACAACGCCGTGATCCTGTCCGAAATGGACGGTACGGTGGAGTTCGACGCCATCGAGGAAGGCATCACCTACCGCGAAGAGTCGGACGAACAGACCGGCTTCCGTGAGAAAGTGATCATCGATACGAAGGACAAGACCAAGAACCCGGCAGTAGTGGTAGTACCCAAGGCCGGCGGCGATTCCAAGTCGTACAACATGCCGGTGGGGGCTCACCTCACGGCGGAAAAAGGGGCGGCCATCAAAGCCGGCCAGGTACTGGCAAAGATTCCGCGCGCCATCGGTAAAACCCGCGACATTACGGGTGGTCTGCCGCGGGTAACGGAATTGTTCGAAGCCCGTAACCCGTCCAACCCGGCCATCGTGAGTGAGATCGACGGCGTGGTAACCTACGGCGGCATCAAGCGCGGCAACCGCGAAATCTTCATTGAGTCGAAAGACGGGGTGAAGAAGCGTTACCTGGTGCCGCTGTCCAAGCACATTCTCGTGCAGGACAACGACTTCGTGCGCGCCGGCTACCCGCTGTCCGACGGGGCCATTACGCCCTCCGACATCTTGTCGATCAAAGGCCCCACGGCCGTACAGGAATACCTGGTGAACGAAATCCAGGAAGTGTACCGCTTGCAGGGTGTGAAGATCAACGACAAGCACATCGAGTGCATCGTGCGCCAGATGATGCAGAAGGTAGAGATCATCGAAGCCGGTGATACCAACTTCCTGCAAGGGCAGACGGTGGATAAGTTCGTGTTCCGCCAGGAGAACGACGCGGTGATGGATAAGAAGGTGGTAACTGATGCGGGTGAATCCGATAAGTTCAAGCCGGGCCAGATCATCAACGCCCGCCAGCTCCGCGACGAGAACTCCCGCCTCAAGCGCCTCGACCAGCGACTGGTGGAGGTACGCGATGCGGAGGCCGCCGTGTCGCACCCGACCCTGCAGGGCATCACGCAGTCGTCGCTCGGCACCGAAAGCTGGATCTCGGCCGCTTCCTTCCAGGAGACGACCAAGGTACTCAGCGAGGCTTCGATCCGCGGCAAGACCGACAACCTGATGGGGTTGAAGGAAAACGTGATCGTGGGTCACCTGATTCCGGCCGGTACCGGTCTGCGCGAATACGAACGGCTCATCGTGGGTTCCCAGGAGGAGTACGACGAACTCGTGGCGGCCCGCGAAAAGAACCAGAGAAAGCGCGAGCTTCAGGACTAATCCATTAATTACTATGAAGTGACAGGTTGCAGGTTGCAAGGCGGGCTACGGTGCCGCGGCCAACTTGCGACCTGTCGCTTTTTAATCAAAAGAAGATGGCAGAAGACTTAAAGAGAAAGCAGGAACCCGAAAATCAGATCAACATTGAACTTTCGGAAGATATGGCCGAAGGCGTGTACTCCAACCTCGCCATGATCGCGCATTCGAACAGTGAGTTCGTGATAGATTTTATCCGTTTAATGCCCGGAGTACCCAAGGCCAAGGTAAAAGCCCGGGTAATTATTACACCGGAGCACGCCAAACGGCTGCTGACGGCGCTGAAGGACAACATCCGTAAGTACGAGGATACCTTTGGCCCCATTAAGCAGACCGACGACGTATTCAACTTCCCGATGAATTTCGGCGGTCCCGTGGGCGA
>Ga0068898_10087098_pt1 | contig 13230 bp, 11 predicted proteins | sample SoiCruaftwetup5A_FD_65918 | JGI IMG/M metagenome (GOLD analysis project Ga0068898, IMG submission 65918) | Soil microbial communities from Colorado Plateau and Sonoran desert - Soil Crust after wet up 5A (Metagenome Metatranscriptome) | ecosystem: Environmental > Terrestrial > Soil > Desert ...
AGAACTCGGTATGGAATTAGAACTGAATCTCCTGGAATATTGGAAAATTATTCGCCATCGTTGGAAAGTGGTCGTGTCGGTGGTCTTATTGATTGTATCGATTGCGGGAGTTGTCAGTTTTTTCGTACTTAAACCTGAGTACGAAGCTACAGCGACACTTCTGGTTCAGAGCCAACAAGCGGCTGGTGAACAAATGGTGTACAACGACATTCTTGCGAATCAAAAATTAGTTAAAACCTACACTGAGGTCATCAAGAGCCGATATGTAGCGGATGATGTCATTGATCGATTGTCTCTAACCATATCTCCTGATTCCCTGCTCGAGAAGGTAAAGGTGGTAACGGCAGCCGATTCCCTTGTAACGAAGATTACCGTTGCCGATTCGGACCCAGAGCGTGCGGTTCAGATCGCCAACGGTTTTGCCGTCTCTTTTAGCCATAACTTGAGTAAGATCATGAAGGTTGACAACGTATCGATTCTGGACAAAGCACAGAGCAAGCCGAACCCTGCTCCTGCCCGTCCGAATCCGAAGATGAACGTCATCATCGCCGGAATCGTCGGGACGGTCATCGGCGTCATGATCGCCTTGGTCATGGAATTCCTCGACAAGACGATCAAGAGCGAAGACGAGATCGAAGAACTGCTCGGCGTGCCGGTGCTCGGTGTCATCGCTACGATTAGTGAAGGCGAACAGCGCGGCAAGCGGAAAACTCGCTCGGTGACGGGAGGTGTGACACATGAGTCGAAGTAGTCGCATGGACCCTGCTCAAAAGGGTCGTCATCTGATCTCCTACGAGAATCCGAAGTCACCGATCGCCGAAGCCTACAGGACGCTGCGAACCAACATTCATTTTGCTGGTGTCCAGAAAGAGATTCACACGTTGATGGTCACCTCCTCCGGTCCTGGGGAAGGCAAATCGACGACGATTGCCAACCTCGGCATCGTCACGGCACAAGCGGGCAAGCGGGTGCTCCTGATCGATGCGGACTTGCGCAAACCAACCGTTCATCGAACGTTTGGTTTGTCCAATCGCGCAGGATTGACCAACATCCTGATCGGTGAAGCAAAACCAGCCGATCTGGTTCACGAAGTCATGCAACCAGGGCTTGAGATCATGACCTCAGGCCCGATTCCTCCGAATCCGGCGGAATTGCTGAGTTCCCAGCGCATGCACGACCTGCTTGAGCAACTAAAAGACGTCTATGACATGGTCTTGGTGGATGCACCGCCAATTCTCGCCGTCACAGACTCTCAGTTGCTGTCCACCTATGCGGACGGCGTGTTGCTCGTCCTCGGTAGCGGCAAAGTCCTGCGCGACCATGCCAAAAAAGCAAAAGCCTTGCTCGATCATGTAGGTGCCAATGTGATTGGTACTGTTCTTAATAATAAGAAGGTCGACAGTGAGAGCTATTACTATTACTACTATGGCGACAAAGAGCACTAGGGAGGTAACGGAATGATTGATCTTCACTGTCATATACTCCCAGGCCTTGATGATGGCGCACAAACTCTCGAAGATGCACTGGAGATGGTGCGCATCGCGGTAGAGGATGGAATTACGGATATCGTAGCTACGCCGCATACGCAGGACGGTATTTACCGCAATCATCGGGATATCGTGCTGGGAGCGGTGGAGCGCTTTCAGCATATCTTGAACGAGGAAGGCCTCCCGCTGACCATCCATCCTGGGTCGGAAGTTCATATTCATGCAGACTTCATCGAAAGCGTATTATCTTCCTGTGATCTTACAATCAACGATGGACGCAAATACGTGTTGCTGGAACTGCCTGTTCAGAGCATTCCGAGATTCGCGGAGGAACTGTTATACGAATTGCATGTTGAAGGAATCACGCCAATCATCGCGCATCCTGAGCGCAACACGCTGCTCCGTGAAGATCCGAACATCTTGGCGGAATGGGTCCGCGACGGTGCGATCGCCCAAGTGACGGCGGGCAGTCTGCTCGGCACGATGGGCGAACGCTCAAAAGCGACCGCCGAATACATGGTCAAGAACAACCTGGTCCATGTGGTCGCCAGCGATGCGCACAACGCAGGACGCAGGCGTCCGAGCTTGCGAGACGCATACAGCAGAATCAGCGAATTGACATCACTTGAAGAAGAGGCGATGTTCCGTCATAATGCGCGTGCCGTTCTTCGCGGCGAACCGTGCAAGGTCTTGGAACCGGTTGAGATGGTGAAGGCCAAGAAGAAGCGTTTCTTTTTCTTTTAAGGAGGAGCAGAGTTGCAGAAGAAAATTCGCAAGGCAATTATTCCGGCAGCAGGTCTAGGCACACGTTTTTTGCCAGCAACGAAAGCTCAACCAAAAGAAATGTTACCGATTCTGAATAAGCCGACGATTCAATATATCGTGGAAGAGGCAGTCGCTTCTGGCATTGAAGACATCATCATCGTGACCGGGCGTGGCAAACGCGCGATTGAGGACCATTTTGATAATGCATTCGAACTGGAAGTCACGCTGCAAAACAACGGCAAACTCCATCTGCTTGAAGAAGTGCAGAGCAGTAATAAATTGGCCGATATTCATTATATACGTCAGCACGAGCCACGCGGCTTGGGTCATGCGATCTGGTGTGCGCGTAAATTCATTGGCAATGAACCGTTTGCCGTATTGCTTGGCGATGATATCGTACGGAGTGAAGGCGTTCCGTGCTTGAAACAGATGATTGATATTTATGAGCGTACCGAATCTTCCGTCCTTGCCGTTCAGCGAGTGGACTGGGAAGACGTATCCCGCTATGGGATCGTCAAACCAAAAAGCGCGGACGGTTTCGTCCATCTCGTCGAGCAACTGGTTGAAAAGCCAAAGCGCGAAGAGGCGCCGTCGAATATGGCGATCATCGGTCGTTACATCCTGTCGCCTGCGATCTTCCGTCTGCTTGAGGTTCAGGAGTCGGGTGCTGGCGGTGAGATTCAATTGACGGACGCGATTGCGGTCCTCAACCGTCTGGAGCAGGTCTTCGCCTATGAATTTACAGGCGAACGCTACGATGTAGGTGAAGTAAACGGGTTCGTCAAGACAACGATCGAATTCGCGTTGCGCGATCCGAAGTTGCGTGATGATGTGCTCGCATATATCAAGGAATTGCTCTCGAACGAAGAGCAATCCGGCATCGGGGCTTTGTTAAAGGGGTAAGATGAAGCGACAAATCTTGTCGGTAGAGGTGTGGGGCATTGAAACCGGGAACAAACATTAGAATGGCAGGAGATAATGCCAAAGTGTCGCTGGTGACTAAGAAACGATATGAGATTGTCAAGAGGCTGGTTGACATCACGGGGGCGCTGATGGGGCTGATCGTCCTCATTCCGCTGTTCCTCGTCGTCGCGTTCTTGATCAAGTTGGAGGATTCAAAAGGGCCGGTCTTTTTCTCGCAGACCCGGATTGGGAAAAACGAGAAGCCGTTTAAGATGTACAAATTCCGTTCGATGGTAACGGATGCCGAGAAGCGATTAGGGGATCTGCTGGGGCAAAACGAAGTTCAAGGGGCTATGTTCAAGATGAAGGAAGACCCTCGCGTGACGAGGGTCGGGAGATTCATCCGCAAGACCAGTATCGACGAATTGCCGCAACTGTTCAACGTTCTCAAAGGTGAGATGAGTCTTGTGGGTCCAAGACCGCCTCTGCCAAGAGAAGTGGAGATGTACACGCCTTACCAAAAACGCCGCCTGCTGGTGGTGCCAGGTTGCACAGGTTTGTGGCAAGTTAGCGGTCGCAGCAACATCGGGTTTGAAGAAATGGTTGAACTCGATTTGCAGTATCTCGAAGAACGAGGCATTCTGATGGACTTCAAGATCATCTTGAAGACGATCAAGGTGCTATTTGGCTCGGAAGATGCCTTTTAATAACAACTGAACTCATGATATCTATGAACTATTGTAGAGAGAGCCAAATCCGCATCACGCTTTGAACCGCTGGATGTGGGGATGGTTCTCTTTTTGTAACAAAGGAGACTCTCGCTGTGAACATGATAAGAGGCTTGATTCTGCTGTTTTTAGGCAATGGGGTCAGCAAAGGCTTGGGCTTTTTGCGGGAAGTCTTGGTTGCCTATTGGTTTGGTACTTCGTTTATTACCGATGCGTATCGAGTTGCGCAAACAGCGATTCTGTTGCCGACTCAGTTGCTGATGGGGAATGCGTTTCAGGCAGCTTTTGTTCCCAGCTACAAGAAAAATGTAGCCGAACAACGAGAGGCTCAGTTTTTTGGAATGGTGTTTTACATCATTTGTTTCCTCTGTGTGCTCCTGACTCTGATGTTTTTCTTCGGCGGGGGCCTTTTTGTGCAAATACTGTCACCGGGCTTCTCGGGTGAAGCGAAGTCTTTCACCGCCGAACTGCTCGGGATCATGGCATTTGGTATTTTATTTTATGCTTGTTCGAATTTGATCGTCTATGTGTTCAACGCCAATGGTGAATTTGGCTTAAGTTCGGTGGCTTCGATTACGCAGAATGTGGTCTTCATCCTTTTTTTAGCCCTTGCCTATTGGTTTGAAGAGCCTGCATTATTAGGCTATGGATTCGTCGGGGCGTTTGCCCTGCTCTGTGTGATTTTCTTATGGGCGGTCAAAAAGCGAAACGCCATGACATCGGCATTTCTGCGCCCGGACCTCAAACAGATCAATCAGTTGCGAGAGTTTGGCAAAGTGATGATGCCCTTGTTCATCTATATGCTGTTCATGCAAGCGAACATCGTCGTCGAGCGGATCGTCTCGTCCCAGCAGGGCGAGGGCGTTGTTGCGGCCGTCGACTATGCGCGGATCTTGTTTGAAACCCCCGCCTACCTGCTGGGGATGCCACTCGGGATGGTCTCTCTGACCTACTTCAGCGGCAAGGCATGGGAAGAAGCCAAAGAGCGCATCGAGCAGACGATCGTCTATGTGTTGATGCTGTTCGTTCCGATGTCGGTATTCTTCACTCTGAAAAGTGAAGAGTTAATCGTTGCGTTATACGCACGTGGGGAATTTGGCGCGGACTCGGTTGCGATGACCTCGACTGCGTTGATGGGATTCTCTGTGGGGCTTTGGGCGTTTGGGACCTTCATGTTTTTGCAGAGGGTGTACAACGCCTATTTCCGCAACAAAGAACTGCTGGTGATCGGTGGGATCGGCGTGTTGCTGAACGTGCTCTTCAATCTCTTCTTGGTGCCGAAACTTGGCATCATCGGGATCACGCTGGCGTTTAGTGCTTCGTCCGTTCTGCAAGTCATCCTGCTCGTCTATCGTTTGAAACTCGACGTGAAACAGATTCTGCTGGTGGCAGGGGAACTGCTGCTGGCCACTGTGGCATTTGTCTTTATAAGTTCGTATCTCCACTTCACGAATGTGTGGGTGGATCTGATCGTCGCAGGACTCGTGTTGGTGGTGTTCTGGGGACTGGTCTATCTGGTATTGCCAACGACCAGACCGTTTTTGAAAACAGCCTCCGGGGCTGTGCTGGCGATGGTGCGTAAAAAGCTCAAGCGTTCCGCGTAGAGCGTCCGTTTTTGCATCACGTAGAAAGGAGTACCAGACCTTGGCTTTTTCGATGAAATATGTATGGATTACGCTGATCGCTGTCTTTATTGGGGTAGCGATCCCGGTCCTGAATATGGCAGAAAACTGGCCAGTACTTGCCTTGTTGGTAGTATCGGTCGGGTTCTTTTCTTGGCTTTTCTCAGATTATGTTGTGCGCTTTGACAAGATGGCGATGTTTATCTTGGGTGCAACCTGTTTCCCACATGCGATCATGATCGGCGGCTTCAACGTCAGTGTGGTCGACGTCTATACGATCCTCGCGGCGGGTGCTCTGATCGTGACGAGTCGGATGAAGATTCATTTCCCGGGCAAGTTTATGATCCTCTCGGGGAGTTATGTGTTGCTGGGCTTTATCGGGATTTTGTGGGCGAATAACATCAAAGAATTGATTCCGCCATTGATTCAGTTCATTCAGTGGATTTTGATGGGGATTCCGATCTTCTACAATATGAAGAACGAGATGTCGATCGTCAAGGTCATCAACCTCTATATCGCGTCGGCCTCTCTGATCGCCTTTATGGCGATGGGGATCGTCGCTGCGACCGGTTATAACGGTGCCTTGTTCGTTTTGGGCTTGCAGAAAAATGCGCTCGGTACGGTTGTTGGTAACGCCGTGCCGTTGACCTTCGCGATGTTCTTGTTGACTGACAAAAGTCGCAAGATGATGAGAAGGGTCTATATGATCTGTCTGTTGTCGAACGCCTTGATCCTGATCCTCAGTCTCTCGCGGGGATCGATGCTCGGGGCGATTGTCGGCACGTTGCTGATCACGTACTTTATCGGTCGATTGAAACAAACGCTAATCATCATGGCTTCGACGATTACGGTCATCGTCGGTACGATCGTCGTCGTTGCACCTGATTATGCGGCTTCCTTCGTCCGATTTGACGACACGTCTTCGGCGTTCTCGCGCGTCTTGATCTATGACGACGTGTTCGAGAAGATCCGTGCGAAGCCGATCTTGGGACATGGGATGGGCCAATATGAAATCTGGTTGCCGCAGATCAACTTTAGACAGGACGACCCGAACAACGTATTTCTGCTGAACATGGTGGAGATGGGGGTTGTCGGTTTGACGCTGTTTGTCCTGATGATGCTCTATATAGTCGTCGTGGCGTTCCGCAACAAGAAACTGTTTAAAGATGACAGAAAGTTTACGTTGCTCAATGCGATGGCATTTGCGACCTTCATGTCGCAGTTGACGCATATCCAAGTAGACGTATCTTGGGTTCGTGGTGTTGGACAGTTTTTCTTCGCGATGGTTGCGATCGTCTTGGTCTTGCCGCGTTTCTGGTATATGCGGAACGGTGGTATGCCGGTCAAAGACCCAGTGGAGAAAATGGTGAAACACGGGGGAAGGGGATTAAAAAATGAAGTTGCTGCTGGTGTGGCACGCGGGCGGCGTGACGGCGTACTGGAAGCGAATTGAGGAATTGGCGAAGAAGTTTGACGAAGTGGTGATGCTGGTTCCGAAAACATGGAACGAAGGCGGCAAAGAAGTCTTCACAACGGATCAACAACTTCTTCCCAACTGTAGAATCATCACAGCCGATACGCTGTTTAACATGCATGCCGCGGCACATGTGTACCGCAATGGACTCACGAAACTGCTCAAAGAGTTTCGTCCTGATATCATCCACATTCATGAAGAGCCTTGGAGCCTGTCAACGTTCCAAGTGATGATGCTGAACAAATGGCTCGGCGTCAACGCGAAGATCGTCATCGACTCGGCGGCGATCACGGTGTGGAACAAACCGCTGTTCTCCTGGATTGAAAAATGGGTCTACGGGCGCACCGATTTGTTTTTCGCCCGCAACCAAGAAGTGCAGGACATCCTGCGTCAGCGCGGTTGCACATCGCCGACGTACATCCTGCCAAACGGCGTGGACACGGAGATGTTCCGCGAACTGGACGCGGCGGAAGTAGAGGCTTGGCGGAACAAGTTGAACCTGCCAGCGGATCGTTCGATCATCGCCTACCTCGGTCGGATGATTCCCGAAAAAGGGATCTATGATTTCATCGAGGCGGCAGAGCAACTGCTCGCCAAAAATGAGCATCCATACACGTTCCTCCTCGTTGGCAGCGGCCCGGAGAAGGAAAAGATCAAGCAGCGTCTCAAAGACAAGAACATCGAGCAATACTTCGTGCAGGTGGACAAGGTCGATTCGCACCAAGTGCCAGCCGTGATGAACGTGCTCGATCTGCTGGTCTTGCCATCCCGCACAGCGCCGAACTGGAAGGAACAATTTGGTCGGGTCTTGGTCGAGGCGATGTCCTGCGGCAAGCCGGTGGTCGGCTCCTCTTCCGGTGCGATTCCGGAAGTGATCGACGATCCGCGCTTCGTGTTCCCAGAAGGGGATTCGCAGGCGCTGGCCGACACGATTCACCGCGTGTTCACAGACACGGAGATGCTGGAGAGCGCCCTGCGCAACAGCCGTGAACGCGCTCACCATCGCTATAGCTGGGAAGCGCTGGCAGACTATTATATGCAAGTTCTGCGCGAAGTTGGAATTTCGTCCGGGACAGCTAGAGGGTTGAGATCATGACAACTGTGAAAAAACACCGTATCTACATCAACGCCCGCTTCCTGACGCAATCGATGACCGGCGTTCAGCGCTACGCAACAGAAGTCGTGCGGGCGCTCGATAACCTGCTGAGCAGCGGGGAGATCGACCCTAGCCGCTATGAATTCGTGATGCTGGCACCGAAAAATGCCCAATACGACCCAGGTTTCCAGAACATACCGCTGAAGATCGTCGGTCGATTTACAGGACATCTGTGGGAGCAGTTCGAACTTCCTTTACATGCGCGATCAGGTTATCTGATCAGCTTGTGCAACACCGCTCCGATGTTCAAGCTTCGGCAGTCGGTGACGATCCACGATGCGGCAGTCTTCTCGATGCCAGGGCAGTACACGTTCGCTTTCCGCACGTGGTACAAAGTGCTGTACAACGTGCTGGGCAAAGTGGCCGACAAGATCATGACCGTCTCGCAGTTCTCGCGGGGCGACCTGTTGCGCCACGTAGCCGTCGCTGAGCGCAAAGTGCCGGTGATCCTCGAAGGCAAAGAACATGCGCTCGCGATGGAGCCAGACCTGTCGCTTCTCGAGAAGCACGGCGTGAAGAGCAAGTCCTATGTATTGGCTGTGAGTAGTATGAGTCCAAATAAAAACTTCCATGCGATCGTTGAGGCGATTGAGCGCATGGGAGATGTTGATTTTGATATCGTCATCGCGGGCGGCACGAACCCGAAGATTTTCAGCAAGACGGAAACGCCGCTGCCAGAACGAGTGAAGCATGTCGGTTATGTAACTGATGCGCAGTTGCGGGCTTTGTATGAGAATGCATCTTGCTTCGTCTTCCCGTCCTTTTACGAGGGATTCGGGTTGCCTCCACTGGAAGCGATGGCTCTGGGTTGTCCGGTGATCATGTCCCGTAGCGCCTCGCTGCCGGAAGTTGGCGGCGACGCGGTGGTCTACATCGACCCGAACAGCCCGCAGGATCTCGCGGACAAAATTCAACTCGTGATGAATGACACTGCGCTTCAGGAGTCTCTGGGCCAAAAAGGTCTGGAACGGGCAGGGTTGTTCACGTGGGAAAAGTGCGCACGAGAGATGTTTCAGTTGCTTGAAGGGGAGGTGACAGCATGAAGATTGCAATTCTCCACGACTGGTTGGTCACATACGCCGGAGCGGAAAAAGTGCTCGAGCAGATGCTGCTCTTGTACCCGGACGCCGATGTCTACTCAACCGTTGATTTTGTACCAGACAACCAGCGTGCCTTTTTGCAAGGCAAGAAAGTGAACACCTCGTTCATTCAAAACATGCCGTTTGCGAAAAAGCATTACCGTCAATATCTGCCGCTCATGACGCTGGCGGTGGAACAGTTTGACCTGTCTCGATACGACTTGGTGCTGTCCAGTTCCTATGCGATCATCAAAGGCGTGTTGACAGGTCCGGACCAAGTACACGTCTCCTACGTGCATTCGCCGATTCGCTATGCGTGGGATCTGCAACACCAATACCTCCGCGAATCGGGCCTGAACAAAGGGATCAAAGGCTGGATGGCCAAGATCATCCTGCACTACATGCGCCTCTGGGATTCGCGAACGGCCGACGGTGTCGATGCGTACATCGGCAACTCGAAGTACATCGGACGACGGATTCAAAAAGTCTACCGTCGCGATGCGGCGGTGATCTATCCGCCAGTTGATACCGAAGGCTTCACGTTCAGCGATCGCAAAGAAGACTTCTACATGACCGCCTCGCGGTTTGTTCCTTATAAAAAAATCGACCTGATCGTCGAAGCGTTCTCCGCGATGCCAGACAAAAAGCTGATCGTCATCGGTGAGGGGCCGGACTTTGAGAAAGTCAAAGCGCTGGCAGCTCCGAACGTCCATCTGCTCGGCTATCAGTCGTTTGAAGTGTTGAAAGATCACATGCAGCGCGCCAAAGCGTTTGTGTTTGCAGCGGAAGAGGATTTTGGGATCACGCCTGTAGAAGCACAAGCCTGCGGAACGCCGGTCATCGCATTTGGCCGTGGCGGTGCCTTGGAGACGGTTCGCGGACTGGATACATCAGACGCGCCGACCGGCGTGTTCTTCTCCGAGCAGACCGTTGACTCGGTCTGCCAGGCCGTTGACCGTTTTGAACGGGAAGGTCAGCGGATTACGCCAGAGAATTGCCGGGAGAATGCCGTGTATTTCGCGCCGGAGCGTTTCCGCCGTGAACTGAAGGAATTCGTCGACGCGCAGATGGAAATCTACCGCGGGTATCGCAAGTAAGTTGAGAGAGTGCAACCAAGTTAGGGGGACAATTCAGTGAAAGTAACCGTTGTGGGGACAGGATACGTAGGGCTCGTTTCGGGAGTCTGTTTCGCTGATCTTGGCAATGACGTCGTGTGCGTAGACAAGGACGTCAGCAAAATCGAGCGTCTGAACCGTTTTGAATCGCCAATCTATGAGCCAGGTCTCGAAGAATTGATCGAGAAGAACGTCAAGGCAGGTCGCCTGACGTTCACCGACGACACCAAGCAAGGGATCACTGGCGCAGAAGTGGTGATCATCGCGGTCGGCACACCTTCGCTGCCAAACGGCGAGGCGAACCTCTCGTACGTGGATCAAGTAGCCAAAGACATCGCGGAAGCGATGACCGAATATAAAGTCGTCGTCACGAAGAGTACCGTTCCAGTCGGTACGAACGAGCGCATCAAAGCGATCATCGCCGAATTGACCGACGTTCCGTTTGACGTGGTCTCCGTGCCAGAATTCCTGCGCGAAGGGTCGGCGATCTATGACACGCTGAACCCAGACCGTGTGATCATCGGTGCGGAAAACGAAGCGGCTCAGCAAAAGATCGCCGAGTTGCACCGTCCGCTCACTGAGAACATCGTGCTGACCGACATCCGCAGCGCAGAAATGATCAAATACGCATCGAACGCATTTTTGGCAACGAAGATCTCCTTCATCAACGAGATCGCGAACATCTGTGACAAAGTAGGCGCGGATGTGACGAAGGTAGCGGTCGGCATGGGCCTCGACAACCGGATCGGCAAAGCGTTCCTGAACGCCGGGATCGGCTACGGCGGCTCTTGCTTCCCAAAAGACACCGATGCTCTGATCCAAATCGCCGGCAACGTCGATTACAACTTCAAGTTGCTGAAATCGGTGGTGGAAGTCAACAAAGGCCAGCGTTTCTACGTGATCGACAAAGTCAAAAAAGCGCTGGGTGAGATCAGTGGCAAGACGATCGGCATCTGGGGTCTGGCTTTCAAGCCGAACACCGACGATGTGCGGGAAGCGCCTGCATTTGAAATCATCGAAGAACTGCTCAAGCTCGGAGCGAACGTGAAAGCGTACGATCCGGTGGCGATGAATAACTTCCGTCGCGAAGCGGGCGAGATCAACGTAACATGGTGTGAGGACGCTTTGTCCACCGCGACAGATTGCGATGCGATCTGCTTGCTGACCGAGTGGGATGAGTTCAAGACGATCGATCTGCAGAGCCTCGAAACTGTGCTGAAGCAGCCAAACCTGATCGATGGCAGAAATGTGTTCACCGAATCCCAACTGGAGCAGACGCGTATCAACTACTTCTCCGTAGGCCGTCGGGACCGAAAGCAGACAACCACTGACACAATCACGCAATAAAACTCGATAGCCCAACAACTAGCTCAAGGAGTGAGTAGGATGAAACTCGTATTGTTATCCGGCGGTTCTGGCAAGCGCCTCTGGCCTTTGTCGAACGATTCGCGTTCTAAGCAGTTCCTGAAAGTATTGGAGAACGAAGATGGCAAGTTCGTCTCGATGGTTCAACGCGTGTGGGGACAACTCGATACGGTTGGTCTGACCGACTCGGCTGTCATCGCGACTTCCAAGTCGCAACTCGACATGATCTCCAGCCAACTGGGCAACGATGTGAAATTGGTCGTGGAACCGGAGCGCCGCGACACGTTCCCAGCGATCGCACTGGCTGCTTCCTACCTGTACTCGGTAGAAGAAGCCGATCTCGATGAAGTGGTGGCGGTACTGCCGGTTGACCCATATGTCGAAGATCGTTTCTTTGAAAAGGTCAAAGAACTGGAATCCTGCCTGCATGTATCCGGTGCTGACCTCGCGCTGATCGGTGTAACGCCAACGTACCCTTCGGAAAAGTACGGCTACATCGTGCCAGAGTCCACACAAGAGAGCAGTGCATTCTCCCGCGTGAGCCATTTCCGTGAGAAGCCAGATGAAAAAGGCGCACAAGAGCTGATCTCCCAAGGCGCACTGTGGAACTGTGGCGTGTTCGCGTTCAAAGTGGGCTATGTGATCTCGATCTTGGAAAGCAAAGGTCTGCCAACCGATTTCGAAGCACTGCACGCGCTCTACGGTCAATTGCCGAAGATCTCCTTCGACTATGAAGTCGTGGAAAAAGCGAACAAGATCGCCGTACTGTCCTATGATGGCGACTGGAAAGACCTCGGCACTTGGAACACGCTGACCGACGAGATGAGCGCACAACTGATCGGCAAGGGCGTAGTCAGCGAAGACTCGCAGAACACGCACCTGATCAACGAACTGGATATCCCAGTGACTGTGCTTGGCGTCTCCAACGTCGTCGTGGCGGCCAGCCCAGACGGGATTCTCGTCACCGACAAGAACGCAAGTCCGCGCATCAAGGATTTAGTCGGACAATTTGATGCTCGTCCAATGTTCGAAGAGCGTCGTTGGGGCTGGTATCGTGTCCTCGACCACACCAAGTTTGCAGAGGGCAACGAAGTGTTGACCAAGCGCATCGGGGTGACGGCGGGCAAGAACCTTTCCTACCAACATCACTACAAGCGCAGCGAAGTCTGGACGATCATCTCCGGTGAAGGTTACTTCGCGTTCAATGACGAGATCCGCGTGGTCAAACCAGGCGACGTGCTGATCATCCCAGTCGGTGCGAAACACGGCATCAAAGCGATCACCGACGTGGAGTTCATCGAAGTCCAAGCGGGCAGCGATCTGGTCGAAGAGGACATCGTGCGCATCTTCATGACATGGGAAGAAGTCGAAGAGCACTGTGCAAATGTTGCTCTGGCGGCACACGAAGTGGCTGCGACAACCGAGTAACAGCACCTTTAAGCAATATTCACCAAACGTCCCAATAAATAAAATCTTAAAACCTCGCTTCCGCAATTTAGGGAGCGGGTTTTTTTTCTGTTATAATGGGACTGTATT
>Ga0068898_10987362_pt1 | contig 12652 bp, 22 predicted proteins | sample SoiCruaftwetup5A_FD_65918 | JGI IMG/M metagenome (GOLD analysis project Ga0068898, IMG submission 65918) | Soil microbial communities from Colorado Plateau and Sonoran desert - Soil Crust after wet up 5A (Metagenome Metatranscriptome) | ecosystem: Environmental > Terrestrial > Soil > Desert ...
GCCTCTAATATTTCACTTCCAACAAACACAATCCCTGCGGCGGCGCGGGAGGCGGACACTGTGTCCGGTCATGGCCTGCCGTCAGGTGGCGGATTTCCTCCGCCGTCAATACACCCATCCCTACTCTAATCAGCGCGCCCACAATGTTGCGCACCATCTGATAGAGAAAGGCGTTCGCTTCAATTTCAATTTCCAGCAGCGCGGTGCCAAAAGCTTCGCTTCGTCGAACGTCGAGGCGATGGACGTTGCGAATCGTTGGCCCGTTGGGACTGCCCGCCGATTGCCACGCCGCAAAATCCCGCTCGCCTAAAAACTCGCCTACCGCATCTCCCATCACGTTCGCGTCCAGTGGCTTGATAACGTGTCCGGCGATGCCCCGCAACAGTGGGCTTGGCACCAGCGCATTATCAATCCAGTAACGATAAACGCGGCTCTTCGCTGAAAAGCGCGGATGAAAATTCTCATCCACTACACGCGAATCGCGCACCCGAACCGCTTTGTCCAGCACCCGATTTAGCGCCAGGGGAAATCTTTCCACCGGCATCGGATTGGTCGTCGCGAAACGGATGCATTGCCCAAGGGCATGAACTCCGCTATCGGTTCGACCCGCCATTGAAATCGGCGCCGAGTGCTTCAGCACTTCTTCCAACGCGCGCTCGACTTCACCCTGCACGCTTCGCCCGTTGTTTTGCCGCTGTGACCCGCAAAAATGCGTGCCATCATAGGCAATCGTACAGGCGATGAATCTTGTTGCTGGTTTCTCGTTGCTGGTTGCTTGTTGCTCGTTACTTGTTTCTAAATGATCCAGAGTCACGGCTTTTCACAAAATCCTACCGGCAAAACCAGCATCCGGCATCCAGCAACAAGAAACTACTCGACGAGCATCAGCACGGCCTGCGGGGCGGCGTCGCCACGGCGCGGGGGCAGTTTCACCATACGGGTGTAGCCGCCGTTGCCGCCAGGCGCGTCTTTGGCGCGATCGCGATAGCGCGGCGCGATTTCGGTGAACAGCTTGTTCAGAATTTCGCGTTCGGGCTTTGGAGCTTCGCGCCACGCCTTCACCGTCGGGCTTTTGCGAATCGCCATTGGGTTGTTCGCCTTGCGCTTCTGGAAAGCTTCCTTCGTTTCGCTGGGCACGGGCGGCTTTTGAATATACCGCTCGACGTAGCGACGATTGGCCACGGTATCTACCTTGGCTTTGGTGATCAGCTTTTCCGCCATCGAACGCACTTCTTTGGCGCGCGCTTCCGTGGTCACGATGCGCTCGTGTGTGAACAGCGCCTGCACCTGATTTTTCAACAAAGCCATCCGTTGATCGGTGGGTTTGTTCAATTTACGATGAGCAACTTTGTGCCGCATATCTTCCTCTTAATGCCTGTTTACCCTCCCCGCCCCCTCCCAGAGGGAGGGGAGAACTCCTCCCCCTCCGGGGGAGGCCGGGTGGGGGCAAAACTGCATTTACTCTAATTCCAGCAACTCGCCGGTGTCTGCCGACGGCGACGGACGCAACGCCAGACTGTGATCGTGCAGTTTGACTTTCACTTCGTCCAGCGACTTCGAGCCGAAGTTGCGAATCGCCATCAACTCTTCCTCGGTGTAGTTACGCAGTTCTTCCAACGTCTCGATGCCCTGCCGCTTCAAGCAGTTGTAAGTGCGATTCGAGAAATCGAGATCGTCGATCTTAATGTCGCGCGCACGGTTGGCCGCTGCGCCGCCGCCATCAACCGGACTCTGTTCGACTTCGCCCTCAATAGTGCCGAACAGGTTCAGATAATCCTGCATGATGCGCGAAGCTTGCGCCAGCGCCGTCGAAGGATTAAGCGAACCATCGGTCCAGATTTCAATGACTAAGCGATCCAGTTCTGTCTGCTGACCCACGCGGGTCGGCTCGACATAGTAATTCACGCGCGTGATCGGCGAGAAGATCGCGTCCACCGGAATCGTGCCGATGGTCTTGCTGCGCTCTTGCATACCCGATGGCACGTAGCCTTTGCCCATCTCGATGGTGAGCACCGCGTCGAAACGGGCGTCGCCGCGCGACAGCGTGGCAATCGGTTTTTCTGGCGAGACGATTTGCAGGTTCGCCGGCAACTGCACGTCGGCGCCGGTAATGCGCCCCTCGCCCTGTTTGTCAATGCGCGCTGCAACCGGCCCTTCGAGGCGGCCATTGAGCGCTTTAATCGAAATTTCCTTGAGGTTGAGCACGATTTCCATCATGTCTTCAACCACGCCCGGCAGGGTCGAAAATTCGTGCTGAACGCCCTGCACCTGAATCGCCGTGATCGCTACGCCCTCAATTGAGGTGAGCAACACACGACGCAGGCTGGCGCCCAGCGTCTGGCCGTAGCCTTTGTCCAACGGCTCCACTACGAATTTTCCGTAGCGGTCGTTCTGCGACAGCACACGAATGCGAGGTTGGACCTGTGAAACGTTGAGCATAATTTGAAAAAGTGACCCTTGCTCCCTTTCCGGCACCCGGCGGCGCGCCACCGAATTATCAATCGCTAAAAAGCAAGCGCTAAGAAGCGAAACGCTTATCTTGCGTTCGTGGTGACGCGCCCCACGCCGTCCCCTGGCAAAGCCCTCTTCCGACACACAACAAACCGCACCCGCGCCGCTTTGCCATTAAATGCGCCGCGCGAGTGCGGGGTGTCTGGGCTTAACGTGAATAATATTCGACGATGAGCTGTTCTTGAATTCCCTGCTCAGCGTCTTCGCGGCGCGGCATGGTGGTAACCTGCGCCGACAGGGCCGCCGGATCGTAAGAAAGCCACACGGGAACGCGTGCGCCAGATCCGCCTTGTTCCGGCAGAACTTTGGAAAAATACTGGCTATTGCGGCTCTGTGGCCGCACAGCGATGGTGTCGCCCGGCTTTACCAGAGATGAAGGGATATTGGTTTTGCGCCCATTGACCACAACGTGACCGTGCGAAACCAATTGTCGAGCGCCAGCGCGGGTTTTCGCCAATCCCATGCGGTAAACCACATTGTCGAGACGTCGCTCCAACAAAATAAACAGGTTAGCGCCGGTTTCGCCCGGCTGACGCCGCGCTTCGTCAAACGCGCGACGGAACTGCTTTTCTAAGATGCCATAGATGTAGCGCGCTTTCTGCTTTTCCTGCAAACGCACGCCATAGTCGGAAACCTTCGAATTGCGCTGTCCGCCCTGGCCGTGCTGGCCCGGCGGCGTCGGGCGCTTCTTTAAGATGCGCTCGCCCTTTTCGTTGATTCCGAATCCCAAGCGCCGGCTGACTTTTCCTACCGGCCCACGATATCTTGCCACAACCTTCTCCTCAAAAAATAGCCCTGTAACCAAACGGCGGTTCAAAGTTCAAGGTTGAGAGTTCAAAGTCACCAACCGAAATCTGTCGCAGTTTGATTGGAAAACTCAAGGTTTTCCTGCCGGAACATCCTGTGTCCGGCAATGCCCTTGATGAATGAAGAATTAAGAATGTTGAATTGAGAAATTCTCAATTCTGCATTCCCCATTCTCAATTCACACTACACCCGGCGACGCTTGCGAGGGCGGCAACCATTGTGCGGAATCGGCGTTACGTCGCGAATGTTGCCGATCTCCATGCCAGCCGATTGCAAAGCGCGAATCGCTGTTTCGCGACCACTGCCCGGCCCTTTCACGAAGACGTCCACACGACGCATGCCAGCATCCATGGCGCGGCGCGCCACGTTTTGCGCGGCGACCTGCGCCGCGAACGGCGTGCCTTTTTTGGTGCCCTTGAAGCCCACCGTGCCCGCCGATGCCCAGCCGTAGCAATTGCCTTCGGCGTCGGTCAGCGTGACGATGGTGTTGTTGAAGGTGCTCTGAATGTAAGCCTGCCCTTTAGCGGCGGCCTTTTTGGCTCTGCGCGAGCCTCCACGTTCTGCCATAGTCTCCTCAGCTTGGAGGCCAGAGGCTGGAGACTGGAGTCTGGTTATTTAAATACCAGTCTCCAGCCTCCAATCCCCAGCTTCTCACTATTACTTCTTGCTGCGCTTGACGCCCACAGTTTTGCGCGGGCCTTTGCGAGTGCGCGAGTTGGTCTTGGTGCGCTGTCCACGCACCGGCAGGCCGCGACGATGGCGCAACCCACGATAGCTCTGGATTTCCACCAGACGTTTGATGTTTCCGTTGACCTCGCGGCGCAGATCGCCTTCGACGCGGAAGTCGCGTTCGACGATTTCACGCAAACGCGCGGCTTCGGCGTCGCTCAGGTCGCGCACACGCACTTCCGGGGCGATATTCGCCGTTTCCAGAACGCGCAGCGCCAGCGAAGGGCCAATGCCGTAAATGTAAGTAAGCGCCGTGCCGATTTGCTTATCGCGCGGCAAATCAATTCCTGCAATTCGTGCCATTTATCTCCCGATGCGAGCAGTCCTACTCAGAATTAAGAATTTAAAATGAAGAATTGAAAATGTTCGAGATCACTCGTCGATCGTCAATCCACAATCGTCAATTGCTTAGCCCTGACGCTGCTTGTGTTTCTTGGTCGTGCAGATCACCAGCACCTTGCCATGCCGACGGATGATCTTGCAGTTCTCACAACGCTTTTTGATAGAAGCGCGCACTTTCATGGTAATTCCTCTTCTCGACAAACGCCGATGCGTTATTTGTAGCGATATATGATGCGTCCACGCTTGAGATCGTTGACGTTCAGTTCCAGCAGCACGCGGTCGCCCGGCAGAATCTTGATGTAATTCCGCCGGATGTTGCCCGACACGTGCGCCAGCACTTCGTGACCGTTTTCCAGTTCGACGCGGAACATTGCGTTCGGCAAGTTCTCACGCACCACGCCTTCGACTTCTACGCCTTTATCTTTTGCCATCGTCGCTAAAATCTGTTTGCTGCCAGGACTTTCATTTTCCGGGGCAGCCGAATGTGAGATTTTATCACAAATCTCTAAGTATTGCACGCAACCTTTGCCCGACTTCAACGGGTTTGCCCGTGCCATCTATCGTATGCAGCAGATGCCGCCTGCGATAGAACTCAATAACCGGTTCGGTGATGCGATGATAAATCTGCAACCGCCGCCGAACCGTGGACGGCTTATCGTCATCACGGACGATTAAAATGCTACCGTCGTTGTCGCATATTCCCATGCGACGCGGCGGCTTGGCCGTCAGGTGGTAAATCGCATCGCACGTCGGGCAAATCTCCCGGCCTACAGCGCGATCCACGATCGCTTCATCCGGCACGTCCAGCTTAATGGCAGCCTGGAGAGGCCGCCCATACTGATAAAGCGCGCTTTCGAGCGCTTCGGCCTGTGGCTCGGTGCGTGGATAACCGTCCATCACGAAGCCCGAACAGTCGGGTTGCCCCAATCGTTCGCGAATCATACGGTTCACCACATCGTCCGGCACTAAGTTGCCGTGCGAAATGAAGCTATCCGCTAATTTTCCAAGTTCGCTCTCTGCCGCGATTTCCGCGCGGAAAAGATCGCCTGTGGCGATGTGCGGCACACCAAGCTCCACCGCTAAGGTTTTGCTTTGTGTGCCCTTGCCACCCCCTGGCGGCCCTAACAGAACCAGTCTCATAACGATTGACGATTTACGATTAATGATTGACGATTCAATAATCGGCAATCGGCAATCCACAATCGTCAATCATCAGAGCCGGCCCTTTTTCATCTGCCGGACGAAGCCCTCATACTGGCGCATCTTCAATTGCTGGTCAAGGTTGTTCATGATTTCCAGAGCCACGCCAACCACAATCAACAAACTGGTGCCGCCAACGAGAGTGCCTGCCGCTCCGGCATTGTTGCCCAATCCCAAGAGAGATGGCGCCCACCACTGCAACAGCGCCACGCTTGCCAGGAACAAACCACCGGCGAATGTGATGCGCGTCAGCACGCGGTCAATGAAGAGCTGCGTGGGGCGTCCTGGCGCGTAGCCCTGAATTTGCCCGCCGAACTTCTTCAAGTTGTCCGCCAAATCCCGCACGTCGAAGATGACAGCCGTGTAGAAATAGGTAAAGCCCATTACTAAGGCCGCATAGACCAAGGAGGCAAAGAGGCTCTGAGGTGAAAACCAATTCTGGATGGTTGTCGCCACAGTGAACCCAAGGCCGGTGGTCACTTTGCTGCTCGTCAGGTAGAACGTGGCAATCTGTCCGGGGAAGAGCACAATTGAAACAGCGAAGATGATGGGAATCACGCCCGCCGCCGCCATTTTAAGCGGCAGATAAGAACGCTGAGCCTGCACCTGCTTGCCGCCCACATGGCGCGGCGCGTAACGGATAGGAATGCGGCGTTCGCCCTGCGTGACATAGATGATAAACCACGTGGTCGCCACGAACAGCGCCAGCATCGCCAGAATCTGATACCACTGGGCGGTCTGCACCATCTGGCTCATCTGCGTTGGCAGCGAAGCGACGATACCGGCGAAGATGATGAACGAAATGCCGTTGCCAACACCCTTTTCGGTGATCTGCTCGCCCAGCCACAGCAAGAACATCGTGCCTGCCGTCAGCGCAATCACGGTGCTGAACACAAACTGGGTGTCGCTAATCGTTCCATCGGTGGCGCCGAATGCCGTCAAAGCGCGCGCCGCCATGGTGGATTGGATAATCGTCAAAGCGATCGCCGACCAACGAGTCCACTGCGCCATCTTGCGCCGTCCGTATTCGCCTTCACGCTGCAGCTCCTTAAAGTAAGGAAAGGCGATGGTGAGAATCTGAAAGACGATGCTGGACGTAATGTAAGGCATGATGCCCAGCGCCAAAATGGAAAGGCGGCTGAGCGCGCCGCCGCCGAAGATGTCGATGAAGTTCAACAGCCCCTGGCTCTGCTGAATCAATTCTTGAAGGCGATCACGATTGACGTGCGGCACCGGAATATGCAGCGCGAAGACGAACACCACCATCGCGCCCAGCACAAACAGCAGGCGTTGACGGAGTTCGGGCACGCGCCACGACAAAATCAGCGGTTCTAAGGCTTTTTTCATTTCTTTAGCTGTTAGCGTTTAGCGATCAGCAATGAGCAAAAAGCCACGAGTGACTAAACGCTCATTACTAATCGCTAACAGCTTAAATCACTTCACAGGTGCCGCCGGCGGCTTCGATCTTCTCTTTGGCCGTGGCAGTAAAGTGCGAGGCCTGCACGGTTAGCGCTTTGGAGATCTGGCCATTGCCCAGCACACGCAGGCCATCATGACGGCCCTTGACGATGCCGCGCTCGCGCAGCAATTCTGCCGTAACAACGGTGCCGGCTTCGATCAGTTCCAGCTCGCGCAGGTTGATCTCGCCGTAAACTTTGCGGGTCAGGCCGATGGGCATCGCGCCCTTGGCCTTGCCACGCAATTTCGGCAGGCGGCGGAAGAGCGGCGTCTGGCCGCCCTCAAAGCCCGGCTTGACGCTGCCACGCGCATGCTGGCCCTTCTGGCCGCGCGTTGAGGTTTTGCCGTGCCCGCTGCCGATGCCGCGGCCTACGCGCTTTTTGCGCTTGCGGGCGCCCGGCGCCGACTTGATATTAGTTAATGTTAACAGTTCCATCTCTAGTTCCTTGGTAACTGGCATGGAGTAGGCGGTTGCCCCCACCTTGCGGAGACCGAGAGCGACCACGGTCGCCTTTTGATCGATCGGAGCCCCGATCGGGCTTTTCTTCAACTTGATAGTCAGGCGCGTATTCTGGCTGTCTTGACTCATAAAGGGTCGCATCCTTCAGCCTGGCGGGCAGGCTCAAATGTTTCAGTTCCTTGCCGCGACGCTTCGCCACATCGGGCGCCTTCTGCATTGAGCGCAGACCGTCGAGAGCGGCATAGACATTGTTAATAATGTTGTCCGATCCCATGGACTTCGTGAGAATGTCCTTGATACCGGCGGCTTCGGCCACCGCGCGAGTGGCGGGGCCGGCGATTACACCGGTGCCGGGGGTGGCGGGCTTGAGCATGACGCGCGCTGCGCCGGTGCGGCCTACCACCATGTGCGGGATCGTGGCGTCAATCAGCGGCACCTCAATGAGGTTCTTCTGCGCGCGCTGCACACCTTTGCGAATGGCGTCCGGCACACTGGCAGATTTGCCCATGCCCACGCCCACATGGCCGTTGCCATCGCCGACGACCACCAGAGAGGAGAAGCGACGCTTACGTCCGCCTTTCACTGTCTTGGAGACCGGCTTCAATTGCACGACCTTTTCGATTTTCAGCAGTTCTGGATCAACCTGGATTCGGGCCACGCTTCACTCCTAAAATTGCAGTCCGGCTTCGCGGGCGGCCTCGGCCAGCTCCTTGATCGCGCCGTGATACTGATTGCCGTTGCGGTCAAAGACCACAGCTTCAATACCTTTTTCTTTTGCGCGCTGGGCCACAATCTGACCCACTACTCGCGCGGCAGCCACGCTGCCCTTGCCGCCTTCAACTTGCGCCGCAACCGTATCTTGCACGGTCGAAGCAGCGGCTATCGTCACACCGGCCACATCGTCAATTAACTGCGCATGAATATGCCTCAGTGTGCGGTTCACGCACAGGCGCGGACGCTCTTGCGTGCCCGTCACTCGCTGACGCAGGCGCAGATGGCGGCGATGCTTTAACTCTCTTGGGGTTTTCTTTGCCATCTTCTTTTCCTCATCGTCGCCGAATTACCGACCCGGCGGAAGAAACAGCAGAATATCGAACAAAGATTTTGAATGATGGATGAATTTCCTTGTCATTCGGCATTCCTTGTTCAGTATTCTGCTGTTCCCTATTTCTTCTTGTCTTTGCCCTGCTTGCCAGCTTTGCGCTTGACGATTTCGTCCTTGTAGCGCAAACCCTTGCCCTTGTAAGGCTCAACCGGGCGCCAGCCGCGCACATCGGAGGCGAAATCGCCCAGCGCCTGCTTGTCATGGCAGCGCAATGTGATGGTGGCAGCCAAAAGGCCATTTTCCATTGTCGGCGTGCTGGGCGCCACTTCAGCGCTGATGCCCTGCGGCATGGTCATACGCACCGGGTGCGAATAACCGAGCGCGAGGTTGAGCACATTGCCCTGCACTTCTGCGCGATAACCCACGCCGCGCAGTTCCATAACGCGGGTGAAGCCTTCGCTCACGCCAACCACGGCGTTGTTCAACAGAGCGCGCGTCAGGCCATGCAGCGCGCGGTGGCGATTCTGATCGCTCGGACGAGTTACGACAAGCTGGCCGTCCTCTTGCGCCACCGAAATTTCGGGATGGATTTCCCGTTCGATGGTGCCTTTGGGGCCTTTCGCCGTGACTTTCCCGTCATTGATGGTAATCGTTACGCCCGCAGGAACTTTAATGGGCGCGCGTCCAACTCGTGACATGTCTTTACTCCAAAAATCTTTCTCGCCACTCACACGGAGAGACGCCCTGTCAGGGCGTCTTGAAGACTGGCCGGCGGCCTGTCTCTCCCATTATGAACTGGCGCAGGACAATTAATATACGCGCAGCAGAACTTCGCCACCCACGCCCTGACGACGCGCATCGGCATCGGTCAGCACACCACGCGGGGTCGAAAGGACCGCCACACCTAGGCCGCCCAGCACGCGGGCGACATCAGTTTTGCCGACGTAGATGCGGCGCCCCGGCTTGGAGACGCGCTCTAAGTGCTGGATCACGGCGTCTTTGCCGTGATAGCGGAGCGAAACGCGCAGGCGGTTCTGCTTGTTGTCCGGCTGCACTTCGAAGTCGCCGATGTAGCCTTCGCGCTTCAGAATCTCAGCAATAGCCACTTTCAATTTCGACGACGGCACGGTCACGTCTTGTTTGCGCGCACCGCTGGCGTTGCGAATCGCCGTCAAAAAATCCGCAATCGGATCAGTCTGCATAGTTCCTAAATCCTCGTCAGAGCGGCCCGCTCTTTATCGGGAAGCTTTTCCAGAAAACTTTATTTCTACAGAAGCTTTTCCCGAACCCCGGCAGGCTCGCCAATTTACCACGAACTCTTGGTGACGCCGGGAATCAGCCCACGATGGCTCATGCCGCGAAAGCAGATGCGGCAGATGCCGAAGCGGCGCATGTAGCCGCGCGGACGGCCACAGAGATTGCAGCGGTTGTAAACGCGCGCCTTGAACTTCGATTTCTGTTGCAGCCGCTTTGCTTTGGCGATTTGACTCGTCTTTGCCATGTTCTCTTAAATCCTTAAATGCCATCGCCCGTAGGCTTTGCCTCACGAGCGTGTGCCTCTTAGGCGTTTTCGCCCTGCGGTTTGCGGAAAGGCAAGCCGATCTGCCCAAGCAGAGCGCGCGCCTCTTCGTCGGTCTGGGCGGTGGTCACAAACGTGATGTCCATACCACGCGTGCGCACCACTCTGTCTACGTTGATTTCCGGGAAGAGCGTTTGCTCGCGCACACCAACGGTGTAGTTACCGCGGCCGTCGAAGCTCTTGTCGGGAATGCCCTGGAAGTCGCGAATGCGCGGCAGCGCGGCGTAGATCAAACGATGCACGAACTCCCACATACGGTCGCCGCGCAACGTCACCATGCAGCCGATGGGCATGCCCTCACGAATCTTGAAGTTCGCGATGGATTTCTTCGCCCGGCGGATCGCCGGTTTCTGCCCCGTAATGGCCGCTAAGTCGCCAGCAGCGGCATCGACGAGCTTCGCATCGTCCTTGCCGTCACCAACGCCCATATTGATTACGACCTTTTCCAGCCGGGGCACCCGCATAATGTTATCGTAGCCAAATTGCTTCTGCAAGGCTTCGACAACCTGATTTTGGTATTTATCCCTGAGTGTCGCTGTCATCTCTGTGTCCTATTCCTCTCCGGCGCGCCGTGTCAGTCTCCGCTGAACGGTCCGGTATGAGAAACGAGAATTCAGAAACGGGAAACGAGAACGGAGTCATTGTCGTTCCGCTCGTTTCTCATTTCTCAAATCTCGTTGCTTTAAATCTCTTCGCCGCTTTTGCTGGCGACGCGGGTGCGATTGCCTTCAGACGTCGTATTGATGCGGACGCGGGTGGGCTTCTTCGACTTCGGATCAACCAGCATCACTTTGGAAGCGTGGATCGGGAATGGCTTCTCGACCATATTCTGCTCATTGATGCCCGAAGCGCGCTGCTGTCCGCGCTGCTGCTTCTGGCGATCTTTCATCACATTCACGCCTTCAACGATGACTTTGCGCTCTTTGGGGAGCACGGAAAGCACCTTGCGGGGCGCGCTGCTCTTGCCTTCGCCGGAAATGACGATCACATCATCGCCGGTGCGGATACGCAGCGGTTTACGATTAATGGGTTTCGGTTTTCCTTTTCCCGCCACTTATACCACCTCCGGCGCTAAGCTCACGATTTTCATGTAGCGACGGTCACGCAGTTCGCGGGCGATGGGCCCGAAAATGCGCGTGCCGCGCGGGTTGCCGTCCGGGTTGATGATCACGGCGGCATTGTCGTCGAATTTAATATGGCTGCCATCGGCGCGGTTGACGCCTTTGACGGTGCGGACGATAACGGCGCGCACCACGTCGTGCGTTTTGACCGTTGCGCCGGGCAGAGCCTCTTTCACCGTGCCGATGATCACATCGCCCACGTTGCCATATTTGGCGTTGCTGCCTTTGAGCACGCGAATGCAAAGAATTTCACGCGCCCCCGAATTGTCCGCCACGCGCAGCCGCGTTTCGTTCTGAATCATGGTTCCTCCACTGGAGGCTGGAAACAGGAGGCTTGAGGTTGGAATTTCACCAGTCTCAAGTCTCAAGTCTCAAGCCGCTTGCTTATTTCGCGCGTTCAACAACTTCTAAGATGCGCCAGCACTTGGTTTTCGACATCGGACGTGTTTCCATAATCCGCACGCGGTCGCCGGGCTTGCACTCATTGTTCTCATCGTGAGCGTGATACTTTTTGGTTACACGCTGCACACGTCCGTAGAGCGGGTGACGCTTCAGGCGCACCACAGCTACCACGGCGGTTTTATCCATTTTGTCGCTAACGACCAGACCTTCACGCACCTTGCGCGCTGAGCGGCCGCCTTCTAATGTTGCTTCTGACATGATATTTCCTCTGCCTTAGGCCGCTTAAGCTGACGCTTTGTTGGCGCGCGCGGCGAGTTCGCCATTAATGCGCGCCACCATCTTGCGCACCTGGCGAATGCGCATCGGGTTGGCCGCCTGCTGCATGATCGCCTGCGTGCGCAGGTTCAACAATTCGATCTGCGCTTCGTCGATGGCGCCGCGCAGTTCGTCTTCGCTGGCTTCACGGACGCGGTCGCGCTGATCTTTCATCTTCAAATTCGAGCCGCCGCTTCCCAAAAACTTATTCAGATCCGCCACTGGCTTCCTCCTCGCGCATGATGAATTTGGACTTCATCGGCAATTTCATCGCGCCACGACGCATCGCTTCGCGCGCCAGTTCCGGGCTCACGCCGCTCATTTCAAAAAGCACACGGCCCGGCTTCACCACGGCCACCCAGTATTCGGGCAAACCCTTGCCCGAACCCATGCGGGTTTCGGCTGGCTTCTGCGTGACCGGCTTATCCGGGAACACGCGAATCCACACTTTACCGCCGCGCTTGATGTAGCTGGTCATCGCGATACGGGCGGATTCAATTTGACGGCTGGTCAGCCAGCCCACTTCTTGCGCCTGCAAAGCGTAGGTGCCGAACGCGACGGTGTTGCCGCGCGTGGCCATGCCACGACGCTTGCCGCGTTGCTGCTTCCTATATTTAGTCCGCTTGGGCATCAACATAGTTATCGTCTCCAAAAGTATGGAGTAGGGTGGATTTACAAGGGCG
>Ga0068898_10286052_pt1 | contig 12585 bp, 11 predicted proteins | sample SoiCruaftwetup5A_FD_65918 | JGI IMG/M metagenome (GOLD analysis project Ga0068898, IMG submission 65918) | Soil microbial communities from Colorado Plateau and Sonoran desert - Soil Crust after wet up 5A (Metagenome Metatranscriptome) | ecosystem: Environmental > Terrestrial > Soil > Desert ...
TTTTTTACCATCCACATATACTTCAATCGAAGCGATTTGATCTTTCTCTACGATGCAATCGATCGAGTAGACTTTATCCGCGCTGATCTCGTCACCAGACACCACATCAGCCGCACCACGCGAGTCTGTACGCACGATCTTCACGTTGGATTTCGTGCCTTCTTTGACTGGCACGGTAACTTCCACGGTCTTCTTCTTCGGCGCGTTGTCCTCTTCTTGCTGGGCAGGACCCGCGGAAACAAACAGCGAAACCTCCGTACCCTTTGGCAATTCAGTGCCCACCGCGAAGTTCGCGACACGAATCACGTTGCCCTTGGCAATCGTCGCGTGCTGCGAAGCGATCGACTCACCGACTTTGAAACCGAGCGCGGTCAATTGCCGTTTCGCTTCTTCAGCCGGGATGTTCTCCAAGTTCGGGATCTTCGCCTTAGGAATCTCCTTAGAGATGGTCAGCGAGATCTTGGTATTCGGTTCAACAATCACGTCTGGATATGGGCTTTGGGCGATGACCGTACCCGGCGTTGCGTCTTTGTCTTCCTTTTCAATATAGGAGATGTTCGCATTCTCGATCAGCTTTCGGATCGTATCTGTCGCCTGTTGCTTATCGAGGCCCAGAACTTTTGGCATTTCGATTTTCTCTGCTCCTGCCGAGACGGTCAAGGTGACTTCTCGGTTGGCTTTGATCGTTTTGCCAGCGAATTGATCCTGTTTGGTGACGATGCCCGGTGGCTTGTCACTGGTCTCTTCGGTCTTATGGATGTTGTTGATATTAAGACCAGCATCGACGAGCTTTTTCAGCGCATCTTCATAGGTCAAGTTCACAACGTCTGGCATCATCACGTCTTCTTCACTCATGTAGTTGGTCACGAGCGAATAAGCAGCGACCGCACCCACGCCAAGCAAGCAGAAGACAACGAACAGCCAGATCACCGGTTTCCAGAAATTGCGCTTTTTTGGCTCGCTTTCCGAATTTGAATTCGCAGGCTGCCTTGGCTTCATCGGCTCATCCCCTGCGGAATTCGGCAACTCCGGCACACGGTTGGTCGCCTGCGCCTGGGATTTATCCATCCCGGACAGACCCGCTGCTGGCACTTGAATCGTGGAGTGCTCATCGAACGATGGAACCGTGAATTTCGGAACGTTTGGATACAGCAACGCTTTTTCCAAATCCCGCAGCATATCACGGGCTGTCTGATAGCGGACACTTGGATTTTTCGCCAAGGATTTCAGGACGATGTTCTCCACAGACTGCGGCAACGCAGGGTTGATCTGTCGCGGCTCCATAAACTCATCCTGCAGATGCTTCAGTGCCACCGAGATCGGTGTTTCACCAGAGAATGGCAACTCACCAGTGATCATCTCATAAAGCACGACACCGAGTGAGTAAATGTCCGATTTGACATCGGTGATCCCGCCGCGCGCTTGCTCAGGTGAGAAATAATGCACCGAACCGAGCACGGAGCCGTCTTGGGTGATCGTATTGGAGGTGATCGCCCGCGCGATGCCAAAGTCGGTCACTTTCACGCGTTTGTCCTTGGAGATCAAGATGTTATGCGGCTTGATATCACGGTGTACGATGTTGTTTTCATGAGCATGACCGAGTGCGGAACAGATCTGTTTCGCGATGTCGATCGCTTCGTTGATAGGAAGAGGAGCCCCCTCCTGAATCACTTCCTTGAGCGTGCGTCCATCGACAAATTCCATGACGATGTAGTAGTCTTCACCTTCCACCCCGACATCGTAGATGTTTACGACGTTGGGATGCGACAAAGAGGCAGCCGCTTGCGCCTCTCGTCTGAATCGACGAACGAAATCCTCATCGGTCGAGTATTGCGCACGTAACACCTTGATCGAGACGTAGCGATTGAGCAGGGTATCCAGCGCTCGATAAACGACCGCCATGCCACCGCCGCCGATCCGCTCGATCACTTCATAACGATTGCCGAGCTTTCGTCCGATCACGTTGCAACACCTCGATCCGTCAGATTTTGTACGGCGACTACGGTGATGTTGTCAGCCCCGCCAGCGTTCAGCGCCCGGTCGATCAACTGATCCACTTTCATCTCCAAGTTCATATCCTGCAACAAAACCTCAGTGATTTCGCTTGGCGAAACCATGTTGGTCAAACCGTCGGAACAGAGCAACAGAATGTCACCCTCCGTCCATTCGACCCGGAACAGGTCTGCTTGCACGGATTTATCAGTACCGACTGCTCGTGTGACGATGTTGCGTTGCGGATGGAAGATCATCTCTTCTGCTGTGATCTTCCCGGATTTGAACAATTCGTTGACGTACGTATGATCATCTGTCAGTTGGTGCAGAACACCTTCGTGGAACAGATAGCCACGAGAGTCCCCGACATGGCCGAGATAGATCTGCTCGTTGCCAAGCATCGCGGCCACAAGCGTCGTTCCCATGCCAGAGAGGCCTTGGGACGAGCAGGATCGTTCATACACAACCCCATTCGCCTCCTGCATCGCTTCAGCCAGCAGGTCCAAGGGATCAAAATCGTCCGTGTTCGGCTTTGTTTCGATGTGCTTTACGACTGTTTCTACCGCGAGAGAAGAGGCAACCTCACCCGCAAGGTGCCCCCCCATGCCATCGGCGATTACAGCGACACCAAATGGTTGGAGATGCTCAGCAATCGCATATCCGTCTTCATTCAGTTGCCGCACCAAGCCGATGTGGCTCTTTGCCGCATATTGCATTGTCTATCACCCCTAGATTCTCCCCTGCTCAGCGCGCAGTTGCCCGCATGCCGCTGCGATGTCGTGCCCTTTTTCCCGACGAACTGTAGCGTTGACGCCTAGTTTGTTAAGTTCAGCCACAAAAGCGCGGATCTGCTCCTTGGGAGTTCGCGTGTAATTGCGTTCCGGTACGTAGTTGACCGGGATCAGATTGACGTGGCAATCCAAGTTGGCCAGCAAACCAGCCAATTCGCGTGCGTGTTGCAGGTCATCATTTTGACCGCCCACGAGCGCATATTCAAAGGAAATTCTACGACCCGTACGGTCGAAATAGTATCGGCAAGCATCTAGCAATTCGTCGATGCCCCATTTGCGGTTGATCGGCATCAGCGCCGAGCGAATCTCATCGCGCGTTGCATGCAACGAAATCGCTAAAGTGATCTGTCGCTGCTCATCCGCCAAACGGCGAATCGCCGGCACGAGACCGGACGTGGAGACGGTGATGTGGCGTGCGCCGATCGCCAAGCCGTTGCCGTCGTTGATGATGTCGATAAAGCGCATCGCTTCGTCGTAGTTCTCCATCGGTTCACCAGAACCCATCAAGACACAGGACGATACGCGTTCTTCCTTCTCATCGAGGAAGCGCTGTACATTCATCAATTGTTCGACGACCTCGCCGCCTGACAGGTTGCGCACCAAACCGCCGAGCGTCGAAGCACAGAACGTGCATCCCATCCGGCAACCGACCTGCGTGGACACGCAGACGGAATTGCCATAGTCGTGGCGCATCAAGACGGTCTCGACCGTACTGCCATCATACAGTTCCCACAGCCATTTGATCGTGCCGTCTTTGGACACTTGACGCGTCACTTCTTTCATCGTGTTGACGGTCGCGATCTCTTTGAGCTGTTCGCGGAACTTCTGAGGCAAGTTGGTCATCTCGTCAATCGAGTTCACCCGTTCTTTATGTAACCACTGAAAGATCTGCTTGGCACGGAATTTTGGTTGGCCGAGGCTTTGTACCCACTCTTCCAACTCACCGATTTTCATACCGAGCAATTGAATCGTCTTTTTTTCTTCAAAAAGTGCAATCGGTTCGATGTCAATCACCTGCTTTGCTGTCGATTCTGTTACGATTTCCGCTTCAGTCTGGCGATGAAGAATCCGTCGCTGTCAAACTGCTGCGGCATCAATTGCACATAGTAAGCGCTCGCGTCTTCCGGACGTGCCGCTCCTGGCAAGAACGGAGCGATCGCCTCGCCTTCAAACTCCGGATGCTCGGCAAGGAACTGACGCACCATCTCGATGTTCTCCTCAGGCATGATCGTGCAAGTGGAATAGACCAACACGCCGCCAGGGCGCACCGCCTGTGAGACGATATGCAGCAAGTCACGCTGAATGTCGGCGATTTCGCTGATATCGCCTGGTACCTTCTTCCATTTCAGGTCCGGTTTGCGACGGATGACGCCAAGCCCTGAGCAAGGTGCATCGAGCAGGATGCGGTCAAACGTCCCGGCATCGGCTACCACTTGGCGAATGTCTCCCGCTTGTGTACGAATCGAGGACAAGCCAAGTCGAGTCGCGATATTTTCAATGAGCTCGATCTTGTGTTCGTGAATGTCGACGGCTAGGACTTCACCCTCATCGCCCATCAACTCGGCGAGATGTGTGGTCTTGCCACCTGGTGCCGCACAGCAATCCAGCACGCGCATCCCGCGCTCTGGTGCCAGCGCCTGAGCGACCAGCATCGAACTCTCGTCCTGCACGGTGCAGAGCCCGTCACGGAACGCCGGCAACTTCGTCACATCAAGACCCTCGTCCAAGACGATGCCGTACGGGGACACGCTGGTTGCCCGTGCTCCAATCCCTTCAGCCAGCAAATCGGTCAGCAAATCTTCACGGCTTGTCCGATGTGAGTTGACGCGCAAAGTGAACGAAGGGCGCTTGTTGTTCGCTTGGCAGATCAGTTCGGTTTCTTCCTCGCCAAACGCCTCGCTCCACGTGCTCACCATCCACTCGGGATGGGAGTGATGCAGCGCGATGTGACTCAGCCAATTTTTCTGTTTCGATGGGATGCGTACTTTGTCTTTGTTCCGCAAAACGGAGCGCAACACACCGTTGACGAAGCCGCTGGCTTTGCGTCCGCGCCGCTTGGCGATCTCGACCGCTTCGTTGATCGCTGCAAAGTGCGGAATCCGCTCCAAGTAATACAGTTGATAGACCGTCACTCGAAGCAAGTTGCGCACCCACGGCTCCAGTTTGTGAAGCGGTGTTTTTAAAGTGGGAGTCAAATAGAAATCGAGCGTGTTCAGTCGGCCAATCGTGCCGTAGACCAACTCGGTTGTCAATCCGATATCCCGGCTGTCCAGCCTGCTTCTGCGAAGCGCATTCGTTAACGCCAAGTTGCTGTAAGCACCACGTTCGTCAATCTCAATCAATACGTCTAAAGCAACATCTCTCGCTGTTACTGCCAATGATTACTCCTCCGTATCCACCCCGAACTGGGTGCCGGGGGCGAGCTTCACGCCACGCAAATACTCGGTGACGAGCATGCGGCGCTTGCCTGCAGGTTGAATTTCGAGGAGAGCGAGCGTACCGCGTCCACATTGTACAATGATTGCATCATCGATCGTTTTCACAACCGTACCTGGAGCGACACTTGGGGTACTCTCTTCCTCATTAATCCTAGCTTGCCATATCTTCACGACTTTATGAGACATCGTGGTAAATGCAACCGGCCATGCGTTCAGACCGCGTACTTGGTTGTACAGTCTACGCGCATCTTGGTTCCAGTCGATGCGCTCGTCATCGCGGGAGATGTTTGGCGAGTAGGTGACCAGCGATTCGTCTTGCGGAGTCTCGGTGATCGTGCCCGCCTCGATCGCTGGCAGGGTTTCCATCAACAGGTCGGAGCCTGCTGCTGCCAATTTGTCATGCAGGGTGGAGACCGTGTCGAGCTCATCGATCGGTACAACCACTTGCGAGATCATCGCACCTGCGTCCAAAGCCTGCACCATGCGCATGATCGTTACGCCCGATTCTTTGTCACCCTCGATGATCGAGCGGTGAATCGGCGCACCACCACGCCAGCGTGGCAACAGCGATGCGTGTACGTTGACACAGCCAAGGCGCGGCATCTCCAGCAGGCGTTTTGGCAGAAGTTGACCGTATGCCGCTGTGACGAGCAGGTCAGCACCCAGTGCCTCCAGTTCGCTCAGCACCGCTTCGTCCCGCACCTTTTCAGGTTGCAAGACTGGCAAGTTATGACGCAATGCCGCCGCTTTGACTGGTGGCGGGGTCATCTCGCCTTTGCGACCTTTTGGACGGTCTGGCTGTGTGACCACACCGACGACTTCGTAGCCTGCTTCCATTATTTTTTCCAAGCATGGAACAGCAAAATCCGGGGTTCCCATAAAAAGTATCTTCATTGGTATCTTCGCTCCTAGCCTATCGTCGTCCAGTCGGTTTGCCTGCTTTGCTCTTTCCTGCGGCAGGCGTCTTCACCATCAGGTCGGTGAACAGCACGCCGTTGAGGTGATCGATCTCATGGAGCAAGCAACGCGCCAGCAATCCGGTCGCATCGATTTCGTACTCTTCGCCGTTGCGGTTCAGGGCTTTTACTTTCACGTGAGAGGCGCGCAGCACCTCACCTTGTGCACCTGGAATCGACAAACAGCCTTCGGTCCCCAGTTGCTCACCTTCTGCGAAGACAACCTCTGGGTTCACCAACTCAAACAAGCCCGTGCCATCGCCTAAGTCGACGACAACTGCTCGTTTCAAAATGCCGATTTGCGTCGCAGCGAGGCCAATGCCATGGCCGCTGTCATACATCGTGTCCGCCAAATCGGTTAACAGCTTCTGTATATTCGAAGTCACTTCTGGAATCGGCTTTGCCACCTGTCGCAAAACAGGGTCGCCCTCTTTCCGAATGATCTTAACTGCCATAATTCGTCAAACCTCCCTCTTATGCACCATCTTACCAAACGAACCCTGCTAGAGAAAGGAGTTTTTCCCTAGAGGATCATTTGCGCGTTCACGTCAATCGAGAGATAGCCGCCCATTTTTTGCGCGATGGTCTGCATTTCTTGGTACGCGTCGCGAATCTCGCTCGCGACCGCACGGAATTTTTCATATTTGAGCACCACGTTGAAGCGGTATTTGCCATGTAATCGGGAAAAGGGAGCGGGCGATGTGCCGAGGATGATCACATCTTCCCGTCCGCCAAGGTGAAGGCGAATGCGTTCTTCCAATTGTCTGGCCACTTGCAGCGCGTTCATTTCATTTTCGTTGACCGATGTGAAAGCGGTCAGTTCGTAAAATGGCGGGTTGTTCATGCCATAGCGCACTCTGATTTCGTGCGGGAAAAACTTCTCGTATTCTTGGTTCTTGGCAAATTGTATCGCATAATGCTGCGGGTTATACGACTGGACAACCACTTCGCCTGGCAATTCATGCCGCCCAGCACGTCCTGCCACCTGCGTCAACAATTGGAACGTGCGTTCCGCCGCCCGGAAGTCGGGAATGTACAGCGACGTTTCCGCCGAGATGACGCCGACCAACGTGACTTTGGGAAAATCCAGCCCTTTGGCGATCATCTGTGTACCGAGCAGAATCTCCGCTTCCCCTTCGCGAAACTTTTGCAGAAGAGTGGCGTGTGACCCTTTGCCCGATGTGGTGTCCACGTCCATGCGGATGACACGAACGCCGGGGAACACTTTCATCAACTCTTCTTCGACCCGTTGCGTCCCCGTACCAAAATGACGCACATGGTCGCCGCCGCAATCCGGGCATTTGTCGACCATGCGCTCTGCATAGCCGCAATAGTGACAGCGTAACTGCTCCAGTCCACGGGCTTTATGGAACGTCAGCGGGATCTCACAGTCTGGGCAGCGCGCCACAAAGCCACAGGAGCGGCAGAGCACGAAGGTGGCGAATCCGCGGCGATTGAGGAAGAGAATCGTCTGCTCACCGCGCTCCATTCGCTGCTCAATCCCCTTTTTCAGAGCGGTGGAGAACATCGAGCGATTGCCGTCATGCAGTTCTTGGCGCATGTCGACGACGCGCACTTTCGGCAACGCTCGGCCTTGGACGCGCTCAGACATCTCGATGCGCTTGATCAGGCCTTGATGCGCCCACCAGCGGGTCTCCAGGGCTGGAGTTGCTGAGCCTAACACGACGGTGGCTTTGTGTTGTCTGCCGCGATACATCGCCACTTCGCGGGCGAGGTATTTCGGGTGGTCATCCTGTTTATAGGAAGATTCGTGCTCTTCGTCGATGATCATCAGACCGATCGACTGAAACGGTGCAAAGATCGCCGAGCGAGCCCCGACGACGATTCGCACCTCGCCATTGCGAATCCGCCGCCATTCGTCGTATTTTTCACCTGCCGACAAACGGGAGTGCATCACGGCGACTTCATCGCCAAAACGCCGCTTGAACTGGTCGACCATCTGCGGCGTCAAGGAGATCTCCGGCACGAGCATGATCGCTTGTTTGTCTTGGGCCACACAGGCGGCGATCGTCTGCAGGTAGACTTCGGTCTTCCCCGAGCCGGTCACCCCTTGGAGCAGGATCGTCTGCGGGGTATCGCTTTCCACAGCCGCTTTAATCTGATGATACGCATCCGCCTGCACACTAGTGAGTGGCAGAGGCTCGGATCTTGATTCGTGTTTGACACCATACGGGTCGCGCAGCACTTCCCGCTCCTCTTTGACCAGATACTCTTTTTCCAGCAGAGGTTTGAGCGTGGTGGTGGAGACGCCAAGTTCGGCCAGCACGTCTTTCATCGGGATGGCGTCCCCTTGGTCATAGACGTGGAGCAGCACTTCTTTTTGCTTGGTGGCACGAGCAGGCAGGTCGGCAAGTGCGGCATGCAGTTGCTCGGCATCCAAGGGACAGGACAGGTAGGTCAGCGTTTTCACGCCCACTTTTTGTTTGGAACCGTGGATTTCTTCGAGAATTCCGGCTTCGACCCAAGCGCGCAACACAGGCCGCCATTCGGGGTGCTCGATGATCAACTGTTCTTTGGTCACAAAAGGTGACTCGGTCAGCCTCTGCACAAGTTCCGCCTCGGGAGATCCTGGCAGGATGGATGGCAGTTCGCCTTTGATCTTCAGAAACGTGGTGGCTTTGGCGCGCATACCGCTTGGCAACAAAGCTTGCACCGCGGCGGCTTTCGTGCAGAGATAGCGTTCGGACAGCCATCCTGCCAGCACCACCAAGTCAGGGGTCAAAGGCGGTTGATCATCGAGAACTTCGAGCAACGGCTTGATCTTATCCGGCGCGTCTGTAGTGTCAGAAAAACCGACGATGTAGCCCTCTACTTTGCGTGGACCAAACGGGACGATCACTCTCGTCCCGACATGGACTCCGCCTTGAAATGGAGGGGGTACTTGGTAATGAAACGGACGATCGACCTGCGAGGATTTGACTTCGACGATCACTTCCGCGTAGAGGGTGCTCATGACTTCATTCGTCCTTCCCACAAGGTTCGCACACGGTCGAGGATACGGTTCGCCACGTCCAATTTACTCATCATCGGCAGCGGCGTATCACCCTCTGCTTCCACCAGTGTGACGATGTTGGTGTCGGTACCAAAACCAGCGCCCTCTTGCGACACATCGTTGGCAACGAACAGGTCGGCACACTTGCGCTCCAGTTTGCCACGGGCATTCGCCAATACATTCTCCGTCTCCGCAGCAAATCCAACCACGACCTGATCCTCGCGTTTGCGCCCACCGATCTCCAGCAGGATGTCCGGGTTGCGCACAAACTCGACGAACAGAGGACCCTCCTGCTTCTTGAGCTTCTGTGTGAGGCGCTCTTTCGGGCGGTAGTCGGCTACAGCGGCCGCACCGATGAACACATCCTGATCGGGAAAGGCCTGGATGCAGGCTTCGTACATATCAAGCGCCGTCTCGGCCTGTACCACCTGAACACCTTGCGCTGCGGTCAGCGTCGACGGGCCAGTGACCAGCGTCACCTGCGCCCCGCGTTTCGTGGCTGCTTCTGCCAACGCATAGCCCATCTTCCCTGTCGAGCGGTTGGTCATGTAACGCACAGGATCGAGCGGTTCCCGGTTGGCTCCTGCTGTGACCAGCAAGCGCATGCCTGCCAAGTCTTGCACAGGAGTCTCCTGAAGCGCCTGTTCTTGGAAAAATTGTTCGATCAATCGAACGAGGTCTTCTGGCTCCATCAAGCGCCCTTTGCCCGTCCAGCCACAGGCCAAGTAGCCTTCGGTCGGCTCGGCAAACCGATACCCTTTGCCCTGCAGATAGGCGATGTTGTCTTGGACGATCGGATTGTTGAACATGTTGACGTTCATCGCCAAACCAAACAACACCGGTGCCTGCGTAGCCATGATCAATGTTGTCAGCATGTCGTCGGCGATGCCATGTGCGACTTTGCCGATCACGTTGGCGGTGGTCGGTGCGACGACGATCAGGTCGGCACGGTCAGCCAGCGCGATGTGCGCGAGTTCCGCTGGGTCCGGCTCTGTAAAGATATCGGTCAACACTGGATGTTTGGTCAAGCTCTGGAAGGTCAGCGGCGTGATGAATTTCTGAGCGGATTCGGTCATGATCACATGAACGTTTGCGCCCTTCTTGGTCAAGGCGCTGGCGATGGATGCCGCCTTGAACGCCGCAATGCCGCCAGCCACCCCCAGCACGATCGTTTTCCCCTGCAACATGGTAAAACCTCCTCAAATCCCAGTACAAAAAGAAACAACCCACGATGAGGTTGTTTCTTTGGATCTTACTTAATGCCTTCTTTAGTGCGAACGAAATTGACCTTGTCTTCGGAGATCTCGTTCAGTGCGACCGTTACGTTTTTGTTGGTCACGACGTTGACCAGTCGCTCAGCGCCATCTTGGATGCGACGAGCGCGCTTTGATGCGGCAACAACCAACGTGTACTTGCTGTCCGCTTTGTTCATCAATTTATCGATAGACGGATAGATCATGCTCTATCGTCCCTCCTTTATCACACTCTGATAGTAGTCGAGATTGCGGGAGACGGAACAGAGTTCCGCTTGAATGATGCTGCGAATTTTCTCCATCGCGTTTTCTACTTGGTCATTTACTACCACGTAATCGTATTGGTCTATGTAACTCATCTCTTCAGCCGCAGCGCCAAAACGACGGTTGAACGAATCCTCGTCCTCTGTGCCACGACCCAGGATGCGAGACTTCAATTCGTCAAGCGATGGCGGCAACAAGAAGAGGAACACGCCATCTGGAAACTTCTTCTTCACCTGCAACGCGCCTTGGATGTCGATCTCCAGCAAGACGTTCTTGCCAGCGTTCAACGTTTCCTCAACGAATTGACGCGGTGTGCCGTAATAGTTGGTATACACTTGAGCGTATTCCAATAACTCGTCATTTTTGAGCATTTCTTCGAATTGTTCGACCGTCTTGAAGAAATAGTTGACGCCCTCAACTTCCCCTGGGCGTGGTTCGCGTGTGGTGCAGGAAACCGAATAATGAGTGGTGGTCATCGTTGGAAGCAATGCCTTGCAGACCGTCCCTTTTCCTGCTCCAGACGGGCCTGACAAGACGATGAGCAAACCTTTTTGGATCATCTCTCTACCCCTCCGGCGAGCGTTGTTTTACTCTTCGTCGTCTTGAGCGCTGTCTTTCGCAACCAATCGGTGCGCGACAGTCTCTGGCTGTACAGCCGACAGGATAATATGATCGCTGTCTGTGATGATAACAGCGCGGGTACGTCGGCCATACGTCGCGTCGATCAGCATGCCACGGTCACGCGCTTCTTGAATGATACGCTTGATCGGAGCCGATTCTGGCGACACGATCGAGACGATGCGGTTGGCGGAAACGATGTTACCAAACCCGATATTGATCAATTTAATACTCACAACCCATTCCTCCTAAACGCAACTCTATGTCTGCATTTTTACCCATCGTAGCCTTCATGATACAGTTTGGGCGTTTATTCAACGTTTTGCAGTTGTTCACGAACCTGCTCGAGCACGCTCTTGGCTTCGACCACCAGTTGCGCGATTTGCAGGTCGTTGGCTTTCGAACCGACCGTGTTGACTTCCCGGTTCATCTCTTGCACCAAGAAGTCGAGCTTGCGGCCGATCGGCTCTGCGCTCTGTAGAATCGATCGAAACTGTTCCAAATGGCTCGCAAGACGCACCAGTTCTTCTGCGATGCTGGCACGATCTGCGAAGATCGCGACTTCTGTCAGCAGGCGTGATTCCTCGATGACAACCCTGCCCTCGAGTGCCTCGCGCATCCGCTTCTCCAGACGCTCTCTGTATTCGTCAACGACCAGAGGACTGCGCAGCGTCAACGCTTCCGCCAACTGACTCAGTTTGTCGATGCGTGAGGACATGTCCCCTGCGAGGCGCTCGCCTTCATAAGAACGCATCTCGATCAGACCCTGCGTCGCAGCCTTGACGCAACCAAGCAACAGGCTTTCCAGTTGTTCTGGATCCTCCGCTGTCTCGGAGACGGTGAGGATGCCCTGAAGCTTCAACAGTTCAGCCAATTGGATCGTCTCGTTCAGACCAAGCCGTGCAGCCAGATCATCGGCCGCCGTCTTCATCTGTACTGCCAACTCCTGATCGAGTGTGACCGTCCGTCCAGACTGCTCAGTCTTCTCAATCGTGATGAAGACATCGAGTCGTCCACGCGAGACCTGCTCCAAGACAATTCGCTTGATCTTGTCTTCAAAAAGCAAATAATCGCGCGGCATGCGCACGACTACTTCCGCATAGCGATGGTTCACTGCTTTGATCTCCGCGAGAACGCGGTAGCCGTCCTGATTCATCTCGGCCCGGCCGAATCCCGTCATGCTCTTTGTGGTCGTATTCCTCATGATTGACGCCCATCACGAAGGTTCCGATGTCTGACCCTTTGGCAGGAGCAGTAATC
>Ga0068898_10014501_pt1 | contig 12359 bp, 7 predicted proteins | sample SoiCruaftwetup5A_FD_65918 | JGI IMG/M metagenome (GOLD analysis project Ga0068898, IMG submission 65918) | Soil microbial communities from Colorado Plateau and Sonoran desert - Soil Crust after wet up 5A (Metagenome Metatranscriptome) | ecosystem: Environmental > Terrestrial > Soil > Desert ...
AATCGGCATGGGCATCACCGACGTACGGGTGGTCACAAGCGTCGAGTCCAGTGACTCGTTGACCTTTACCGTCACCAACGCTTTCGACCCGACTACTCGTCAATTCCAATGGATCGACACCTACTTCACGCTCGGCACCAACGTCGAAGTGATGATGGGCTACGGCACCACCTTGCAATCGGTCTTCTACGGCCTGATCACCTCCATCGAATTCGACTATCCCGCCGACGGAGCGCCCGTGCTGACCATTCACGGTATGGACATGTCCTACCTGATGATGAACGGCACCAACTCCAACTCCTGGACCGACTACACCGTCAGCCAGGTTGTCAACGAAATCGGCTCCAAATACCTGTCCGACCTGAACATCACCAACACCGACGTCCAGTTCGACTCGATCCCGCTATTCGCCAAAGACGACTTCCAATTCCTCAAAGGGTTGGCCGATCAGTTCAACTTTGAATTCTTCATCTCTGGCCGTTCGCTCTACTTCCGCGACCCGTTTGCCAACGCCACGCCGATCACCACCCTCGAATGGGGCAGCAACCTCTATCGGCTCAGCCCATCGCTGGACATCGGCGCACAGGTCAACGAATTCATCGTCCGCGCCGTCTCGCAAATGGGGGACACGCCGATCGAAGCGGTCTCGAACCCCGTGAACACACTGGTCGCAGGCAGTTCCTTTTTCACCAGTGTCCTCGGGCAATTCGGTGCCAAAAAACGCAAATACGTCTACCGCGCCCTCGACAGCGCCGAAGAAGCGCAAGCCCTCGCCGACGCCCTGCTCAACCGCCAAGTGATGCAGATGGTCAGCGGTGACGGCGAATGTGTCGGCGTGCCGGAGATCATGGCAGGACGCTACATCCAACTGCAAGGTGTCGGCTCGATGTTCGATCAACCCGTCTACCTGCACACCGTCACCCACTCCATCGGCGAATCCGGCTACACCACCTCCTTTTCCTTTGGCGGTGACAAAGGCATCGTCGATTCCCTGACCAAACCATCTGTCGGCGGCCACAGCAGTGCCACCTCATCCAGTGGCGAAGGTGCAGGCAGCGGTGGTGCGGGCGTTGATAGCAAAGTCGCAGGTGTCATGCGCGGCACCGTGACCAACAACCAAGACCCGCAACACCTCGGCCGCGTCAAAGTCACCTACAAAGTCATGGAAGAAGAGCGCGAAACCGACTGGGTGCGCGTCGCCACGATGATGACAGGCAGCAACTTCGGCAGCCTGTTCCTCCCCGATGTCGGCGATGAAGTGATCGTCGCCTTCCACATGGGCGAACTGCGCGAACCGTATGTCATCGGCTCGCTCTGGAACCAAAACAAAAAGCCACCCGCCGAAGTGGACGACGCAGCAGGCGGCGCTGGCGGTGCCGAAAGCGCGGAGGAGGGGGCGGAAGAGGCCGAATCCGGAGCAGCCGAAGCGGAACAAGCAGAAGGCAGCCTGAGCGGTGCCGCTGGCGACCTCGACGAAGAAGCAGGGAGCATGAGCGCGGAGTCGGCCGCAGCAGAGGAAGCCCAGCAAGAAGCCGAAACGGAACAAGTCGAAGCCGAAGAAGAAGAGGGCGCTGCCGAAGCGGATTTCACCAACACGATTCGGATGATCCGCACGCGCTCGGGTCACGAACTGCTGTTTGACGACACCGAAGACATGGGCGTCATCGCTCTGAAAACCAGCCAAGGCAACAAGATCGTCCTCCAAGACGGACTCAGTTCGATCAAGATCACCGATGCCACAGGCACCAACACGATGGAGATCCTCTCCGAAGAAGGCATCATCACGATCAAAAATGCGGTCGGGGCCTCGGTGACTTTGACCGAAGAGGGCACGGTCAGCGTCACTGGCATCGAAGCGATCTCCATGTCGGCGGCCACGATCACCCTCGAAGCGGAAGGCGAGATGACCCTGTCCGCCGGAGCCGACCTCAACATCGCATCCGAAGGCATCGTCTCGATCAACGGTGATTTGGTGCAGATCAACTTATAGCGGGTGGAGAAGATGAAATCGAGCTTTTTAGGAAGAGGATGGAAGTTCCCCGTTCAGGTCGATCCGATCACGGGGCATTTTCAAACGGTTCAAGACGACGAAGATGTCAGAGAATCGATCGGCATCATCTTGCAAACAGCCAAAGGCGAGCGGGTGATGCGAGCGGATTTTGGCTGCGGCATTCAGGCGTTCGTGTTCGCCGACACCAGCGCGACCAACCTGCGGATGATGGAGAACAGCATCCTCGAAGCGATCATCCGCTGGGAGCCGCGCGTGGAAAATGTCAGCGTGCAAGCCACACTCGATCCGCAAGAGGACGGCAAAGTGCTGTTTAAAGTCGGGTACGCCATCCGCACCACCAACACGGTCTACAACCTCGTCTATCCTTTTTACGTAAATGGGGGTAAGAATTGATGTTCTCGCCACCGCCAATCGACAGCACCACGCAGCAGGACCTGATCAAGAAAATGAAAGAGATGGTTCCGTTTTACGCACCGGAGTGGCGGTTCACGCCTGATGAGCCGGAACGGGACCCTGGCACCGCTTTGTTCTATCTGTTCTCGGAGATGCTGCTTGGCAACATCCAGCGTCTGAACCAAGTGCCGAACAAAAATTTTCTGAGCTATTTGAACATGCTCGGCACCCAGACACTGGATGCTACAGCCGCGACATCATTTGTGACATTTGCACTCAGCCAAGGGAAGCGCGACACCGTGCTCGTACCAGCGGGAACCCAACTCGTCGCCGCACCGCCCAAGGGCCAAGAGGTCGTCTTTGAAACGCAACAGGACCTGCAGATCACACCCGCGACGCTTCTGGCGACCTATTGTGTCTCGCCAAAGCAAGACCAAGTGCTGAAAGTCAGCGACGGGGCTACCTTATTCGAGTTCACCGCCGATGCCAGCAAGCAACACCTGCTGTATCTCGGCCATGCCGATCTGTTTGACATCACCCACCCATCGACGATCGAACTCTCCCTGTTCACCACGGGCCAGACACCGATTCCCGAGGGCTACGGGCAACTGCTCGCCACCGCCGTGTGGGAGTACTACACCGCCAAGGGCTGGCAGGCGTTCGATATGGTGACAGGATCGGGCAATCAAGTCACGCTGACCAAACAGCAAACAGACGCGGTCGTTCCGCTGAAAGTGGCGGGGACGGCTTCGCGCTGGCTGCGCTGTTCGCTAAAAGCGGGGGAGATCTCCCCAACATGTACCGAACTAACAATCGGCTGCATCAAAGCAACCGCCGATGCGTTGCCGACCAGCAGTCTGGTACCCGATCTGCTTTTTTACAACGACACGGCACTGGAGCCGAAGCAGTGTGATCCGTTCGGCGAGTTCTTCACGTCGTTTGGCATCTTCTATCTCTCGTCCCGCGAAGTGTTCAGTAAGCGTGGCGGGACGGTGACGATGACGTTCGACATCGCATTTGTTGAAAAGCAACAGTCCCAAGATCAGCAACAGATCGAATGGAAGCTGATCATGCGCCAATCGGCGGTCGATAAACCGCCACCACTACAAGCATCGATTCAAAATGTGGACTGGGAGTACTGGAACGGCAAGAACTGGTCACCGCTCCAAGTGAACGGTGGAGGTCAACTGTTCACGCCGCCCGTGATCGAGACGGATGACAGCGAATCCTCGCAGCCGACACCAACACCGACGGAGAAGACCGTCACATTTGTCGTTCCGTCTGACATCGCGATGAAAACGGTCAACGGCAACCAGACCTACTGGGTGCGGGCGCGGGTGTCCGATGTGAAAAATCTCTACACGCGCAACCCGATCTTCCAGACGCCGACTCTGAGCGGGATCAGCCTGTCCTACCAATACGCGGACCTAAGCAGTGCCCGTGACATCCAGCTGTGCGTGACCAGCAACTATGGAAACGTTGTCTCGCAACTTTCTGTGTTACAAGGACAGACCTACTCCCTGCAGACCGAGTCGTATTCGATTCCCGACCCACAGTCCTTCCAGCCGTTTCAGGGACTGCAAGGCCAATCACCGACGCTCTACCTCGGCTTTGACCAGCCGTTGCAAAACACGACCAACCTGTACATCAGCCTGAAGCCACAAAAGCGAACCGCCGCACCGCCCGTTGTCAAATGGCAATATGCCAAGAAAAACGGGGACTGGGCGGATCTCAAAGGATTGTCCGACGGCACAACAGGTCTGACCAGCAACGGGCAGGTCACGTTCGACGGCGCGGCCGGAATCGCGAAATCGACGCTTTTTCAACAGAATCTCTACTGGATTCGCCTCGTCAACACCGACGGTCAATGGGACAACCCGTCCACCGCTCAGCCGTTGCCGATCCTGCAAAACATCGCGATGAACACCGTCCAAGTCGTCCAGCAGGAGAGCATCCGTTCCGAAGTGCCGAAAAAAGTCACCGCCAACGGCAGCACCCACTACCAACTCGCCAAGACCCCGATGTTCTCGGAAGTGGTCTGGGTGGATGAAACCAGCGAGATGACCGAATTCGAAGTCTGGAAACTAGAACAAACCGCGGCAGAAAATGGCGATCTGCGCTTCGAACGCGATTCGCGAGGCAATGTCGTGAAAGTCTGGTACATGTGGCAACCTATTTCCTCACTCACCGGACAGGGGCAAGACGCCCGCGTCTATGAGATCGACCACACGCAAGGCGTGATCCAGTTCGGCAACGGGGTGCAAGGCAAACAACCGCCGACCAGCGTCAGCAAGATCAACGTCGATTACAAAGCGACGAACGGAGCGGGCGGCAACGTGCCCGCTGGGCAGATCAAGCGACTGCGCAAGACGATTCCATTTGTGCAGGGGGTCAGCAATCCCGTGCCAAGCGTTGGCGGAAGTGACGCGGAAACGGTATCACAAGTGAGCAAGCGTGCGCCTGGTGTGGTCTGGCATCGCGGGCGGGCGGTGACGGCGGCCGACTTTGAGTGGTTGGCGCGGGAAGCCGACCCGAACGTCGCCAAAGTCAAATGCCTGCCACCACATACCGCACCGATGCAACCGGGGAGCATCACGCTCTGCGTTTATCCGAGGAGCGGATTTGGCGATCCGAACTTGTTCGCGCAGATGCAGGAGCAGGTCGAGGACTATCTGTACCAGACATCCGGCCTGCCAGCACAGTCACAGATCATCCAAGTGGTCGAACCTGCGCGGATTGAAGTGTCGGTGACCGCCGTCCTCGTCACCGATCGGCAAGTCTATGTCGATCAGGTGGAAGCGGATGCGCTGAACGCCCTGACGAGTTTCCTCGACCCGCTGACCGGCAACCAACAGGGAAGCGGCTGGGGAATCGGTGAGATGATCTACAGTTCACAGTTCTACCCATTGCTCAAATCGGTCACCGGTGTCATCCACATCAAAAACATCGAGATGAACGTGACCATCGTCGAAAACGGTCAAAGCCAAGTGCTGAAAGCACAACCGTCGGTGAATCGGCCAGACGGATTGGTGCTCAGCGGCGCACATCATGTGCAGGTGGAGATCAGTGATCAATCATGAGGTGAAGGCATGCTTCCGCTACTGAAACTGGATGACCAGACATTTGAAGACATCGTCCTGCAAGCCCGCAACCTGATTCCGAAATACGCACCGGAGTGGACGGACGAGAATTACCACGACCCAGGCATCACATTTGTCGAACTGTTCGCGTGGTACATCGAGATGCAGCAATACTATTTGAACCGCATCACCGACAAAAACCGTCTGAAGTTCTTGAAACTGCTTGGGGTCAAGCCAAGACTCGCGATGGTGGCGCAGACCAAAGTGGCATTTCAAGGTGTGGAACAGGAGATGCATCTGCTGCGCGGCACCAAGCTTCGCGTCGAGGACCAGCCGTTTGAGACAGACGGCCTCTTGCTCTTGCCAACCCAGTTGGAAAATGTGTTGGTGTGCACCGAAACGGGAGTCTCTGATGTCACGGCGGCGATGCAACTGGAGGGCGCGGTCTATGATGCATTTGGCCCGAAGCCAGAGCTAGGCAATCGGATGTATCTGGCGTTTTCGGCTCCCTTTCCCGTCAACCAGCCTGTCACGTTGACGATCAACTTGCGAGACAACCACGCGGTTGCCGCCAACCCTGTGCCAGACACGGCGCAGGTCACCCCCTCTACACAGTTGGCGTGGTCGTATTGCACAGATGGAGAAGATTGCTCCGACTCGTACGACTTGCCCGAATCGCTTGAAGAGCGATGGATGCCCGTAACGGTGCTCGACGATGAGACGTTGCAACTGACCCGCTCGGGCACGATCACAATCATGGTTCGCACGCCGATGGAACGCATGGAGATTGCTGAGAGTGACGGGCAGAGGGCCTACTGGATTTGCTGTGAATTGCAACAGGGGGGCTATGAGGTCGCACCGCAGATCGAATCGATCGACCTGAACGTGGTGAAGGTACACAACTATGACACGGAGAGTGAAGTGTTGACCTGTAGCGGCACAGGGGAGAGGCATCAGGCGTTTCATCTGCATCATTATCTCGCCTATTTTGGTGAGGTGGAGGTGCAAGTGCGGGAGAAAAACGGCGGGTGGCGCGTCTGGCCAGCAGGGGCACGTTGCCGTCTGGTGCGTGACGCGGATTCGCTGACCACGACGCTTGTGTTCTCGCACCACTACGGCGAGGTTCCTTCGGCGGAAGAGGGGAACGTGCGCGTGGTGATCTACACAGCCGCATTTGCCGCCAAACGCGATCTGGGTCTGAGTTCGGGGTTGCCGTACCAGCGTTTTACCTTAACGGAGAAACCGCTGTTGACGGAGAGTTTGCTGGTGCAGGTCGGCGTGCCGATCGAGGGCTCGACCGACTTGCTCTGGCAGGACTGGAAGCAAGTCGATGATCTGAACATCTCCGATGCGGAGGCCCAGCACTATTGGGTGGATGTAGGGCGCGGGGATGTGGTGTTCGGCAACGACGAATACGGCAAGGTCCCCGATCAGGCGCCCGGTCACACCGCCAACATCCGCGTGCTTTCCCTGAAAACGGGTGGCGGCGTGGCTGGCAACATCAAGGCCCATGTCACGTGGGACTTCGCCGATCACGCCACGTGGAACTCCGACATGAGAGTGATCAACCGCCAAGCGGCCATCGGCGGCCGTGCGCCGGAGACGATCGACGAAGCGGAGCAGAGAGCGCGGGAGATGATCAGCCATCCGCCCCGTGCCGTCACCGATGTCGATCTGGAACGGCTGGCCAGCACAGCACCTGGCTGTCGGATCACCCAAGTCAAAGCGATCTCCGACCCGAACACGCCACTGCACCGCAAAGTGGTCGTGCGCTCGTACTCGAATACGCAGCAAGATCAAGGAACGAACCCTGCCGTGCTGCAAACGGTCAGCCAGCATGTGGAACCCTGCCGACTGCTCGGGACACAACTTGAAGTGGTCGGCCCGATGTATGTGACGGTCACGGTCGATGCCACCGTGGTGATGCAGACGGGAAGCGAGTCGTCGCAAGAAATGATCATCGATGCGCTCAATCGTTATTTTAGTTTGACGCCAGGGGTGTCGCCGCGAACTTGGGAACTGGGTGACACGATCTATCGCGGGGATTTGTTTGCGTATCTCAGCGGACTGCCCGGCGTGGCGTACATCCAAGACTTGACGATAACCGCACCGGAGGATGAAGTGACCCTGATCACGGTGGAGGAAATTCAACTTCCACCGGACGCGCTGGTTCGTTCCGACACGCACCGCGTGAGAGTCGTCGCACTCTCCAACCAGTAATGCTTCAGGCAGAAAGGGGGAAGCCCCGTGTATGACGGACCTACTTATTTTTCTTTCAACCGAGCACCGCATTGGCAAAAAGGCCAGATCGACAACCTGCAATACCGAGACGGCGCACTTCGTCTGGTGCAAGAGGAGACCTATGTCCGAGAACGGGAGGTCAGGCTCGCTTCGATAAGCGGGGTGGACCACATCGTGACATGTGCGCCAGGCATCGGGGGCATCGTGTATCTGCTCGACCGCTCCGCCACCGTCTGGTGCTATGGCTACCGAACGGGTCAGGTGCGACGGATGTTCACGTTGCCACTTGGGACGTTCACCGAGCATCTGCAGATGGCGTGTGTGGGAGATGTGCTCTATATCGCCGACTCCGCAGGTCTGACCAAACTGGCGGCGTTTACACTGCCTGATGGAGAGCCAATCGGCGAGTGGAACGACTGGAACGGCACCCCGCTGCATCCGCTGGCGATCACGGGAGATGAGCGGGGCCACGCCTATGTGCTCGTCCCTTGGGAGATCGTCTATGAGATCGACGGCTCGATGTCGGTAGAAGTTGACAGCTATTTCGGTATCTTGCAGTTGCATCAGGGGCGCATCCAAAGCGTGTTGAACCTGCACGAACGTCTGACCTGTCCCGAACGCACTCCCGCGTATGAGATGCATCAGCGCTTTTTGCTGGCGGCGCAGGGCGGGCTGATCTATCTGTTCGATTCGCACACGCAAGATGTGATCGCTGTGATGCCGATGGGGCAGGGGGAGCCTGATTTTCTAGAGGAAGAACACATGCTGGCACGGGCGGTCGAGACCTACGGGAAGGCGGGCAGACTCACCTTTTTCGATGGCAAGCTGTTTGTCTTCAATAAGATCACCCGCACGCTAACCGTTCTGAAACGGGAGCCGAGATGCAAGCCCAATCCCGATCCTAAGTGCGGGGGCGCAGGCTATACAGGTCGTTGGGAGATGCGGCTGGACAGCACGGTGCTGGAGACGATCTGGCACAAAGTCCTGCTGATCGCCGACATTCCGTCCGACACGCAGCTCTCGATCACCTACGATGCCAGCGATGATCCGAACGCCGTGCCTAATTACGCGCCAAGCCGGAGGATCGTCAATGCCGCAGACGCTCTGTTGCAGCACACCAAGGGCCGCTATCTGTTCATCCGCGTGGATTGGCAGGGCACGGCGCGGCAGACCCCGGCGATTCAAAAGCTACGGGTGTATTATCCCCGCTACTCCTATCTGACACACCTGCCTGCTGTCTATCGGGCCGATCCGCAGAGCAGTGATTTTCTGGAGCGGTTCTTGGCGCTGTTCGGGACGCTTTTGGAAAATGTCGAGGAGGAGATCTTCTACATCTCCCGCTATTTTGATGTGGAATCGGCTCCCGAGCCGTATTTGAAATGGCTGGGGAGTTGGATGGGGGTGGATTCGGATCTGCCGCTGACGACGGAGCGGTTGCGGCTGTTTCTGATGAAAGCCCCGCAGTTGTACCAGTTGCGTGGCACGAAACGCGGGATGGAAGCGATGATCGAATTTTTCATCGGAGAAAAACCGCAGATCATCGAGCCTGCCCAGCAAGACATCGTGGACTTGCCCCCAGATCTGCAAGAAAAGATACGGGCGGCAGGAGCGGCGAATTTCTACGTGTTGCTCAAGGAAAGCGTCGTGCCGACCGCTGAGAAGCAAGCGATGGTGCAAAAGATCATCGACGAGGAACGACCCGTTTTTGCGATCGGTCGGTTGGTCGTGGTGAAGGGGGCGTTCCTCTGCACGGGCGTACCGTCGCCAGAAACGCTTCAAGTCGGGGTGAACACCCTGCTCAGCGAGGAGCAGGGCTGGTTGTTGCAAGACCCCGATGATTCGCGCGGGACGTAGACGGGGAAGAGGGTCGCAGGATTTCAGACGAGGAGTGTATGGGAATGGGTTCATCACAACAAGAGCCGATTCTTCGCAATCGGTATTTTCATGGCAAGATGCTGACGGCTGGCGATTTTCAGTTGGAGCAGGACTATTTCAATCAGAAGCGGCAGATGCTGAACCGTCTGCTGCATGGCTCGGGCGTTGTCGCAGGGCTGACTGTGCGTGTGCAGGCTGATTTGCAGACAGTGAACATCCTGCCAGGCTTGGCCTTGGACAGTCTGGGGCGGGAGATCGTCGTGCCAAAGACCGAGACTTGCTCGCTGACCACGCTGCCAGGGTTTGCGGCGGCGGGGAGCGGTGCGCCGTTTTATCTGTGCGTTTCCTATCTGGAGCAAGCCGTCCACCGACCCGCAACATCCCCCGCACTGCTGGCCTCAGATTCACATTTGACAAATGGCGAGCCGGGCTATGTGGCGGAGGGGTATCGTTTTTCGCTGACGGGACAAGCGCCCGATGCGTCATCTGCTCAGGACTCGATGCCAGTCGTGTATCTGGCGAAGTTGCAGGGTCAGGTGGAGAACGGGGTCTATCGGATTGGGCAGATCGAGCCGATGCAGGAGGAAGAGGCGGATCAGGTAGTTCCTGCGGAGCCTGCACCTGTTGCACCGACTCCCGAGCCTGTAGTCGCACCTGTTTCTGCACCTGTTGCGCCGCCTGCGGAGGTGAACGTTCCACCCAAGCGGCTGGCGACGGGGACGGTGTCGGTATCGCTTGGCAGCAGCAAGATGTTTCTCGCTCCTTTCAATAAATTTGTGGAGCGCAGTTTCTATACCGAGGTGCTGGAGCATGGCCTCGGCCCAGGTCCGGTCTGTATGACGATCGGCGTGGAGGACAGCCAATCCGCGGGGACATACTACGGGGATTTGGATGTGTTTGAAGACACCGAGTTGAAGAAGAAATACCCTGATTTTGCGCTGGGGGTTGTCGTGTTCCCAAGCGACGGCACGTTCAAGATCGGCTTGAAAGTCAAACAACAAACCGACCGCGAGAGCATCCAACTGCGCTGGTGGGCGTACAAGGAGTAACCGATTGATGAAAAAAGAACCAGAGGCGCTGCGTGGGGGCGGGCCTGTGGTTCTTTTTTGGTTATTTGTTGCTGGCCTGTGTGATCGTGATCTGGCTGGGCGGTGTGTTCGGAGCCTTGTATTCGCATTTGTAGAGATAGGCGCCGCTTTGGTAGATCGTCGTTTTCGCTCCGGAGGTTCCGGGGAGCGTGGAGATCAGCGTGAGGGATGGTGGATTCACGGCCTCACCCGTGTCGTCGATAAAATCAGATGCAAAACGCTCTGCCGTGTCGCCAGTCAGGATGACTTGGATCACCGATTGGGTTTGCGGGAAGTTCGGAGTCGGTGCGAGGTCTAGATACATCTGGTAGCTGTTGTACGACCAGACGAGATAGCCTGTCTGGGACTCCGTTTTGGAAAACGTTTCGTTGGGCTTGCCGAGCAGGGGTTCCAGTTGATTCTGAAAGACGCCAAGCAGGGCGGGTGGATAAGGTGCGTTGTAGGAGAAGTACCCTTGGTAAATCGCGTTGCCTAGCGTATCGAACAAGATGCCAGAGCCACTACGCACGCCAGCGATGTATTGGCCGGTAAAGGTGGCACGGCCCTTGTCGTCATAGGAAGTTCCTGTGCCAGAGGGGACGTCCTGCAGGAACGAACCCGAATAGGAGAGCGAGCCGTCGGTGTTGAACAACTGCCCGATGCCTTCTTTGAGGCCGGCGTGAAAACCGCCTTGGTAGAGGATGTGGCCTTGGTCATCGAGCAGTTTGCCTTGCCCTTCAAAGAGACCGTTGAAAAATGCGCCTTCGTATTGGACGTTGCCATTCGCGAAATAGAGCGTGCCTTGGCCGTCGAATTTGCCGCTTTTGAACGCGCCTTGGTAGTGCTGTGGCGAATACTGGATGCCTTGGCCGGAATAAAGACCGTCAACAAATGTGCCCTGATAGAGTGTGGTCTTGGTTGCCGGGTCAGTGAGTTTGCCAGGTCCGGTGAATGTGGCGAGCTTTTTCGTGTTCGGTTGTAACGCCGTATCGCGGTGGAGCAACTGATCGACGAAGACGGGCGGGTTGATGAACACGAAATAGATCAGGAGGCAGAGCAAGAGAGCGATGGCGACAATCAAGCGTTTGGCGATGTAGAAACCGCCGAATTTGACATAGTCCTTCAAGGAGGACTCTGGAGTCGTCAGCAGCTTTTTGAGCTTTTGGAGCAAGTTGGGGAGGAACTTGCCCGAGACGGGAAGGTGCGGTTCTGGCAGTTGGAGCTGTGGCTTATTCATCGGGCACCATGATCGTGAATTGACCAGGCTCGTCGATGGTGATGATGCCTCCCCAGAGACAGAACAGTTTCGATGCTACGTTGAGCGCCGGAAAACCGCCGATCAACACGGTGGGCGCACCAGGCAGCCACGGCTCTAGCGTCACCGGAACACAAGGCATCGGCGTCAGAACCCCGAGTGCCGCCGCCGTCGCCGCATCCACTTCCGGATTCGCAAGTGAGGTACACATGCCGAACATCGTGACGTTCAGTTCCGGTATGTGATCCATGATCGTGGCGATGGGCATATCGGTGACCACGCGATTTTCCGGCAACACGATCAACTCGCCGGGTGCCATGCCGAATGAGCAGGAAAGTAGAGCGCCGCCGCAAACGACCATTTTCAATCAACTCCTGTATGGTGAGTAGTGTGTTTTAATGGTTTTGATGGATACCCTTGTCCGGCAACACGATCAA
>Ga0068898_10221141_pt1 | contig 12230 bp, 12 predicted proteins | sample SoiCruaftwetup5A_FD_65918 | JGI IMG/M metagenome (GOLD analysis project Ga0068898, IMG submission 65918) | Soil microbial communities from Colorado Plateau and Sonoran desert - Soil Crust after wet up 5A (Metagenome Metatranscriptome) | ecosystem: Environmental > Terrestrial > Soil > Desert ...
TCGGCTTTAGTATAGCGAACATCACGATGATAACTGTTCCATTGTTCCTTTAATGTTTCTTTCACCATTTGCACGCCTCTCAACTCATGGAAAAGCGTATCAACTTGCTCCATCCCACTTTTTATCTGCCTATCAATATCGTCTGGCCAGACTATTCCTCTAAGAATCCTATTCAAAATGGTTCCCGAGGCATTTTTAAGTTGAGTAGCAGGATCACGTTGCGCCGGAACATATAATACTTGAATTCGTGAACGGTCTTGTGGTGGAACAGGAATCTTGTGCTGTTCTGTCACTTCTTCTCCATTGGCAACCAGTATGTAGAACAACTTTTGTTCGATATCACCATCAGGCGTAAGTCCCTTCGCCCATTTGGCTTCTAGGCGTATTCTTAAATGGGGCGCAATTCCAGGCCGATGAATAACTAGTTGATTGAAAAATAAAGGAATCGTCTTTGTTAAGTCCGTATCCTCCTCCACTTCCGGGAACTCAATCACGGCCTCAATCGAAAGATCTCTTTCCTCCAGGTCTTCAGGACTCACATCTTTCGGTAGATTAAAATCTGAACGCTGCAATTGCTTGTCCTTTTGATTGACACCAAACAATTTAAGAAGCGCATGTAAGATACTCGTTTTTCCCGCACTATTTGCACCTATGAAAGCATTGAGATTGTCTAATTGAATTGTTGTCGCAACCTCACCAAAAGATCTAAAGTTTTTTATTATAAGCTTACTAATCCTCATAGCGAACCCCCACCTTAGTCATGACGATACGTAATTCACTTGTTATCCCATGAATATACTGTACATCTATTATTTTACAGGTAAAATCTATCTAATAAAATAGACAATCTGTGCCTTCGGGAAATATTTCTCATCAACAAATTGTCCATATACATAAAAAGGCCCACCCTGGTACGCATCGGTGAGAGGCGCGGTGAGCCCTGTTGGTTGGGTTACAGATACCATTAGCCAACCATTACAAATTGTTGAGATAGCCGGATCATCGAAGGTGAGGATAACGACACGAGACTCTGATGAATGCTTTCCAGATGCTGCACGAGGTCATCACTTTGTTCTGAGGACAACTGCCCAACAAGCATCCGCATGGTCTTCAACTCGTCCCTGAAATCTTCAAGGAGATTATCAGACACATACAAGACATCTTTCTCATCAGGTTCCTGCTCACTCAACACCTCTTCCAGCAGGATAAAATAGGCGATCATGAGCAGATAGCGTTCAGTTTCTAATACGTTTTGCAATTGACCGATTACCCGACTCGTGGCATGACTCGGCCCCACACCACTTTCCCGGAAGAACCGATACCATAGGGAAACCGATTCAACAAGGTCGTCATACTTCTCGCTTAGCGAAACCGAACTCATGATATCCACCTCCGGAACAAGACAGTTAGCGTGATCTGGGGAAACTCTCTTGAAAAAGCTTCTATCACACCTGCGCAACTTGCGCATGGTTCAAGGTCTGTGTAAAGAAACAAATCTCCCTGTATGTTCAGTATATCAGGAACAGTATCCAGATAATACGCGATGCTGTAAAGGATCTTGCACTCAGCATCTACGATTCGGTCGTAGGCGCCTTTGACATCGCTTCTCCCTTTGAAGTCCAAAATTTTCGTTGGATATCGGTCCGTCTGCACCGCAATCTCACAAAGTGTAATATCTTTCAGATAAGGCTTGCCTTTCAAAGGTTCAATCAGTTTCCATTGCATCTGATTGTCAAAAGAACTGATAGCAATCCAAACTCTCTTACTTCCATCGATCACCAAGATTCCGCAACCGAAATTAGCGGCTTGCTCCGAGATATCAAGTAGGATGCGCCGACTCATTCTGCTGGAATTCCGGGCCAACAATCGGCAATCTTGTTTGAATTGACTCTCAAGAGTTGAAACTTCGTACGCCCACTCATTTTTCTTATCCAAAGCTTTTCTTATAGGCATCGTGATCAGAAAAATCAACCTTTACGGATCGTTATGCCCATTATTATAACGGCTCCTTCACTTTTACACAATAGAGAAACCACAAAGTTACACATGAAGAAAGGGCATTCCCTTTATTAGGGAAATGCCCTTTCTTTAATTACCTACTTCAAAAACGCCTTCTCCGCAATATCCTTGCGATAATGCACGCCTTCGAACTTGATGCCATCCAACAAACGATACGCTTCTTCCTGCGCCGCTTTCAGATCTGCACCGAAGCCCGTCACACCAAGCACTCGCCCACCGCTCGTGACGATGCCCGCATCCGTTTGCTTCGTGCCCGCGTGGAAGACGACACCGTTATCATGAGCCGCATCCAGCCCCGTGATCACATCGCCTTTGCGATACGAACCTGGGTAGCCTTCTGCTGCCATGATCACGCAGACCGATGCACGATCCGACCATTTGATGTCGAGGTCAGCCAGCGTACCATCCACGACACTGTTGAAAATGTCGAGCAGGTCGCTTTCCAGACGAGAGAGCACGACTTGCGTTTCTGGGTCGCCGAAGCGGGCGTTGAACTCGATGACTTTTGGTCCATCCTGAGTCAACATCAGGCCCGCGTAGAGGATGCCTTTGTAGGTGATGCCTTGGGCTTGCAGGGAAGAGATCACGGGACGAATCACGGTGTCTTCCACTTGCTTCAGCAACTCAGGTGTCACCACTGGCACTGGCGAGTATGTCCCCATGCCGCCGGTGTTTGGACCTTTGTCACCGTCGTACACAGGCTTGTGGTCTTGCGCTGGCACCATCAGGCGGATCGTGTCACCCGCGACAAATGCCATCACGGTCGCTTCTTGACCTGTCAGGAACTCTTCGACGACGACTTTGTGACCTGCATCGCCAAATGCGTTTTCCTTCATCATCATGTCGAGTGCCGCTTCCGCTTCTTCCAGCGTCGCCGCTACGACGACGCCTTTGCCCGCTGCCAGACCGTCTGCTTTGATGACGATTGGCGCGCCTTGTTCACGCACGTAGCTACGTGCCGCTTCCACGTCGGTGAAGTCAGCATAACGCGCTGTTGGCACGCCCGCTTTTTGCATGACTTCTTTGGCGAATGCTTTCGAGCCTTCGATCAGGGCACCCGCACGCTTGGGACCGAACACGCGCAGACCGCGCTCTTCGAAATGATCGACGATACCTTCGAGCAGTGGCGCTTCGGGACCGATGACAGTCAGGTCGATGCCTTCCTTCTCCGCGAAGTCAGCCAATGCTTGTACATCCTCCGCTGCGATTGCTACGTTGGTCGCCAATTTCGCTGTGCCTGGGTTGCCTGGTGCGCAGAAGAGGACGGGTTGTTGTGGCGATTGCGAAAGTTTCCAGACGATCGTATGCTCGCGGCCGCCGGAACCTACAACTAATACTTTCATGAGGCGAGCCTCCCTTGATTAGTGTTTGAAGTGACGAACGCCGGTGAAGACCATCGCGATACCCGCTTCGTCTGCTGCTGCGATCGAGTCGGCGTCTTTGATCGAGCCGCCTGGTTGGATGATCGCCGTGATGCCTGCCGCCGCCGCCGCTTGCACGGTGTCAGCCATTGGGAAGAACGCGTCGGATGCCAGCGCGGAGCCCTTTGCCAAGTCGCCTGCTTGTTCGAAAGCGATCTTCGCAGCGCCGACGCGGTTCATCTGACCTGCGCCTACGCCGACTGTACGGTTGTCTGCCGCCAAGACGATGGCGTTCGACTTCACGTGCTTGACGACTTTCCAAGCGAAGAGCATCTGCTTCATCTCTTCCGCCGTTGGTTGGCGCTTCGTGACCACAGTCAACTCGCCCTCTGTCATGCCGCGAGTGTCGAGATCTTGGATCAGGAGACCGCCTTGCACTTTCAAAGCCGTGCGTGGTTCGCCGAGTGCCGCGATGCCGCCTTGTGGTGTCATCTCAACGGTCATCACGCGCAGGTTTTTCTTTTTCGTGAGGATTTCCAGTGCTTCCTCGGTGTAGCTTGGCGCAAGGATGATCTCCAGGAACAGTTCGCCCATCTTCTCCGCCGTCGGTGCATCGACTTCGCGGTTCAGTGCGATGATGCCGCCGAAAATGGAAACTGGATCTGCTTCGTATGCTTTGATGTACGCGTCGTAGATGTTTTCTGCAATGCCCACGCCGCATGGATTCGTATGTTTAACCGCGACCACAGCGGGCTCGCTGAATTCTTGCACGATGGAGAGCGCTGCGTTCGCGTCGTTGATGTTGTTGTAAGAGAGTTCCTTGCCGTGCAGTTGCTTCGCGCCGGCAATCGTGTGCAGAGCCGCGCCTGGCTCACGGTAGAACGCAGCCGCTTGGTGCGGGTTCTCGCCGTAACGCAGGTCTTGTTGCTTTTCATAGGTCAGGGTGATGCGCTCTGGGAACTCATCGCCTGTTACTTTCGAGAGGTACTGGGAAACGAGAGCGTCGTACGCCGCTGTATGACGGAACACTTTTGCGGACAGTTTGAGCTTTTCTTCGACGGACAGTTCCTTGCCCGCTTCCAGCGATTCGATCACGCGTGGATAGTCGCCTGCGTCCACAACCACCGCTACGTCTTGGTAGTTTTTCGCCGCAGCGCGGAGCATCGAAGGACCGCCGATGTCGATGTTTTCAATCGCGTCTTCAAATTCCACACCTGGCTTCTCAATCGTCGCTTGGAATGGATAGAGGTTGACGATGACATAGTCGATCGGACGAATGTTCAACTTCTCAATCGCTTCCATGTGCTCTGGGTTCGAACGAATCGCCAAGAGACCACCGTGGATGTTTGGATGCAGTGTCTTCACGCGACCATCCATGATTTCTGGGAAGCCTGTGATGTCGGAGATGTTGGTGACTGCGATGCCAGCATCCGCCAGCAGTTTGTGTGTACCGCCTGTGGAGACGATTTCAACGTCATGACGTACAAGTGCTTGGGCGAGTTCGACGATGCCCGTTTTGTCCGATACAGAGATCAGTGCGCGTTTCATGAATGGTTTCCCTCCGTTATTCCGTTCCGCTCTCTAGTTTTGGGTGGTTTCGCTCTTGGTGCGAAGTTGGCCGCTGACCAGTTCTGCCGTCACTTCCGGCAGCAGTCGGTGCTCAACCTCTTGGATCTTAGGTAGCAATGTTTCGCGAGTATCATCCGCATCGATCAGCACCGTTTCTTGACGGATGATCGGGCCGGTGTCCACGCCTTCGTCGATGAAGTGTACGGTGACACCTGTGTATTTCACACCTGCCGCCAGTGCGTCGCCGATGGCGTCTTTGCCTGGGAAGAGCGGCAACATCGATGGGTGCAGGTTGATCGTTTTGCCTGCGTAGGCTTCTAAAAATACAGGTCCGCAGATGCGCATGTAGCCTGCCAACACGACGTACTGCACGTCACGTGCTTTCAGTTCGCGCACGACTGCCGCTTCATACAGATCCTTGCCGCCGAATTCCTTCGGTGGCAACACAACCGCTTCGATGCCTGCTTGCTCGGCGCGCTCGATGACTTTGGCTCCTGGTTTGTCACAGATCACGCACGCGATATCAGCCGGAATCGTACCGTCCTTCACACGGTCAAACAGGACCTGGGCGTTCGACCCAGATCCTGATGCCATGATTGCAAATTTGACGCGGCTCATGCTTCGCTACCTACGAGGCGAACTTCATGACCGCCTTCGACGACTTTGCCGATCAGGTAAGCCGAATCGCCGAGTTCTTCTGCCGCTGCGAGAATCGCTTCTGCTTGTGCTTCTGGCACGATCAAGACCATACCGATCCCCATGTTGAACGTGCGGTAGAGGTCATGTGTCGAGATGTTGCCCAGACGCTTCATCACATCGAAGACCGGGAGCACAGGCCAGGAACCCATTTGAATCTCCACGGACAGACCTTCAGGCAGAGCGCGTGGAATGTTTTCCAAGAAGCCGCCGCCTGTGATGTGCGCCATCGCGTTGATCTGATGGCGATTCAGCAGTTCGAGAATTGTTTTGACATACAAACGGGTCGGTGTCAGCAACACGTCGCCCAGTGGTTGGCCGATTTCTTCAAACACATGATCGAGTGCAAAATCGTTGTCGCCAAAGAACAGTTTGCGCACCAAGGAGTAGCCGTTGGAGTGGATGCCGCTCGATGCCAGACCGATCACCGCGTCGCCTGCTTTGACATTGCTGATGTCGATCATCTTGTCTTTGTCGACGACGCCGACGGTGAAGCCTGCGATGTCGTATTCGCCGTCTTGGTACATGCCTGGCATCTCAGCGGTCTCGCCGCCGATCAGCGCGCAGCCGGACTGCTCACAGCCGTCTGCCACGCCTTTGATGATCTCTTCAATCGTGCCTGGCACGACTTTGCCCGTCGCCAAGTAGTCGAGGAAGAACAGCGGTTCCGCGCCCATCACGACGATGTCGTTGACGCACATCGCCACAGCGTCGACCCCGATGGTGTCATGCTTGTCCATCATAAAGGCGAGCTTGAGCTTCGTGCCGACGCCGTCTGTGCCGGAGACGAGGATTGGCTGTTTGTATTTGGACATGTCGAGTTGGAAACCGCCGCCAAAGCCACCGAGCAGGGTGGATACTTCTGGGCGCATCGTCCGTGCGACATGCGATTTCATGCGGTTTACCGCTTCGTTGCCAGCGTCGATGTCAACGCCCGCTGCTTTGTACAAGTCACTCATGCTGTACTTCCTCCTAGCGGTCCATGATCGATTTCGAGAAGTCTTCGTAGATCTCCGTTGGGTACTTGCCTGTGAAGCAGGCGTTGCAGTGCCCATGATCGGAACCGTCTTCGATGCCGAATGCGCGCATCATCTGCGCTTCGCTGAGGTAGGCGAGGGAATCGGCGCCGATGTATTCACGGATTTCTTCGATGCTCTTCTTCGAAGCGATCAGCTCTTCTTTTGCCGATGTGTCGATGCCGTAGAAGCAAGAGTGAGCAACCGGTGGCGACGCGATACGCACGTGCACTTCCACCGCGCCCGCTTCACGCAGCATACCGACGATGCGGCCGGATGTGGTACCACGAACCAAGGAGTCGTCGATCATCACGACGCGCTTGCCTTCGACGATCTTGCGAACCGCGTTCAGCTTGAGTTTGACGCCGCGTTGACGCAACTCTTGGCTTGGCGCGATAAAGGTACGGCCGATGTAACGGTTTTTGATCAAGCCGATTTCGTACGGGATGCCCGATTGCTCGGCATAGCCGATCGCCGAGGAGATCGAGGAGTCCGGTACGCCGATGACAACGTCCGCTTCGACCGGATGCTCTTTCGCCAAGATGCGGCCAAAGTCTTTGCGCACCGCATGGACGTTGTAGCCGTCGATGTCGGAGTCTGGACGTGCAAAATAGATGTATTCAAATGTGCAGAGTGCTTTCTTCACTTGACCTGCAAAACGAGCCGATTCCACGCCGTCTTTGGAGATGATCAGCATCTCGCCTGGCTCCACGTCGCGAACGAATTCCGCACCGATCGTGTCAAATGCGCAGGATTCCGAAGCCACGCAGTATGCATCGCCGATCTTGCCGAGCACGAGTGGACGCAGACCGTTCGGGTCGCGCATCGCGAACAATTTGTCATCTGTCAAAATGCAGAACGCGTACGCGCCTTTGACGATAGACAGAGCTTCACGGATGTTGTCGATCATCTCCGCGTTACCTGCGCGGGCGATCAGATGCGCCACGACTTCGGTGTCGGACGTGGATTGGAAGATCGCGCCACGACGTTCGAGGAACGCATGCAGTTGCACCGCGTTGATCAGGTTGCCGTTGTGTGCCAGTGCCATGTTGCCGCGCTGGAAGTTGAAGACGAGCGGTTGTGCGTTGATCAGTTGGGACACGCCCGTTGTCGAGTAACGCACATGACCGACAGAAGCATGTCCTTTGCCAAGGCGAGCCATGGACTCGTTCGGAATTGCTTCCGCCACGAGTCCCATGCCCTTTTGATGGTACAGCTTGATGCCGTCAACGGTCGCGATACCCGCCGACTCTTGACCGCGGTGTTGCAGAGCGACCAACGCGTAGTAGGTCAACTGGGCTGCATTTTCATGCCCGAAGATCCCGAATACGCCGCACTCTTCATGGAACTTATCAAACATCTCGTCATCTTCGTCGAAAACGCGCAATTCGTCGTTCATGTCGATTAGTTCATGAGACATGGGATTGCCCCTCTCCAAGTCGATTCAAGATGAGCTACTTTGTCATCGATTGCAATCGCGTTGTTCACGGTGATCGTCAATGCATCGCCGCCTGTTGCGCCGAGCTCGTAGATGCCTACGCCAGCGTCTTGCATCAGGCCGTTGAGCGCCGCCACGTTTTCAGGTGCCACTTCCAGCAGGATGCGGGAAGCCGCTTCACCGAACAGCACTTCGTCGAGGCGTTGCTCGGAGTGGATCGTCACGTTCGCACCGATGCCGCTGCCGATTGCCATTTCCGCGATCGCCACAGCCAGACCGCCTTCTGCGAGGTCATGTGCTGCTTTGACATAGCCTGCGCGGATTGCTTCCAGAACTGCATGTTGTACAGCCGCTTCAACAGTCAGGTCGATCTCTGGTGCGTCACCCGCCACTTGGCCGTGAACGACACGCAGGTACTCGGAACCGCCGATTTGACCTGTGCAAGATGGACCGATCAGGAACACGTGGTTGCCTGCGCCCTTGAACTCTTGCGTTGTGATGTGATCGAGGTCTTCGATCAGACCGACCATACCGATGATCGGTGTTGGGTAGATATCGAGATCGTTCGATTGGTTGTACAGGGATACGTTACCCGAGATAACCGGTGTGCCAAGCGCTTCACACGCTTCACCCATACCGCCGCAAGACTCCTCGAATTGATAGAAGATCTCTGGCTTCTCAGGGGAGGAGTAGTTCAAGCAGTCGGTTACGGCCAGTGGCTTACCACCGGAGCAGATCACGTTACGAGCAGCCTCGGCGATTGCGTGTTGGCCGCCTTTGCGTGGGTTCAGGTAGACATAGCGACCGTTGCCGTCTGTGCACATCGCCAGTGCTTTGCGCGTGCCACGGATCGTGACAACCGCTGCGTCAGAGCCTGGACGAACAACCGTTTGTGTACGGACCATCGAGTCGTATTGTTGGTAGACATACTCTTTGGAAGCAATCGTTGGAACGCGCAACAACGTGTGCAGCGTGTCTGTCAGGTTCTCTGGCGCCACAACGCTTGCTGGATCAAATGCCAATGTTTCGTCGAGGTACGCTGGACGTTGCGATGGACGGTGGTACACAGGTGCATCGTCAACGAGTGTCGTAACAACGATCTCCGCTACCGTCTCGTCGCCTTCTTTCAGGCGGAGCATACCGTCGTCGGTTACGCGACCGATCGTCGTTGCTTCGAGGTTCCACTTGCTGAGGATCTCTTGTGCAACATGCTCACGGCCTGCTTTCATAACGACAAGCATACGCTCTTGCGATTCGGAGAGCATCAGTTCATAAGAAGTCATGCCTTCTTCGCGGCGTGGTACTTTCAGCATGTCGAGTTCGATACCGGAGCCTGCGCGTGCTGCCATCTCCGAGGAAGAAGACGTCAGACCTGCTGCGCCCATGTCCTGAATCCCGACAACTTCGCCTGTCGCGATCAGTTCGAGGCACGCTTCGAGCAGCAATTTCTCCATGAATGGGTCGCCGACTTGTACAGCGGAACGTTCCTTGCTGTGTGGGTCTTCTGTCGATGCAAATGTCGCGCCGTGGATGCCATCGCGGCCTGTGCGCGCGCCAACTGCCATGACTGGGTTGCCGACACCGGACGCGAAGCCCTTGGCGATTTCGTCATGCGTCATCAAACCTACGCACATCGCGTTGACGAGTGGGTTGTATTTGTAACGGTCGTCGAATACGACTTCGCCACCGACCGTTGGAATGCCGATACAGTTGCCGTAACCTGCGATCCCTGCAACAACGTTCGAGAACAGGTAGCGGTTGCGTGCGTGTTGCTCTGTGTCGCCTTCGATCTCACCAAAACGCAGGGAGTTCAACAGGGCGATTGGACGAGCACCCATCGTGAAGACGTCGCGGATGATCCCGCCAACACCTGTCGCCGCGCCTTGGTATGGCTCGATTGCGGATGGATGGTTGTGCGATTCGATCTTGAAGGAACAAGCGAGGTTGTCACCGATGTCGATGATACCCGCGTTTTCACCAGGGCCTTGCAGAACGTGCGGGCCGCTGGTTGGGAACTTTTTCAGAACTGGTCTGGAGGATTTGTAGGAGCAGTGTTCCGACCACATAACGGAGTAGATGCCTGTTTCCGTGTAGTTCGGTTGACGGCCCATCAGTTCGACGATGCGAGCGTACTCCTCATCGTTCAAACCAAATGTACGGTAGATTTTCTCTTCTGCGATCTGTTGTGGAGTAGGTTCGTTACGCACCGTTTTTCTCCCTCCAAGCCTTTAAAATCGATGTAAAGAACGCTTTGCCATCTTCCGAGCCAAGCAACACGTCGGTTGCGCGCTCAGGGTGTGGCATCATGCCGAGAACGTTGCCTTTTTCGTTGCAAATGCCGGCGATGTGCTCGATGGAGCCGTTCGGGTTGTGTTCGTAATAACGGAAGACGATCTGGTTGTTCGCTTTCAGGCGAGCAATCGTCTCTTCATCTGCCACGTAGTTGCCTTCACCGTGCGCGATTGGGATGTTGATAACTTGTCCCTTTTCGTAATCGCGAGTGAATGGCGTGTCGTTGTTTTCAACAGTCAGCGGCGAGATCTGGCAACGGAATTGCAGGTGGTCGTTGTAGCGCAGTGCGCCTGGCAAGAGACCGGATTCGGTGAGAATCTGGAAGCCGTTGCAGATGCCGACGACCAGCTTGCCTTTTTCCGCTTCTTGGCGTACCGCATCCATGACAGGAGTGGTGCTCGCCATCGCGCCGCAACGCAGGTAGTCCCCGTAGGAGAAGCCACCTGGCACGATGATGCAATCATATTCGGACAGATCGGTGGTGGTGTACCAAACCTTCTCAACTGGTTCGCCGAGAACATCTTCCACCGCTTTCACTGCGTCAACATCACAGTTAGAACCTGGGAAAACCAGGACGGCGAATTTCATCGTTTATGCCTCCACAATCTCGATCGAGTATTTTTCGATGACCGTATTAGCCAGCAGCTTTTCGCACATTTCCGTAACGCGCTCTTCTGCTACTGCGCGGTCGGTTGTGTCTACTTTTACTTCGAGGTATTTCCCGACGCGAACGTCGCGAACTTCGTCATAGCCGAGGGTGTTCAGGGATTTTGTAACAGCAGTACCTTGTGGGTCCAATACGGAAGCTTTCAGGGTTACGTGGATGCGTGCAGTCAACATTATGCTTCAACTCCTCCTAGGCGGCGTAACATTTCTTGGTATGCTTCTTCTACATTGCCGAGATCACGGCGGAAACGGTCTTTGTCGAGCTTTTCATTCGTATCAGCGTCCCAGAAACGGCATGTGTCTGGGGAGATTTCATCAGCGAGGATCAGCTCGCCTTGTGGTGTGATACCAAATTCCAGTTTGAAATCAACGAGGGTGACGTTGCGGGTCTTCAGGTAGTCCACGAGGATCGTGTTGATCTTCAGCCCGTATTGCGCCAACTGCTCGACGATCTCCGGAGTCGCCAGTTCAAGCACCTCGATGTGCGAGTTGTTGATCAGCGGGTCGCCGAGGTCGTCATTTTTATAGTAGAACTCCACAACTGGTTTTGGCAGCACAGTGCCTTCCTCAAGACCGATGCGCTTCGCCAGCGTGCCTGCCGCGATGTTGCGCACGACCACTTCCAGTTGCACGATCTCTACTCGTTTGACCAGTTGCTCGCGGTCGCTCAGCTTTTCCACAAAGTGTGTCGGGATGCCATGCTCTTTCAGCATGTTCATGAAAATCGTCGAGATCGCGTTGTTCAGTTGCCCTTTGCCGGCGATCTCGCCTTTTTTCAGACCGTTGAATGCGGTTGCATCGTCTTTGTACTCGACGATGTACAGATTCGGGTCATCCGTGACGTACACGCGCTTTGCCTTACCTTCATAAAGCATGTTGCCTTTGCTAGCCAATGCGGGTTCCCTCCAAGGAAATATAATGACGTACTGTGAAAGTACTGTTGCTCCTGCCATGAAAAAAAGATGTCACGGGGAGGCTCCTCGTACCTGCCACTTCTCCACGGTCAAATGAAAACGGACAGGACCTGAGAACCACCCCCGCAAGATCGGGAATCACACCATGAACTCCGCCGTATCGCGCTCTCTGTATGTAGCGACCGTATAACACCTCTAACAGTGTTTGTTATTCTCATCGGGGCGATACTCGTTTGGCTGAAAAGAAAAGCCCAGACGG
>Ga0068898_10094721_pt1 | contig 11775 bp, 12 predicted proteins | sample SoiCruaftwetup5A_FD_65918 | JGI IMG/M metagenome (GOLD analysis project Ga0068898, IMG submission 65918) | Soil microbial communities from Colorado Plateau and Sonoran desert - Soil Crust after wet up 5A (Metagenome Metatranscriptome) | ecosystem: Environmental > Terrestrial > Soil > Desert ...
GAATTAAACGCGGGTCGCAGCAATGCGGTGCTGGTCTGTCATTCCTTGACAGGTGACGCACACGCGGCTGGACCGGAGGATCGTCCTGGCTGGTGGCAAGGGTTGATCGGACCTGGCAAGGCACTCGACACAGATCGCTATTTTATCGTTTGTTCCAACGTACTTGGCGGTTGCAACGGTTCGACGGGTCCGCAGTCTTTGATGCGGGATACGGGCAAAGCATATGGCAGTCAGTTTCCGCTGGTGACGATCCGCGACATGGTGCGCGCCCAATCGGAACTGTTAGCACGGCTTGGCATCACCGACTTGCATCTGGTGATCGGTGGCTCGATGGGTGGGCTGCAGGCGATCGAGTGGGCGGTGACCTATCCGGAGCGCGTCAAACACTGCATTCCCATCGCCACATCTGTGCAATTGTCGGCACTAGCGATCGGTTACAACGACCTGATGCGGACCGCGGTTCTGAACGATCCGGATTGGCAGTCTGGCGATTATTACGGAACGGCGACTCCAGTGCGTGGGTTGGCATTGGCGCGCAAGATCGGCATGATGACGTATCGCTCCTTTGAGTTGTTTCAAGAGCGGTTTGGTCATGGAGTCAGCGATGAGGGAGCACCGCTTAGCGAAGTGCGCTTTCAGATCGAAAGCTATCTCGATCATCACGGCAAAAAGTTGGTGGGGCGCTTCGACGCAGGTAGCTACTTGTGCTTGCTGAAAGCGATGGACCTGCACGACATCGGTTATGACCGTGGGGGGGTGGCAGCGGCAATCGAGCGGATTCAGGCGAGTCTCTTGTGGATCGGGATCGACTCGGACTTTATTTATCCGCCTCAAGAACAGCGAACTGTGGCACAACAGATTGCAGGGGCTGGTAAAACGATTATTTACCGGGAAATAAGTTCGGTTCATGGTCACGATGCATTTTTACTCGAGTATGAGCAGATCAATCAGTTGGTAGGCGAATTTCTTCAGAATGCGGAGGGGAAGCAGAATGACAAAGAAACATTTCGAAACGGGAAAAAAGGTTCGAATCGGATTGCTGGGTTTGGGTACGGTGGGCGGTGGCGTCTACAAAACGCTGACCACAAACGGAGAAACGATCAAAGCTCGAACTGGATTTGAAATCGAAGTGGCAAAAATTCTGGTGCTTGACCCGAACAAGGAGCGAGGAGTTGACGTACCTCGTGAACTGCTGACACAGCAAGTAGAAGAAATCCTGCAAGACGCTAGCATCGACGTATTTGTTGAAGTGATCGGTGGCATCGACCCAGCGCACGAGATCATCCGTGCGGCTTTGGCGAGCGGACGCCATGTGATCTCCGCAAACAAAGCGCTGCTCGCCCAGCATGGAGCCGAATTGCTGGCGGTCGCTGAAGCGAACGGGGTGCACTTGCTGTTCGAAGCGAGCGTGGCGGGAGGCATCCCGATCATCCGCATGTTGCAAACGTACCTGACAGCGAACCGTGTGCGCGAAGTGTCGGGCATCCTCAACGGTACGTGCAACTACATACTCACCGAGATGGCGAAGACGGGGCGTGAGTATGAGGAGATTCTGGCCGATGCACAGCGCCTCGGCTACGCGGAAGCCGATCCGACTTCCGACGTGGAAGGTTTCGATGCCGCATACAAATTGACAATTCTAACCAATTTAGCCTACGAAGCACATGTACAGACCGACCGCATCGAACGCCAAGGGATCACCCAGTTGACGGTGGCCGATTTGCGACTGGCCGAGCAAAAAGGCTATACGATCAAATTGATTGGCTCCGCTCGTGAGAACCAAGGTGCCATCTCCCTGTCGGTCAGACCTCGTCTGTTGCCGGCTGACCACCCGCTAGCGGGCGTACATGACGTCTACAACGCTGTCAAGGTAAACGGGGATGTTGTAGGCGACCTGACCTTCATCGGACGCGGAGCGGGCGAATTACCAACCGCTTCAGCGGTCATCGAAGACTTGACCCTGCTGCTCAGCGGTGAAAATACGATTCGCCGTCCAAACTGGAATCGGTGTTTGGAGGAGCAAGTCGGCACGGCGGACGCTGAGTCGAGCGCACCGACGGGATTGTACATCTCGCTGAACTGTTCAGATCTCGAGGTGCAGACCCTCGTGGATGCACAGTTTGAAGAGAGCATCGCAGCCTCTGGTGGTTATATCGCAGAGCGGCTGGCGACGCATTTTAAGGGCGGGATCAAGCGTGCCTATCTCGTAGGCGGCGTGCGAGAAGAACAGGTGAAACAAACGGTGGATGAGGTTGTGCAAACTGTCCCTCACGTTCAATTATGCGTGATTCTGCCTATTGAAGGGGACGTTCATCCAGGTGTAGAATGGAGTCACAATACTTCGGTTCACGAAGAAAAAGACTCGTACTTGGAAGTCCTGTAACGGGAACTATTTCGGTCATATCCCTGAACAGGCGGGATATGACCTTTTTCTTGTTGATCGACTCGCGGTTGTTGCTAGAAAGTGTTGATATAGCGGGAAAGTTTCGACTATTTTAATAGAAAGCTATCCTTTTTGACACTTTCTTGACATTGCTTCTCTCAGAGCAGTACAATTTATAAGGTTGATATGGCCGTCGGATTTTGTATAAATTTGTCACACATAGAATCTAGGTTTGTGACAGATTGCACGTGCCAACAAAATCAGATCAAGCGAGGTAATCGCTTGACGATAATTTAGGAGGGAGGATCGAACGTGGCTAACAATCAAGCGAGCCGAGAGTTTCTGTTCCGCCGGATGCACAGTCTGTTAGGCGTCATTCCGGTTACACTGTTCTTGTTTATCCATTTGTTCACCAATGCATCTGCGACAAATGGTGAGGAAGCGTTCAATAAGGCGGTAGAGGGTCTGGAAAGCATTCCATTCCTGCCAATCGTTGAATTCGCTTTCATCTTCCTGCCGCTGCTCTATCATGCGGTATACGGGATGTACGTAGCTTTCACTTCCGGTTACAACACGGGTAAATACAAGTGGGGTCGCAACGTTCACTTCGCACTGCAGCGCTCTACGGGCGTATTCACCTTTATCTTCGTCATCTGGCATTTGTGGACAACCCGTTTCTCGGGCGACCACCCAAGCTTTGACATGGTTGTAGGCATCGTAACCAGCGGTTTTGGCTTCTGGTTCATGATCATCGGTACGGTAGCGGCTGCTTACCACTTGGCAAACGGCCTGTGGGGCTTCTTCATTCACTGGGGCATCACCATCGGCCCACGTGCACAACGTGTATCCGCTTACGTTATGATGGTTGTTTTCTTGGCCCTGTCCGGTGCAGGCGTAGCAGCACTGTTCGCATTCCGCGACGCAGTAATCTAAGATTCATAGCAGTAGCCTAGGGAGGAAACGCAATGGCAAACCAACGCATTATCATTGTTGGCGGGGGTCTTGCGGGCCTGATGGCGACCATCAAAGCCTGTGAAGCTGGTATTCCAGTAGACCTCTTCTCGTTAGTTCCAGTTAAACGATCCCACTCCGCATGTGCGCAGGGCGGGATTAACGGTGCCGTCAATACCAAGGGTGAGGGTGACTCCCCATGGGAACACTTTGACGACTCTGTATATGGTGGCGACTTCCTCGCGAACCAACCACCAGTATTGGCGATGTGTGAAGCAGCGCCTGGCATCATCCATTTGCTCGACCGTATGGGCGTTATGTTCAACCGTACCCCAGAGGGTCTGCTTGACTTCCGTCGTTTCGGCGGCACGCAGCATCACCGCACTGCATTCGCAGGTGCAACGACAGGTCAGCAATTGCTGTACGCACTCGACGAGCAAGTTCGCCGCTTCGAATCGGCTGGTCTTGTTCAAAAATACGAAGGCTGGGAGTTCCTCTCGGCGATCGTTGATGACGAAGGCATCTGCCGTGGTATCACAGCACAAGACCTGCGCTCGATGGAGATCCACTCCTTCACAGCAGACGCTACGATCCTGGCAACTGGCGGTCCTGGCCTCGTCTTCGGCCGTTCCACCAACTCGATCATCAACACAGGTACAGCGGCTTCCGCTGTCTACCAACAAGGCGTTAAGTATGCAAACGGTGAGTTCATCCAGATCCACCCAACAGCGATTCCAGGCGATGACAAACTGCGCCTGATGTCCGAATCCGCTCGTGGTGAAGGTGGCCGCGTGTGGACATACAAAGACGGTAAGCCTTGGTACTTCCTTGAAGAAAAATACCCAGCGTACGGGAACCTCGTTCCACGTGACATCGCGACTCGTGAGATCTTTGACGTTTGCGTCAACCAAGGTCTTGGTGTCAACGGCGAGAACATGGTATACCTCGACGTTTCCCACATTCCAAAGGAAAAGCTCGATATTAAATTGGGCGGTATCTTGGAAATCTATGAGAAGTTTGCGGGCGATGACCCACGCAAAGTTCCAATGAAAATCTTCCCAGCCGTTCACTACTCGATGGGCGGCATGTGGGTCGACTACGACCAGATGACCAACATCCCAGGCCTGTTCGCTGCAGGTGAGTGTGAATACCAATTCCACGGTGCGAACCGTCTTGGTGCGAACTCCTTGCTGTCCGCGATCTTCGGCGGTATGGTGGCTGGTCCATCTGCTGTTCGTTACGCGAAAGGCCTCAAGAAGTCTGCAGCTGATGTCGACAAGTCCTTCGCTGAAACAGAGCGCAAGAAGCAAGAGCAAAAGTACGAAGCCATCCTCAAGATGGAAGGCAACGAGAACCCATACCAACTGCACCGTGAACTCGGTCAGTGGATGACAGATAACGTAACCGTTGTTCGTCACAACGACCGTCTGAAGAAGACCGATGAGAAGATCCTCGAACTGATGGATCGTTACAAGCGCATCGGCATGGCCGACAAGTCGAAGTGGGAGAACATGATGGCTCCGTTCACTCGTCAGCTGTGGAACATGCTCGAACTGGCACGCGTGATGACAATCGGCGCGCTCTTGCGTGACGAGTCCCGTGGTGCTCACTACAAGCCAGAGTTCCCAGAGCGTGACGACGAGAAGTACATGAAGTCGACGATCGCTTCTTGGACGCCGAACGGTCCAGAGATCACGTACGAAGAGATCGATGTTTCCTTGATCCCACCTCGTAAGCGTGACTACTCGAAGAACAAAGACTAATACACGAGAAAGGGGGAGAATCGGATGAGCCAAAAAGAAATCCATCTGATTATCGAACGTCAAGATCATACGGATACGAAGCCATATACGCAAGAGTTCCGTATTCCATACCGCCCGAACCTGAACATCATCGCTTGCTTGATGGAAATCCAGCGTAATCCTAAAGACACAAAAGGCAACGCTTCCGCTCCAGTCGCTTGGGAATCCAACTGTCTGGAAGAAATCTGCGGCGCTTGTATGATGATCATCAACGGCAAGCCTCGTCAAGCATGTACGGCATTGATTGACCAACTGGAGCAACCAATCCGTCTGCAACCGGCTCGTACGTTCCCGGTTGTTCGTGACTTGGTAGTTGACCGCAGCCGCATGTTCAAAGCGCTGCAAAAAGTCAAGGCATGGGTGCCGATCGACGGTACCTACGACCTCGGCCCTGGCCCACGTATGCCAGAGCGTGATCGTCAATGGGCATATGAACTGTCCAAGTGCTTCACGTGCGGTGCATGCGTAGAAGCATGTCCAAACGTCAACGAGCGCACGTCCTTCATCGGTCCGTTCGCGATCTCGCAAGTACGTCTGTTCAACACGCATCCAACAGGTGCGATGCACAAAGAAGACCGTCTCGACGCTCTGATGGGCGAAGGTGGTATTCATGAGTGCGGTAACTCGCAAAACTGTGTGCAAGTATGTCCAAAGGGTATTCCTTTGACGACTTCCATCGCTGCGATGAACGCTGCGGTAAACATTCACGCAATCAAATCTTGGCTGAAGCGATAAATTTCGTACAGCCTCGATCGACCACCCAAAAAGTGTTGTGTCAGCACTTTTTGGGTGGTTTTTTTATATAATAGGTCTGTTAACTTTAATTTCCAGAGTGGCAAGCTATTGTCGAAATGGCTCGTAGAGGTTATAATGAAAAAAATTATACTCGACTTTAAGCGACTGTAAATAACTCGCTGTGATAAGGGGATGTGCTTCCATGGCTGGACAGATTATTGTTCCGTTTCTTGAATCTGCTCAACAGGTATTACAAATGATGACGCCTGTGGCAATGAACCCAGGAACCGTTGCTGAGTCGACACCAGACCTGCATCAACACCATGTCTGGATTCGGATTGACTTGAAGGGGGATGTCGACGGTCAAGTGGCCTTTGGGTTGTCCCAAGATGTAGCGTTGAAGATCGCTTCTGCCATGATGGGTGGATTCGAGTTAAGTGCATTTGACGAGATGAGTCAGAGTGCGATCGCGGAACTGGCTAATATGATCAGTGGTAATGCGTGTTCCCAATTGTACAGCGCAGGCAAGAAGCTTGATATCACACCGCCGCAGATTCAATTCGGTGACAGCATCGTACAACCGCTTCAAGAGATCGCATACGCGGTACCGCTGGAACTGCAGGAGCTCGGCGTCATGGAAATTAAATTGCTCGTAGCGTAACGGCATAAATTGTAAACCTCATTGAACGATGGGACCCCCGAGTTGATCGGGGGTTTTTGTTGTGCAAACAAGCACCAATTGTGCATGAGTTGTATAGCATAGGGGTGAGACATAGAAATCAGGACACATGAACCCAGTGGTTCGTGGATAGGTGAAAGCCTATTTCCTCGTCCCCGCTCGCACCAACACCTGACAAGACTCATAAGATAACCTGACTGTACTCCCTGAACCTTGTATCATGACCCGAGCAAGGAGGGATCGAGAGTGACAGCGGGCAAGGACACACGAGGAAAATCCCTACTTACCATCCGTGAACGTGAAGTCTTTGAATTACTCGTTCAAGACAAGACCACGAAAGAGATCGCAGAACAATTGTTTATCAGCGAAAAGACGGTCCGAAATCACGTGAGCAACGTGATGAAAAAGCTGAACGTCAAAGGGCGTTCGCAAGCGGTGGTTGAGTTGGTTCGACTCGGAGAACTTCAGATCTGACGCTCTCACGCAGGTCATGCAAGAAACCTCTGCGGATTGCGGGGAGGAAAGGCTGTCGGGGATGCACTCGACAGCCTTTTTTCTTACTCCCTGGTGTGAGCCCTGTTTTTTGGTATGTTAATCAGGACTGAATTGACCGATGCCAAGCCTTGATGCTACAATAGTCCCGTAGTTTCCCACAGGAGGTAACCAATGACAAAATCGATGCTGCATTCAGATCTTGTAGAAGAGATCGAACTGACACTCCGTCAGATCGCGAAGCAAGTACGCCGCAAAGGACGCGAAATTTTAACCGATTTTGCCATCACACCACCGCAGTTTGATGCACTGATTTACTTGAACGAATTTGGTGATCTGACAATCGGTGAACTCAGCTCGAAGTTGTATTTGGCCTATAGTACTACGACCGACTTAGTCGACCGCATGGAACGCAACGATCTGGTCGAACGAGTGCGAGACTCCAATGACCGCCGCGTCGTGCGCCTACATATGAAGGACAAAGGCCGTGATATGATTGAGAAAGTATTGGAGGCACGCCGCCGACATCTGGCTCAAGCGTTGGTACACGTTCCGTCTGATGATATGCAGACACTTGTCTCATCCCTCAAGCAAATCGTAGATCATATTACCGATTGATTATACATGTCAGCGTTTTCCGCACATATAGGTGTGGGGAACGCTTTTCTTTTTCCGCCATATCTTAAATGTATTGGTGTGTGAGCGAACAGACAGAAAGGACGATACTCTGTGCCTTCCAAAAAGCCGATTGGCATTCTCGATTCAGGTTTTGGTGGATTGACCGTTGTCGGGGAAGTGATTCGCCAACTGCCGCAAGAAAACATCGTCTATGTCGGTGACAATCACCGTTGTCCATATGGCAGTCGAAAGCCGGAAGAAGTCCGGCAGTTTTTATTTGAAATCATCGATTTTCTCTGTGCGGAGGATGTGAAGATGATCATCATCGCCTGCAACACAGCGACCGCTGTCGGTCTCGCTGAAGCGAGTGCGCGCTATGACATCCCAGTGCTTGGCGTGATCTCGCCGGGGAGCCGTGCGGCGATTACCGCCACCAAAAACGGGCAAGTTGGCGTCATCGGCACAGAGGTGACGATCCAAAGCAACGCCTACGCCAAAGCGATGCATCGAATCAACCCGCTGCTGAATGTCGTCAACTTGGCCTGCCCGCCGTTCGTGGACCTCGTGGAAAAAGACCAGACGGACAGCATGGAGGCGCATCAGATCGTCGGCCAATACCTCACGCCGCTGAAACAAAGCGGGCTGGATACGCTGATTCTCGGCTGTACGCATTATCCCTTGTTGTCAGAGCGGATCGCCGAGGTGATGGGCGAGGATGTGCAGTTGATCTCGTCGGCTGAAGAGACGGCGCGGGAAGCGAGTACGGTGCTCTCACTCGCGGGCGAACTCAACGATCAGAACCTTCATCCCCAGTACACATTTTACACAACGGGTGATCCGGTGTATTTTGCCCAGGTAGGGAGCCGTTGGTTGAAGCGTTCGATCGAAGTGCGGACGGCCGCGCTTGGCGACTAGACCCTCATTTTCAAAAACTTGTCCGCTTGGGACAAAATACAAGCATATCTCCACAAGGGGCTCGTATACATGTAATGAGAATCCCTAGTGGAGGAGGACAAGTAAGATGCACAAACGTAAACTAGCACTGGTCGGCGTCCTCGCGATGTCCATTGTGGCGACTGGCTGTGGCATTACTTCGGAAACTGCTACCGGACCGTCCAATACGTCGCAAGGAGTCACAACAACCGAAAATGTTGCTAATGTCATGCCGACAACCATTTATGTGGCAGACCACAGCGGATTTGTTGTTCCTTACAACATCAAGATGCAAAAGCCAAAAGCAAATGAAGTGGCAATGGCTGCTTTGCAACATATGGTGGCTGGCAGCAATGGCGATGCTTCCCTTGTCGGCACAGAGTTCCGCAACGTGTTGCCAAAGGGGACAACCATTCGCGGCGTCTCAATCAACAACGGTTTGGCACGCGTAGACTTCTCCAAAGAAGTGCTGGGCTTTGAGACCGCAGCCGAAGAGCAAGCGATGGTCGATGCGGTGGTGTGGACGCTGACAGGCTTTGAAGGCGTCAACAAAGTGCAATTTGCAGTGGAAGGCCGCAACCAAGCCACACTGAAAAAAGGCACGCCAATCGCTGACCCAATCTCCCGTGAAAACGGCATCAACCTGCAGATCGCCAAAGACGTCAACCCAAGCAACAACACCAAGTTGACGCTCTACTTCCAAGCGGCGAATCAGTCCGGTGACTTCTCTTACCTCGTACCAGTGACACGTCTCGTGCCAAAGACCAAAGATCAGAACATGGTCGACCTGACGCTGGCTGAACTGGCAAAAGGCGCGAACGCAGAAGGCTTGGCTGATGTGGTGGAGCCAACGCTGAAGTTGGTCAAATCTGACGTCAAAGACAAAGTCGCAACACTCGACCTGAGCCCAGACTTCAAATTGACGGGCGGCACAGAAGCGGAGAAGAACATGGTCAACTCGATCGTGTTGTCCGTCGCAGCGAATGCCAAAGTCGATCAAGTCAAATTCACCGTCGAAGGCAAAGCGCCTCAGTCGAAACTGCAAGGCTATGATTTGACCAAGCCCGTCACTCGTCCACAGGTGATCAACGAACAAAAACTGTAGGACACCACGAAGAGACCAACGGGGGACCGCTCCGTTGGTTTTTTCTTGCAAAAATTAGGTAGTGGAAATTCGTGATTCAGGTTATGCTAACAGAGTAATTCACAGGGACGAAGGGGAGGACTCATACATGCGATTGGATGGACGCAGGCCAGACCAGACTCGTACGATCACGATTGAACGCAATTATATCAAGCATGCGGAAGGTTCTGTCTTGATCAGTGTCGGGGATACCAAAGTAATCTGCACCGTAACAGTTGAAGACAAAGTTCCGCCGTTTCTGCGCAACTCCGGCACAGGCTGGATCACAGCCGAATACGGGATGCTGCCACGTTCCACTGGCACGCGCAACCAGCGTGAAGCCACTCGCGGCAAAGTCGGTGGACGCACGATGGAGATCCAGCGCCTGATCGGTCGCGCACTGCGCGCTGTCGTCGACCTGAAAGCGCTCGGCGAAAAAACACTGTGGATCGACTGCGACGTGATTCAAGCAGATGGTGGCACACGCACGGCTTCGATCACAGGCGCATTTGTCGCACTTGTCGATGCACTGCATGGCCAGATCAAAAAAGGTAGCCTGTCTTCGATGCCAGTGACCGACTTCTTGGCGGCAACATCTGTGGGCATCGTCAACGGCACACCGGTTCTCGATCTGAACTATGAAGAGGATTCGGCAGCCGCTGTAGACATGAACGTGGTGATGACGGGTGCGGGTCGCTTCGTGGAACTGCAAGGAACTGGCGAAGAGTCGACGTTTACTGAAGACGAGCTGGCGCAACTGCTCGGTCTTGGCAAGATCGGTGTGAACTCTTTGGTCGAAGTTCAAAAAGCAGCGCTTGGCGAAGTGGCGAACCTGATCGGCAACGCAGCACGTGACGCAGCCGCACGCGAATCGAAACAAACGGTTTAAGGGAGTACATACGAATGACGGAACACGTAACAACCAAATTGTTGATTGCAACACGCAACCAAGGAAAAGTGCGCGAAATCGCTACCTTTTTTGCTGAACTGGGCTGGCATGTCGAGCCGATTCCAGCCGATGCGCCAGAAGTGATCGAGGACGGCGAGACATTTGCAGCCAATGCTGTCAAAAAAGCCGAAGAGATCGCAGCCTTCTACAACTGCTCGGCTCTGGCCGACGACTCGGGCCTCGAAGTAGACGCTCTGGGTGGACGCCCAGGTGTACACTCGGCGCGTTATGCAGGTGAGCATGGCGACGATGCGGCGAACAACGCCAAACTCCTGCAGGAGATGGCGGACGTTCCAGCGAGTGAGCGTCGTGCGCGCTTCGTATCGGCGATCGCACTGGCGCGGCCAGGGCAGGAGACGCTGGTGTCGTTTGGCACCGTGGAAGGCCACATCATCAACGAACTGCGCGGCAACGGCGGTTTCGGCTATGACCCGCTGTTCGAGCTGGCTTCCGGACACACGCTCGCGGAAATTTCGCTCGAAGAGAAAAACCACATTTCACACCGTGCCGAAGCGCTTCGCAGCATGGTCAACATGCTGAAGATGGAGTCGGTGAAGTAATGGACGCCTCGCCAGAACTGAAGATCCTGATCATCAGCGACTCACATGGTCGTACCGACCGCATTGAGGACGTCGTCAAGCGAGTCGGTCGCCACGACCTGATGATCCACGCAGGCGACCACTCAAGCGACGTGCTCGGTCGCTATCCAAAAGCGATCGCCGTCTGCGGCAACTGCGATGCGACGGGCAGTGCCGCGCTTGAACTCGAGCATGACCTGCTTGGCGTCAAGACGCTGGTCTTGCATGGGCATATGGCCAATGTGAAAACATCGCCGCTCCCGCTGATCTATCGTGCGGGGGAAGTCGATGCGCGTCTGGTCGTCTTCGGTCACACGCATACTCCGACCTTGATGGTGGAGGATGACCGCGTGTTTCTCAATCCAGGCTCCCTCTCCTATCCGCGCGGCTACACAGTCTGCACCTATGCGGTGTTGCACCTGCGCCAGAAGGAAACCGGGGTAGAGGCCGAATTCGCATTTTACACGCTGGACGGTCAGCGTATACCCGCGTTCGACCTGATCCATCAGTTTTAATAAAAGAGCCACCGTGG
>Ga0068898_10222211_pt1 | contig 11711 bp, 12 predicted proteins | sample SoiCruaftwetup5A_FD_65918 | JGI IMG/M metagenome (GOLD analysis project Ga0068898, IMG submission 65918) | Soil microbial communities from Colorado Plateau and Sonoran desert - Soil Crust after wet up 5A (Metagenome Metatranscriptome) | ecosystem: Environmental > Terrestrial > Soil > Desert ...
GAAAAAGAAAATAAAAAAAAAGCGCTGTTTGGCATGCAACCAAACAGCGCTATTTCTCGTCTATACAGGTATAAGGGATTTGTTATTGCTGAACGACATAAACCTTTACAACACGACGTCCGAACTGACGGGCTGCATCGACCGTATCAAAATGCAAATCGATGCGATTCCCCTTGATATCGCCACCCACGTCACTTGCCACTGCATGACCATAACCCTCTATGTAGAGTTTCGTTCCCAGCGGAATCACGCTTGGATCCACCGCCACAGTCCCAGGACCTGCAGCCGTGCCCGATGCCGTTCTCGATCCTGGCATCGAATAAGCGGATGCTGCCATCGTCAAAGTCTTCGAAGCTGTAAATGATGAACCACCACGGGCCGCAACCACAACAGGGCGGTCTTTCGTTCCGTATGCCACCACTTGATTGACCGGCTGCTGAGCGACCGCACGCTCTTCTTTGCGATCGACTTCCTTGCCGTTTTCATAGAAGATCTTGGTCGTGATCTTCGTCTTCCCTTCCACACCGGGCGTCAGCACTTTCTCTGTTCCCTTAAATAATTCCTGGTTTGGCTGGCGTTCGGTCTGAAAAGGTATCGCTTCTTCCGCTACTTTAACTTCTTCGGTACGACGGGTAATGCTGACCGTTTGACCACTTTCCACAGAGGCTGCCAGTTCGAGGCTGACTTTATCCGCAGAGTTCACTGTGATCTTCGCTTCCTTGAGCAACTCTTCAACCGTCTTGGCTTGCGTGTATAAAGTAATGAGTTCGTTTGTTCCATCTTGGATCTGGACGGATTTCGCATGTTTTACTACGATCGTTGTACCTTCGGCAAGTTCGGCTGTTACTACGGGTTGCACCAAGTCTTTCTCTTTAACCTGAACGCCTTGCTCCTTCAGCAGATCGCCCACGGAACCAAATTGGAACCCGGCGATTTCTTGCGTCTGACCATCTACTTCGAGAGTAACTGTTTTATAAGCAGACATTGCGGTTGCACTTCCTCCTACCAGCAGAGCAACTGCGGCAGCGGACAGAAGATAGATCGACTTACGGTTGGCCTTTCGCACTCAACCACCTCTTTCTCGTAATCTCCTGGATATTGCTCCCCCATAAACCTGTTGGACAAAGAAACTGGGATTAGTATATCGAATCTTCATCATATTGGCAATGGGGGAAACTGTAACTATCAGAAAATTAGTACGATTCGACAGGATTTGACCTTAACTCTGGTTCATACAATTCCAGCGGTTCTGGCGGTGGGAAGAAGCGTGCTTCCGGTGCGTAATAGATCGTAAAATTGATCTCGACGCGGACTTTTGTAGAGACAACTCGGCTTCCCTGCACGGTTTGACTCGGTCTTGTGAGCAGGAAAACAGGAGCAGGTGTTGTCTGTGTATTGTTGACGACCACCTGTTTTTTCAGCGGTGGCAAACCGAGCACTTGTCGAATATTGGTGTTGGCCCCGTCGATGAAACGATTGGCATACTCTTGATCCAAAATCGAGTTCGCTTGTTCCATCGCAAGCAACCCTGCCATGTAGCGGTTAAAAGTATGTTGCATCTCCAAATTGGCCATGTCTTTGGCTTGTTGGGTCGGATACTCCTGCGACTGGATCAGGTCGAGCACTCGCAGCATCTGTTTCTCTTCATAGATTGGCGAGCGGTCTTTGAGATAGTCGCTGGTCAGGTCGTCATCCGTTACTTTTGGCCCTGGTTCTTCCACAACGGTTGTGGTCGTGCTCGTCGGCGCCTGTTGCTGCACAGGACTCGTCGGCACCGTACCTGTACCGCCACCGGTCCTCTTAGGCTTGGTGACGGTGACCGATTCGGACGCGCTGAGCCGCCACGAACTGAAGGTGACCAGACGCGACATGCCGGAGAATTTCTCAATAAACGAGCGAACTTGATCGTAATTCCCTTCGACGATCAACTTGCCAAGTTCTGGTGTCAACACGCTTTTCTTTTTGGACGTCGTTTTTTTCGAATCCGCAGCGTCTTTCGTTTCTTGAGTGCTCGTAAATTGGATGTTGGTAATCACAGCACCTGATGCTTTTTCTTCTTCCCTCAATGATTTCAGGAATCTGGATTGTTCCAGCGACACTGGCACTTGTGTAGCCAGTGTTTTTTTGTCATCTTCGGAGATGATCTTCGGCACACCGATCATGACGAGTTTGTCTTGCTCGTTTTTGCTTCGTGCCAACTCTTTTCTCAACTTCTCCAACTCTTGCAGTTTCGGCACAAAGATATAATATGCGACAAGCGATGTGACAAGAACCAACAAGATAGACGACAGAACGACCCCGAGTTTCCAAGTCCACTTCCAAGTTCGAATCCATTTCCATTGTTTGATCCGATTCATAAATGGTCGCCCTCCTTCGTCTATTTTGTCGGCTTCGCTGTATTGCTGTTTGCTTTTGAGTCGTTTGCTGACTTGATTTGAATGACTATCTTGCTGGTAAACGCTTCATTGGTGGCTTCGGTTTTCTCGTTCTCTGTCGGCTCGTCCTGTTGTTTGTCGTTGTTGCGAATCCGTTCGATATACACGTCCTGCACCCACGGTTCTGTACGAAGCAACGCTGCCAAATCGGCGATGACATCGAGAGATTCAGCGCGGATGTCCAATTCGAGTCGCTGTCGCTCCGGGTTCATCGAAGCCGCGTATACTTCTGTCTTCGCTGACAGTTTGCTAGCCAAACCGTCGAGGATCTTCGCATACTCCTGCTCATGTTCCCGCAGTTTTTGCGCCTCGTTCTTGATGTCATAGTACAGCCGCAGGTCTTTGCTGATCGCTCGTTCTGCTTTCAGCACGGTGTTGTCGCCTTTGATGCGCTCCAACTCTTTTTGCACCGAATCGATCTGTGAGTTAAGACTCAGATAATAGAGAAAGGCGGCAGCAACCAAGGTGACGATCAACAAGATTACACCAAGAAAGATCGGAGCCCGATATTTTTGATAAGGGGTTAGCCTAGGTAACAGGTTGATTTCCAAGGTCACTTCACCTCCTTCATCGCGAGGCCAATCGGAATGGCGAACTCATACAGCGTGGAGCGAGCAGGCTCCGCAGCCGTCGATAATTCGATTCCATCAAACGACATCGCGCGAACCGGAGTATCTGGGAAACGCTCTTGCAGGAACTCGGCCATCACGCCAGACTTCGGCAACACGCCGGTCAAAATAATGCCGTCCAGCGAGGATTCACGGTTGTTCAACGTGTAGCGGAAGAAGTTGACCGAGCGATCCACTTCATACGTCAGGTCCTGTGTGAAGGAACGAAAATCGGTATTGCCTTGGAAATATTCGAGCACGCCGAGCGCATCGAGTGGTTGATTGCGCTCCCTGTCGATGACGTAATTTTCGAAAGACATCGGGATGTTGCGTGTAAACTTCAAGACATCTCCTTGGAAAATGTGAATGTCGGTCGAGGTCTCCGCTACATCCACAAACATCGTGGTCATCTGACTTTTGTCATGTCCCAAGCGACGGTATGCTCTGGACAAGGCCAATGCGCGAATGTCGAGAGCGACCGCTTTCAACCCGGCCTTTTTCACGCTGGCCAGCAAAGGATCGACGGTCGAGCGCGAGGAAGCGATCAGTGTCACGTCGGCCTGCGGATTGACGGGCATGTCTTCTTCCGATTCGATCATCGACAGGTCCGCAGGGTCACGCGATGTTTTGACAAAATCATAGACCGGATCATCAAATGGCAAATGAATACTCTGCTGCAATTCGAAGTCGATCAGTTTGCGCAATGGTTTATAAGGCAAATCCGGCAACTGCAAATGTCGAATCACCACATATTGACTCGGGACTACCAAGTGTACATTTTTAGAACGAATGTTGGCATCACGCATCGTTTGACGCAGCAGTTCGGCCATGGTGTCGACCTGTTTGACTTTGCCGTCCTCCAGCACATGCGCCGGAATCACCGATTGCGCGACTTTTTCCAAATAGAACCGATCGCGTTTTCGGCGCACTTCCGCCACAAGCAGCCGCTGTGCCGTCAATTCGATGCCAACGGACTGATCTGACAAGATTCCAAACATATTGGCAGCCCCTTTCTCTAGTCTTGTTGATACAACTTCGCTTGTCCCCGCGTCAAGCCGATGGAAAGTCGATAGTCAAACGGCCATTCGAAGGTGACCTTCCGAACCGTTTGCTCGATTCGGTAGCGACCGATGCGATCCGCGGTGATCGCGCCTTGATGTGTCCACACAAATTCGTCAGGCAAATAGATGTTCGCTGGTGCATCAGGGTCAGGATCGTAGACGATCAGCCAGCCGTTGCTGTCGATTTCCTTGTCCAAGATCACACTGCCTTCGATCAGGATGATCTTCGGAGTGGTGTCCGCTAACACTTCGGCCAAAGTGTCAGTAGCCGGGAGAAATTCATCGGTGTTTTTGGCTTTTTTACTGCCTGTGTTGGTACCCATCACGTAGTTGCCGACAAATTTGTAGACGTCCACCCGTTGGTTGTCCTCCGATACCGTCGTCGCCATATCGGTTAGATAATGATGCCATTCCACGTTCGGTGCGCAGGAATTGCCTTCCCTCGCGTAGTCACCGAGCAGTCGATAGTCAAAGAAAGAATCAGGATGATCCCCCCACAGGTAACCGCCTTCTGGTGAGAGATAACCGCTCATGTTCACTCGGACAGGGAGTGTGTCATCTTGCGGATCGCCTGGGAGGAGGACTTCACCGTTGTTGTCGAGATGGAGACCTCCGATGATCGATACACTTTCCGCTTCATCGGTAATCTGAGAACGTTTTATATCAGGAAGCGCACGCCGCAAGTCGAAATCCGAGCCGAGATTCAGCGCCCGCAGGAAAAATCCGTCCCGATCACATACGCTGCCGAGATAGGGGTTGTCTGGGTTCGGCGGTTCTTCGGCATTTTCCCCCAAGGTGTGGTGAATCGTGACCGTCTGTACCAGACCATGTTCCGAGTCACGTCCCGTTGCCCGCAATGTCTCGACGCGTTGTCCGTCTTCTTCGGTCACATCGAGGCACACTTCGTCAGTTTCACCACGTTCATCTTGTTCCTGATAACAGAGGCCCTGCGAACTTTCCTCAAACAGCCGATCAAAGCTCTGACGTTCATCGTCTAAATAGTAGTAATAGAGCGCCAGATCCATCATTTTTTGTGCATCGTATTCCGCTTGCAGCTGCAATTTGTGAACGGCGGCTTGTTCGTGTGAAGCCTGAGTGGCCACATACAAACCACCAAACAAGATGCCGACAAACACGACAGCCAGCATGACGAGCAGCAGAGCGGAACCGCGCTCATCTTGGCATTGCTCACGGAGTTTCTGGTTCAGCATCCAAGAACTCCCCCCAATCGTAGCGGGCAACTTCTGTTGTCAGATGGACTTTCCCAGTCCCATTGCCTACCGTTACCGTGAGTTGATATCGTTTTTCATCTTCCGTTACCACGTCGATCTCACCGGACTGGCTGAGTTCGATCTCTCTGCCTTCAGCGGTCACGTAGACGATCTTGCCCGCTTGGTTGCGGTATTCGACGGTCTGTGCCGATTCATCGGCGCGTTTTTGCGTGGTGATCAGAATGCCCTCGGTCTCTTCGTTGATGCGGACCGGCTTGTTCTCCTCATCGCCGACCGATTTGCGGATGTCCTGTGACAGTTGGTTGATGATCATCGTCGCCTCGCGTCCGTTGCGAGAACTATCCCTCGTGAGTTCATACGAGTCGTACAGCGAAATTAGCAAGGAGACCACACCGCCAAAAATGAGCGTCATAATCGCGATCACCAAGATCAATTCCATCAAGGTCACACCGCGGGCGTCATCCAGTTTGCTGAGCAGGTTTTGCAAAAGGCGTTTCAAGATCATGGCTGCACCCGCGGTCTGGCAAGGGCCGTTAACGTGTACTCACCTTGTTGTTCTGGATCGAGAGGATCCTTGTAATGCACCGTGATCGTGAGTTCATGCAAGCCGCTGATTTCCTGCCCGTCACGCCTAAAGGGTTGTTTGTCAATCGTCCAACTCATTCCGAGTTCATTATCAGTACCTTTCCTTTTTTCGTCCGATAATTCCCCCGTACTCTCCACTTCCGATTTGGCGAGTACCATCTTCCGCTCTGCCAGCAAAACAGCTTGATGCACTTGTTGGTCAGCCTGATACGAATGAAGGAAAGACGTGCCAAGGCTTGTCAGCGGAACAGCCACAATCCCCATGATGACTACAGCCGCCATCAGTTCGGTCAGCGTCAGCCCGCGCTCGTTTTTCCATACACGCATTCGCACGCCCCTCCTTTCCCTCATTAGCGATACAGATGCAGATATGCTTGCCAGATGTCGGTGCCATACGCCCACGCCGTCCATGAGCCAAGCAAGATAAACGGACCAAATGGAATCGGTTGCCGCGCTTTGATCTTCCCTGTCAAACGGAGCGGAAGACCGACTACCGTTCCCCATAAGCAAGAATAGAACAAAGCAAATAACACGGTCTCGACCCCCAGTCCCAGGCCAATCAGCGCGAACAGTTTGATGTCGCCACCACCCATGCCGCCTTTGGACACCAGTGCCAATACGGTCAAGAGACCACCGCCGACGAGAAAGCCGAGCGCATAGTCCCACCATGGATCTGGATGAATGAAGAGACGCAAGGAGCAGACCACGATCAAGCCTGGATAGGTGATCTTGTTTGGCATTAGTTTCGCGTGCAGATCGGTGATCGTCACCGTCAAGATGAACAGAAACAGCACAGCGACGACCAGCGTTTCCCATGTGAATCCGCCATGATAGACGACAAAGGTCATCACGACGGCTACCATCAACTCGCCCACCGGGTACAACCAGTGAATCGGCTTGGCACAGGTTCGACATTGGCCGCGCAAGAAAAGCCATGACAACACCGGCATCAGATCACGCCAGGTCAACCGTGTGTTGCAGTGTGGACAATGCGAATGCTTCGGATTCAGAACGGAGGTTCCAGCCAAAGTTCGCAGAGCCACCACGTTTAAAAACGAACCAAGGAACAAAAACAACAGAAATACATAGCTGAAAAGTAAGGTTGCTTGCATATGTCCTCAGTACAGCAACTGCGTGGGAGCAGCCCCACGCAGTTCTCCTCATCTGTTATTGGGTAACGGGTTCACGCTCAACGTCCAACGGTTGACCATCGTCCGAGAAGTCTTGCGATTCTGCCTCATCGGAGTCTGCGTCCGCCTCTTCCTCTGTCCCACCCTCTGGGTTGTAGACAACGGTGCCATCTGCCACGTTGAGTTCATATGTGCCCTTGCTCTCGTCGTTTTCGTCAACAAAAGCAGTTGCGGTGCCCAAGTCTTCCTCGTCGGTACTTTCCCCATCCACTTCCGAAGGCTCGCCGGACGCGATGTTCGCTTCCTCGAGCAACTCCCCGAGGTTGAACTCTTTTTCAGGCTCTTCCACTTCGTTCGTATATTTTTCCCCCATCAGCATCTTGCGCTTCGCCGCTTCTGTCATGATCTGGGCGTTGGTGTTAAACGTCTCTTGTTGCGCTTTTTCACGGCTGTCCATCAGGGCTGGAATCCCGATTGCTGCGATGATCCCGAGGATGACGATAACAGCCAGCAACTCGATCAACGTAACCCCGCGTTGATCGCGAACCATCTCTGCTAATTTCCGAAGCAGTTTCATATGCGTTGCCTCCCTTTTCTCTCTCTACGCATGTATGCATGTCTCTTTTTATTATGTGCTGATGTTGCTATACATACTGAATATTGGCGCAATCGTCGCCATGACGATCACACCGACCACAACCGCCAAGATCAAGATCATGATCGGTTCGATCAACGGCCTGAGCTTATCGACCGTCGTCTCGACATCCGCTTCGTAAAAATCGGCGATTTTGCCGAACATCGCGTCCAAATTCCCCGTCTGTTCACCGATCGCAATCATCTGTGTGACAAGCGGCGGGAACATCTTCTGTTGCTTGATCGGCCAGACCATCGAATGCCCAGAACGCAAAGCGTCTCTGGATTCACGCAAGGTGCGGGCATAGACTTCGTTGCCTACTACATTCGCTGCAACCGTGAACACTTGCAGAGTCGGTACGGCACTTTGGAGCAGAGTCGCCATCGTACGCGAGCAACGGGCGATGGCTGCTTTTTGAAACAGTTTGCCAAACAGCGGCATGCGAAGCTTTAGCGTGTCAAACAGGTAGCGTCCCTTCTTGGTGCGGTCTGCCACTCGATACAGCAGGAAGAGAAGCAAAAAGCCCACCACATACCAATGCCACATCACGACCAGATGATCGGAAAGACCGAGAATGATCTGCGTGGACATCGGCAAGGTACCACCTGCTTTTTTGAGATTCAACACGAATTTCGGAATGACGTTGATCAGCAAAAAACCAGTGACGATCAGCGCAACGACTGCGATGACAGTCGGGTAGGTAAGCGCGGATTTGACTTTCTCCCGCGTGTAGTGCTCTTTTTCGAGCAACGAGGCTAATTTGTCTAACACATCTTCGAGATTCCCGGTGATTTCCCCTGCACGTACCATGTTAACAAATACTGGCGGGAACGCCGCTTGATGCTCGCGAAATGCTTCCGACAATTGATGACCCCGTGCCACTTTCCCTGCACACTCGGCTAGAATCTTCTTGAGTTTTTTATTCGAAGTCTGCTCACTCAGGATACGCAACGATTCAACGATCGTGACACCGGCTTTGTACAGCGTGGCGAACTGCCTGAGAAACGGAACGAATTCCTTGGAGGGAATCCGCTTCGGTCCCAGTTCAATCTCACGCTTCCAAATCGAATTGTCTGCCTCCTGAATCCGAACGACATAGATGCCTTTCTTTTTGAGGGTCGAAATGGCAGCCTGTTGATCGGGCGACTCGATCTTGCCGTTTGTTTTGTTGCCTGAAATGTCGAATGCCTTGTACGAATAGGCCGGCATCTTCGTCCCTCCTGTTCGATGTTCGAGTTCTTATTAGAGCTCTCCGGTTCGTGTATGTTCGCGGACGGTTTGTTCCGAGATCAGGCCTCGTCGCATCAGTTCTTGCAGATGGATATCAAGCGTTTGCATCCCATGAGCACGGCCTGTTTGCATGACGGAACGAATCTGGTGTACTTTCTCCGTTCGAATCAAGTTCGCCACCGCAGACGTGTTGACGAGGATCTCATAAGCAGCCACCCGGCCATTCTGCGCGGTTATCGGCAACAGGCGCTGCGAGACAACGCCCAGCAGAACAGCGGCGAGTTGCACGCGGATCTGTTGCTGTTGTTCCGGTGGAAACACGTCAACGATGCGGTCGATCGTCTGCGGAGCATCTGCTGTGTGCAGGGTCGCCAGGACGAGGTGACCTGTCTCCGCCGCTGTGATCGCCGTCGAGATCGTCTCCAGATCGCGCATCTCACCGACCAGCACGACATCAGGGTCTTGGCGCAACGCCGCACGCAGCCCATTGGCGAACGTCTGCGTGTCTTTGCCGACTTCCCGCTGGTCGACGATGCTCTGCTGATGATCATGAAGATATTCGATCGGATCTTCCAGTGTGATGATATGGCGACGCATCCGTTTGTTGATGTAGTCGATCATGCAGGCAAGCGTCGTCGATTTGCCACTACCTGTGGGACCTGTTACGAGGAACAGGCCTTGGGGTTTGTGTGCGACTTGCAACAAGATATCCGGCAACCCGAGTTCTTCTGGCGCTGGAATGCGCTTTGGAATCACACGGACGGCCAGCGACAGGCAGCCGCGTTGTTTGAACGCGTTGATCCGAAAGCGCGAGACCTCTTCCAAGTCCCAAGAAAAGTCATATTCGCCTCGTTCCATCAGAACGGAGAACGCTTCCCCGTCGAGCAATTCTCTCGCCATGTCCATCGTGTCCAGTGGCTTTAACTTGTCGGTCGGCAAGGCACGCAGGTCCCCGTTGACCCGAATGACTGGCGGCGACCCAACTGTCAAATGCAAATCAGAGGCGCCACGTTCGTGCACTATGCGTAGTAACTCATGTATGTTCATGATCGTTAGCTCCCTTGGTTCATCGTACTGCGGAACACCTCTGAGAATGTGGTGATGCCATCTGCTACTTTGATCAACCCATCGTCAAACATCGTGATCATACCTTGGCGGATCGCATATTCGCGATAATCGGATTCCGGGCGCCCTTCGGTGATCATTCGGCGCAAGGCATCGTCGACGATCAGCACTTCATGAATCGCGATTCGTCCCTGATAGCCCGTGCGGCTGCAACTCTTGCAGCCAGCACCGATGCGCAGGCGATCTGTCGGCAAGTTCCGCGCTTGCAACAAACGCAGTTCTTCAGGAAGCGGCGTATACGGCTCTGCGCAATCTGGGCAGACGCAACGCAGCAGTCGCTGTGCGACGACACCAGCCAACGTCGAAGCGACCATAAACGGCTCAACGCCTCCGTCTACCATCCGGGTGACCGAAGATACCGCGTCGTTGGTATGCAGAGTGGAGAAAACCAAGTGACCAGTCAAAGCCGCTCGTGTGGCGCTCTCCGCCGTCTCCAAGTCACGAATTTCCCCGACCATGATGATGTTCGGGTCTTGGCGCAGAATCGACCGCAATCCCGTGGCAAATGTCAGCCCGGTCTGTGGATTCACCTGCACTTGATTGACACCGTCGATCTGAAATTCGATCGGGTCTTCAATCGTCACGATGTTCACTTCATCAGAGTTTAATCGATTCAGTGCAGCATAGAGCGTGGACGATTTACCGCTCCCTGTCGGTCCGGTCAGGAGCACGATCCCATGTGTCATCTTCAGCAAGCGCTTAAAACGCTCCATGTTGTGCGGTACAAAGCCCAATTTATCGATGTCGTTGATCGAACTCTTCACGTCCAGAATCCGCATGACGATCTTCTCACCATGTGCCGTCGGCAACGTGGCGACGCGGATGTCGATGGTGCGCAGTTCAAGTTCTACATTAAAACGACCGTCTTGCGGAATTCGACGTTCTGCAATGTTTAAGTGAGATAGAATTTTCAGACGAGCCGCGATTACGCCTTGCATGTGGCGCGGCAGAACTCGTTCGAGTCGCATCACGCCATCCACGCGGTATCTGACGCGGATTCCGTCGATCTGCGGATCAATATGAATGTCGCTCGCCCGTTGTTGTACGGCTTGAGCGATGATCTGGTTGACCATGCGCACAACAGGCGAATCTTCGTCGATGATTTCTTTGTCGACATCGAGATCTTGCGGTTGCATGGTGCGGGTGACTTCTTCCACCGACTCCTGCATGCCGTAATAGCGGTTGATTGCACGCAAAATTTCGTCTTTGGACGCGATGGCAGGTTCGATCACAAATCCGGTGCTCATCCGCAAGTCGTCGATGGCAAAATAATCGAGCGGGTCGACCATCGCAACGAACAGTTTGTTGCCCTCTTTCTTCAGCGGAAGAACCCGATACATCGTGGCAAGCCGTTCCGGGATGATGGAGAGCAGGCTTGGGTCGATTTTATGACGGTACAATTGTACGTGTGGAATCCCGAGTTGGAGTTGCAGCGCCTCAATCAACTGTTGCTCTGTGATCATGCCCATGCTTAAGAAAATATCGCCGAGTTTTTCTTTGCCCGTTTTTTGGATGGCAAGCGCTTCTTGAAGTTGTTGGTCTGTGATCAATCCGGCATCGATCAACAAGTCTCCGATTCGTTTACGAGCCATGATGTGTGTTCCCCCTGATCGTCTGATACCTCTCTCGTTCAGCTTTTTCACGTTATTTCGACAGAAGTAGACATTTCCC
>Ga0068898_10063293_pt1 | contig 11674 bp, 4 predicted proteins | sample SoiCruaftwetup5A_FD_65918 | JGI IMG/M metagenome (GOLD analysis project Ga0068898, IMG submission 65918) | Soil microbial communities from Colorado Plateau and Sonoran desert - Soil Crust after wet up 5A (Metagenome Metatranscriptome) | ecosystem: Environmental > Terrestrial > Soil > Desert ...
CTCATCAATCCCATCATCGATCAATTCGTCATCTTCCAAGAACGAATCGCTACGCCGTCCGCGACCAAAAGCCTCTCCCTCAGGAAGAGGTGCAGGTGGACGAGTGAAGTTTTCAAACCCACTATCTAGACGATAAGAACGCGCCGTGCGATCGTCGAGAACAACATCTTTCAAGTCATCCTCATATTCATTGAAGGCCGGATAATCACTACCGCCCTCATCCAGCGCTGGCGTCGCTTCTTCATACGCATTGAAGCCCGTCCCTGCTGGAATCAACCGTCCAATGATCACGTTTTCTTTCAAACCACGCAACCAATCAGACTTACCCTCAATCGCCGCTTCCGTAAGAACCCGCGTCGTTTCTTGGAAACTCGCCGCCGAGATAAAGCTATCCGTATTCAAAGATGCTTTTGTAATCCCTAACAGCACAGGTTCATAGCTCGCTGGTGCGCCGCCTGTAATCGCCATTGCTTCATTCACCTGTTGAACTTGATACAGTTCAACAAGTTCGCCCGGAAGCATCGTCGTATCGCCACCGTCATCCACGCGAGCCTTCGAGGTCATCTGGCGGACAATCACCTCAATATGCTTATCCGAAATATCAATCCCTTGAGATTGATACACAGACTGAACCTCATTCACCAAGAAAGTTTGAACCTGTTGGAGTGCAGCCAACGCCGCATCGTGGTCGCTATTTCCAGTCGATTTATGCAGGCGGAAGAACACCTCCAAAATCTGATGCGGGTTAGCGGGACCATCAGAAAGGGGCATCGCGGCAGCAACTTGCGACCCATCGAGAAGAATCGCATTTTGACCTGGAGTTAGCGGGTAATCCGTCAGCGTCCCATCAGCTTCCATCACCTTAACGGAGACACTTTCATCGTCGCTATAGACAACTTGTGCCACACCAGGACGTTCTGCGAGGACACAGGCTTCTTTCGGCTTACGAGCCTCCAGCAGTTCCTCAATCCGAGGTAAACCTTGGATAATGTCCCCAGTTTTTGCTCGTTCAAAGACCAGCAGCACCAGGTTATCGCCCCGTTGTACCAAATCGCCATCATCAATATGGAGAATTGCCCCTGGAGACACGCGATAGGGACGAGCAATACGGAGGGTGACGCTGTTGTCTTCAGCCTTCATCACCAGACCGGATTCAGTAACCTCAACACCTGAAGCCACTTCATTCAGTCCAGCCACTAATAGATCGCCCGCTTTGACCTTGGGCGGCTTTCCTTGGGTTTCGACGCTAATCAGATCCGCATCGCGAACAATCAGAACCCGTCGCACAGCTTCCGCACCGAGTTTGATCCCGCGCACTTCGCCTGCTTCCTTACAGAGAATTTCTGTACGAGCCACGACTGCACCGGGGTCAATTTGTTCGCCATCGGTGACGAGTAAGCGCGTATTGGTACTGCCTTGAGTCGGGTCTGCTGCCACATCGCGCCGAATAATCAGCGACTCCAAAATCACCAGTTGCAGGCGGCGACTGTTGGGGTCGTCCTCATCAGGAACTAATTCGATATCGGCCGCCAAATCAATCGAGCGAGAGTCTTTGGGACTGGTGGTGGTAACAGTGGAACTGTTAGCCGCCTCTCCTTCGCTCAGAGCCGTCTTGTCAAGTTCGAGAACAAGTTGCGTGCGTAATAGCTCTAGGCCTTCTACGGACTTCACGCGCTCTCCATCCTTGTAGGACAAGCGCTGTACAGAGCGCAGGCGAATTAAGCCGCCATTGTCTTGGGAGGATTCTTGAGAGGGAACGCTCGGCTCGTCAGGGACGTGGAATTCAGTGACGGGTCGGAAGAGAATCGCCGGACCTTCTGGGGTTTCGACTGATTCCACATAGCGCAGCTCGTTGAAGGTGAGTCCACCCAGCACTTGTTCGCCGGGATAAACGATGCTTTCTTCTTTGGGAACGTTTTGATCGCCGGGTTCGATCATGTGCAGATCGCCGGGTTTGATCACAATTTCCCGGAGAATGTCGTTTTTCTGAGTCACTTCGACAACGCCACTGCTCTGACAGAAGATGTCTTTAACAACTTCTGTACCTGCTTCGACGAATTGACCGTCTTCTACTACTAACAGGGAGATATCTTTGTTAACTTCGTGGCTTTCTTCTGGAATCCAGAGGAGGGTGCCACCTTGGGTCACTTCGTATCCCTGTTTCGCTTTACCCCGTTTGGCTTCTACGCCTGCATACTTGATGATTCCTCCGGTGCTGGTTCGGTAAGTATCATCAATTAGTTCTGCCACAACCTGGTTGGTGGTGACTTTGGTTCCAGGGGTGGCTTTGAGGGAAAAGCGTTGATTGTCGGCAGAGACAATAATATATTGTTCTTTGCCTTGGGTAGAGGTGACTTCAACACGGGCCCGATCGAGCAGAACGCTGGCGGTGATGATTTCGATTTCTCGACCGCTTTTGCCGGGATCGGGTTCTCCGACGAGTCGGACAATACCGCCATGTTCGGTGCGGATATTGGTTTCGGCGAGTACTGAGTTCGATTCAACGCGATCGCCATTTTTGACGACGGGTTCGGCTCCAGGGGGGAGGTTATAAACTTCCCCGGAAAGAATCCAGATTAAACCGCCACCGCGAGCAATCCGGGTGGTGTTGCCTTGGCGATCGCGCTTTTCTTCTGGTAAAATCTCCGCAAATTGGACTTCACCCGCTAAATCGCTGGCTACGTCTTTGGTGGCTTTTTCCGTACTACGTTGGACGTTACGGCTAGAGGATGGCACGTTAACGAGCAACTGACCCGCTTTGATGACGCTGCCGTCGTTGACGAGCAGGGTTGCGCCCATCGGAACCGGGATTTCGTGGCGGTTCACGGTGGACAGTTGTCCGTCAACAGGGTCTTTAACGGTGGACGTTCCTGATGATTCGCTCACCATCAGGATCAGCTTGGCAATTGCTGAATCCACTACTAGTTCTTCTTCGCCTTTTGCGGTTTTGACTTTCCGCGTCTTCAGTTTTTCAAAGCGAATGGTGCCATTACACGGAGCCAGAATTTGCCGTGCGGCCCCAGCGAATACACCCCCGGTGTGGAAGGTTCTCATGGTGAGCTGCGTACCGGGTTCGCCGATAGACTGCGCCGCGATGATCCCCACCGCTTCGCCCAGGTCTACCATTTTGGCATGGGCCAAACTCCAGCCGTAGCAATGTTGGCAGACGGAACGGGCGGCTTCGCACGTCAGAGGCGATCGCACGATCACTTCCTCAATTCCGGCTGTACCAATGGCCGTGGCGAGGGTGTCGCAGATGTCTTGATTGCGTTTGGCTTCGATAACTTCACCATTGACTTCAATGGTCAAAACTTTTCCCGTTCTGGGATCGATAGCTTCTTCGGCTAGCACGCGTCCCAACAAGCGATCTTTGAGCGGGATCAAAACGCGATCGCCATCTCGCATCGGTTGAACTGGAATTCCCCGCGTCGTCCCGCAGTCAAATTCCCGGATAATCACATCCTGGGAAACATCCACCAGACGCCGAGTTAAATACCCAGAGTCCGCCGTTCGCAGTGCAGTATCTACCAACCCCTTACGCGCACCGTAAGACGAGATAATGTACTCCGTAACCGTCAGTCCTTCGCGGAAATTAGTTTTAATTGGCAAGTCAATAATCTCGCCTTGGGGGTCAGCCATCAAGCCGCGCATCCCCACTAACTGCCGCACCTGGGAAATATTGCCTCGCGCCCCAGAAAATGCCATCATGTACACGGAGTTCAGCGGATCGGTAGCGCGGAAATAACGCACCACCTCATCTTTGAGCGCTTCACTGGTACTATTCCAAGTATCAATAACTCGTTGAAACCGCTCAACTTCAGTAATCTCGCCGCGTGTATAGCTAGCTTCGGTTGTCCGAATTTGGGCTTCTGCGGACTCTAACAATTGCCGCTTAGAAGGCGGAACTTGCAAATCGTCAACACTAATCGAAATGCCTGCCTTCGTCGCGTAATGAAAGCCCAAATCTTTTAGATCGTCTGCCATTTGGGCAGTTCGTGCCGTTCCATGATTAGTAAAAGCCCAGGCAATGAGCTTCTTGAGTTGACCTTTATCAACGACCCGATTCCGAAAAATCAGTTTATCTGTCATTTGTCTGTTGTCCGTTGTCGATTGGCATTGGCTGGGTACAAGCGCTTCTTTGTGTCTCGTACCTGGAAGTTCAGTCATTAGCCTGCATTCACAGTAGTTACTAATGACTGAATCCTCCTAGGCTAAAGCGTCCTGAATCGTCTTATTGAAGATAATCCGACCGGGTGTAGTCCGAATGTACTGAGAAAGGAGATTGCCTTCTTTGTCTTCGCGACGGCGACGGTATTTGTAAAGTGTAGTTACGCTTCCATCCGACAACTCCTCTGTTTTCAAAGGAGTAATATCCGCTTCATCAGACTCAACCTGACCGTCAAAGCGAACCCAAACATAAGCGTGTAAGTCGATTTGATGCTGTTCGTAAGCGATAATCGCATCATTCAGCGAGGAAAAATACCGACCTTCTCCTTTGTCTGCCTTGCGGTTTTCGGCTGTCAAATAATAGCAACCCAAAACCATATCTTGGCTAGGCATGACAATCGGTCGTCCCGTTGCTGGAGACAGAATATTATTCGAGGCCAGCATCAATAATCTTGCTTCAGCTTGCGCTTCCAAAGACAAGGGGACGTGAACGGCCATTTGGTCGCCGTCGAAGTCAGCGTTAAACGCCGGACAAACCAAGGGGTGGAGTTGAATCGCCCGACCATCCACGAGAATGGGTTCAAACGCTTGAATCCCCAAGCGGTGCAGCGTCGGAGCGCGGTTTAGCATGACGGGATGCCCCTCGATCACTTCCTCTAGCACATCCCAAACGCTCGAATCTCCGCGCTGAATCAGCTTCTTCGCCGCTTTGATATTGTTCACCAACCCTTGACGGATCAAGCGATGAATCACAAACGGTTGGAATAACTCAATCGCCATTTCGCGAGGCAAACCGCACTGATGAATTTTCAGGTTGGGCCCCACCACAATGACGGAACGACCGGAGTAGTCAACCCGCTTTCCTAGGAGGTTTTGCCGGAAGCGTCCTTGTTTCCCTTCGATAATGTCCGACAACGACTTGAGAGGACGATTATTGGCACCTACGACCGTGCGACCGCGCCGACCGTTATCAATTAGGGCATCGACCGCCTCTTGTAGCATCCGCTTCTCGTTACGGACAATAATTTCCGGGGCGAGAATTTCCTGTAACCTCGCCAGACGATTATTCCGGTTAATGACGCGGCGATACAGATCGTTAAGGTCGCTAGTCGCAAAGCGACCGCCATCAAGTTGTACCATCGGTCGCAAGTCAGGCGGAATTACCGGCAGGACATTGAGAACCATCCATTCGGGTTTAGCGCCTGTCGCCACAAAGTTATCAATGACGCGCAAGCGCTTAATCAGCTTCGCCCGTTTTTGTCCTTTGGCTGTGGCAATCTCTTCGCGGAGTCTTTCGGCTTCTTCTTCAAGTTTGATATCAGCCAGGAGGCGTTCTAAGGCTTCAGCCCCGATGCCGACTTCAACCCCTTCCATTTGAGAATCTTCACTGTAAAGCTGATCCTCAATTTCCATCCACTGGTCTTCGTTGAGCAGTTGTTTGTAGCTCAGATCCGAAACATTACCAGCATTAAGAACGACATAGGCGTTAAAGTAAACGATCTGCTCGACATCCCGTAAAGGCATATCCAGCAAAATCGCCATATAGCTAGGGATACCTTTGAGATACCAAACATGGGTTACGGGTGCAGCTAGCTTGATATATCCCATGCGGTGACGCCGCACGCGGGATTCAGTCACCTCTACGCCGCAGCGTTCGCAGACAATCCCCCGATGCCTTACTCGCTTGTACTTACCGCAATGGCATTCCCAGTCTTTCGCTGGTCCAAAGATGCGTTCGCAAAACAAACCGTCCATCTCCGGTTTCAGCGTCCGGTAGTTAATGGTTTCTGGTTTTGTAACTTCTCCTACAACCGTGCCATTGGGAAGAGTTCTTTCTCCCCATTGACGAATTCTTTCAGGAGATGCAATACCAATCTTGACGTAGTCAAAACGCTGTTCTAGCTGATTTCTCATGCTTAAATTCCAAGGGTGAAAGATGGGGAACGCTCTCGTCAAAAGGGAACAGTTAATTAAGTTATAAGTTTTTTGGGTTGAGTTTTGAGTGAAATCTGCCGTAACTCAAAACTCAACGTTCCCAATGAATCTCTTAGTCTTCTTCGTCCACTCCTAACTCTTCTGGAGTAATCGATTCGTAGGTTGGACGATTTGGCGATCGCCTTGAGTTCACATCTGCCATTAAATCAACTTCCACATCACCGGCTGTACCATCTTCTCGCGTTTCTACTTTGTGAACTGCGATATCAAGACACAGCGATTGCAATTCGCGCATCAACACCTTAAAAGATTCTGGCGTTCCAGGGCGCGGAATCGCTTTCCCTTTGACAATTGCATTTAAGGCTTCATTACGTCCTTGCATATCGTCTGACTTAACAGTCAGCAACTCCTGCAAGGTATACGCAGCTCCAAACGCTTCCAGCGCCCAGACTTCCATTTCTCCAAAGCGCTGTCCGCCTTGTTGAGCCTTACCGCCCAAGGGTTGCTGTGTTACCAGTGAGTAAGGACCAGTAGAACGGGCATGAATCTTATCATCAACCAAGTGAACCAGTTTCAGCATATAAGCCTTACCAATAGTCACAGGGCGATCAAAAGGTTCGCCAGTCCGTCCGTCAAACACTTGAGTTTTTCCGGGATGCTTGGGGTTAAATAACCAGTCGTAGCCCGTATCGCCTGCGGCTTCTTGCAGTTTGCCATGCACGGTTTCGCGAGACATCTGATCGCCGTGCATTTCGTCAAACGGCACCACCTTAAAGCGTTTTTCCAGATTTTCGCCAGCCCATCCTAAGAGACATTCAAAGACTTGGCCGACGTTCATCCGAGACGGTACGCCTAGGGGGTTGAGAACGATATCCACAGGTCTACCATCGGGCAAGTAGGGCATATCTTCAATCGGCAGAATCCGCGAGATAATCCCTTTATTCCCGTGACGCCCGGCCATCTTATCCCCAACTTGGATCTTCCGCTTCTGAGCCACGTAGACCCGAACCACCATGTTGGCACCTGGGGGCAGTTCGTCGCCTTGTTCGCGGGTAAAGACGCGGACATCAACCACACGACCTTTCTCGCCGTTAGGAACGCGTAAACTGTTATCGCGCACGTCTCTGGCTTTTTCCCCGAAGATCGCCCGTAGGAGTTTTTCTTCTGGGGGTTGATCCGATTCACCCTTAGGTGTGACTTTACCAACGAGGATGTCGCCTGCTTCTACCCAAGCCCCAATGCGGATAATTCCGTCTTCATCGAGTTGGCGCAGCGCATCTTCCCCGACGTTGGGAATTTCACGGGTAATTTCTTCAGGACCGAGTTTGGTTTGTCGCGCTTCGATTTCGTATTTTTCAATGTGAATGGAGGTGTAAATATCGTCATACACCAACCGCTCAGAAATCAGAATCGCGTCCTCGTAGTTGTAGCCTTCCCAAGGCATATACGCGACGAGAATATTTTGTCCGAGGGCGAGTTCTCCGCCTTCGGTGGCTGAACCATCGGCGAGGACTTGACCCGATTTCACCTTATCGCCAACGCGGACAATCGGACGTTGGTTCAGACAGGTATCTTGGTTAGAACGCTGATATTTCTGAACTTCGTAGGCGATTTCTTCCGGTGCGGCTGAGGTAATTTCGTCGCTTTTGCGATCGGTTCTGACGCGAATTAGGGTGGCGTCCACGTAGGTGACTTCGCCATCGTATCTGGAGATAATTACCATCCCGGAGTCCCGCGCCGCCTGTGCTTCTAACCCGGTTCCCACTAAGGGGCGTTCGGGGTTGAGCAGGGGAACGGCTTGGCGCTGCATGTTAGAACCCATCAGGGCCCGGTTGGCGTCGTCGTGTTCGAGGAACGGAATCAGCGAGGTCGCAACAGAGATAATTTGCACCGGAGAAACGGCCACGTAGTCCACTTGATCGGGGCTAGTGGTGGTGAATTCCTGACGGTAGCGCACGGGGATAATATCGCCGAGGATTTTGCCCGCTTCATCGGTGGGGATGTCTCCAGGGGCAACGCGCAGGTCGTCTTCTTCGTCAGCGGTCATGTAAGCGGGAAGGCGATCGCGCAATACCCGTCCATTTTCCACTGGATAGAAGGGCGTTTCAATAAACCCATACTGATTAACGCGAGCATGGGTTGCCAAAGAGCCAATCAGACCGGCGTTTGGACCTTCTGGGGTTTCAATCGGACAAATCCGCCCGTAGTGGGAGGGGTGAATATCGCGGACTGCAAATCCGGCCCGTTCCCGCGTCAAACCGCCCGGTCCTAAGGCAGACAAACGGCGCTTGTGGGTTAACTCCGCTAAGGGGTTCGTCTGATCCATGAACTGCGAGAGTTGAGACGAACCAAAGAATTCTTTGATCGCTGCTACGAGGGGTTTGGGGTTAACCAGGGACGTGGGGGTGAGGTGTTCGGCGTCGGAAACGGTCATCCGTTCGCGAATAATCCGCTCTAAACGGTTTAACCCTACGCGCACTTGGTTTTGCAAAAGTTCGCCGACGGAACGCACGCGACGGTTGCCTAAGTGGTCGATATCGTCGATGTTGCCAATATCGAATTCGAGGTTAATCAGGTAGTCAATCGCTGTGAGGATATCATCTGGGGTGAGTACCCGTTTGGTTTCCGGGACGTTGAGGTGAAGTTTTTTATTGAGTTTGTAGCGACCAACTTTGCCCAAGTCATAGCGTTTGGGGTCAAAGAAGCGTGACTCTAATAACTGCGCCCCTCCGGTAACGGTTGGCGGTTCGCCGGGTCGCAGTTTGCGATAGAGTTCCATTAAGGCGTCTTCGTCGGAGTAGTCGCCTTCTTTGTCAATGGTTTTTTGGAAGTAGTCGGGATGACGCAGGGCGTCGAGGATTTCGTTGGTACTCAGTCCTAGAGCTTTGAGCAGAACTTGGGCTGAGAGTTTGCGGGTTTTGTCGATCCGCACCCAGACTAGGTCGTTTTTGTCGGTTTCAAACTTCAACCACGCGCCTCGGTTGGGAATCAGGGAGGCGTTGTAGGTGCGGCGACCGTTTTTATCGGTTTCTGATTTGTAATAAACTCCGGGCGATCGCACAATTTGGTTGACGATCACGCGTTCTGCACCGTTAATGATAAAGGTGCCGCGATCGGTCATCAATGGCAGTTCGCCAATGAAGACTTCTTGCTCGATCATCGTGCCTGCTTCTTTGTTGATCAGACGAGTTGGCACATACATCTGTACGGCGTAGGTCGCATCCCGCCGCTTCGCTTCATCGACTTCGTATTTGGGGCGCTTGAGTTTGTAGTCTTTGCCAACAAAATGTAACTCTAGCTTGCCTGTGTAATCTGATATAGGGGAAAAACTATCTAGCTCCTCGATGAGTCCCTCTTCTAAAAACCAGCGGAAGCTTGCCCGCTGAATCTCGACGAGGTCTGGCAACATGTGTTGCACGGGTGCAGGAATGATCGTCTGATTCATAAGAAATTTTGTTTCCAGGCTGGGTACCAATACTCAAGGGCAAAATAGGGAATTTGGATGGGGACAGCCGCTGCCAAGTCCCTATCTTCCATTCCCCATTTTGGTTTATAAAAATTGTGCCAGGATTGATCCAAGGTAACGAGTGCTATCAATTTATCGGTTGGGCTGCCTCATCCTTCGGTTAGTCTTGGCGAGGAAATCATTGACAGTAAAAGGCTGGGTCACAGGACTCAAATTACCTCAAGGATGTCCGCGCATAATGGCAATCCACTATTGTAATTTATCTTTACTCCTTTGTCCAGGATTGCGCCAGTCCGGGCGAAGAATCGAGCGTTCGCTGAGGTAAGCCAAAAAGCGAGCGAGCGTTCTGCGTGGTTTGTCTTGCTAAATCTTCCAGGGAGACTCCCCGCAGGCGGGCTACTTGTTCGGCGACATAGCGGACATGGGCGGGTTCATTGCGTTTGCCGCGTTTGGGAACCGGGGAAAGAAAGGGACAATCGGTTTCAATTAAAAGGCGATCGCTCGGACAGAGCTGGCAAGATTCCTGAATCTGAGTCGCCTTTTTGAAGGTTACTGTACCGCTAAAACTAATATAGAACCCCAAATCTAAAAACCACTGCGTTTCTTGTGGTTCTCCTCCCCAGCAATGCATGACCCCTCGCACTTGTCCCATTTTAGCCCAAAAATCCCGAAGTTGATCGGCTAAAACTGCCGCTGCATCACGACAGTGGATAATTACGGGTTTATTGAGGGCTTGGGCAATTTCTAACTGAGCAAAAAGAGCTTGCTGCTGCTGCGAACGATTATCCGCTTTATAAAAATCTAGCCCAGTTTCGCCAATCGCGACAACCTTAGGATGAGATTGGGCAAGTTGGCGAATTTGACTAGCTGAGTTGGGGGTCCATTGATGGGCATCAAGCGGATGCAATCCTACGGCAAAATACAGCTCCTCAAAGCGATCGGCTAGAGCTGCAATCTGTGGATACTCTTCCGGCGTGACACAAGAATGAACCAGTTGAACAACCCCAGCTTCTTGCCAGCGATCGCGCAATGCCTCCAAGTCTGACTCAAAAGCAGAAAAATTGATGTGGACGTGGGTGTCAATTAACTGCACGATTGATTAGAGGAACTCCAAACTTCAGCTAGCGAATCACCAAAATCTTCTCAGGAGGCCTGAGAACCTACGGTTTCTACGTTTTTGAGCGCTTTGGCTAAACGAGCTTTCTTGCGCGCGCCGTTGTTGATATGAAACACTTTGCGCTTTACCGCTTTGTCAATTCGGCTATAAGCCTCAGACATCAAGCTTTGGACTTCTTGCTTGGCTTCTGGGGTTTGAGAAGCCGCATAACTGTCTAAAGCGGTAAAAAACTTTTTCATCAGCGTTCTGACGCTAGACTTATAAGCTTTATTGCGGAATCGATTTCGTTCGCTAACCTGAACGCGTTTGATTGCAGACTTAATATTAGGCACGGCTCAATTTGAAATAATGACTTTTAGGTTGATTATGATGCAAGGCATCAGATCGTTTAATATAACATTTGTTGATCTGCGATGAGATTAGTCTGAAACATTAAAATCCACGTTAAGCTAGAGAGGCGAGTACGGGTTAGCCTGCTAGCTGATTTAGCCTAGGGGATCTGAAGATCCGTCCGTCAACGGTTTATTCCTACGAAAGGCGATTGTTCTATCCATGCTGCGAATCATTACTCAGCGGGCTGATGCAGAAGCAGAACTGCGGCGCATCTGCGATCGCACCCAAGACGAGCAAGTCGTGCACAAGGAAGCGACCGTTCGAGAAGTGCTTCAGACGGTGAAACGACAAGGCGATCGTGCATTGCTGCATTACACAGCCGAATTTGACCAACAAACCCTCAAAGTTGAAGAACTGCGCGTCAGTGGTTCAGAACTTGATGCTGCCTATCAGCAGGTTAATAAAGAACTGCTGAACGCTATCCAACTCGCCTGTCGTCAAATTGAAGCCTTTCATCGCCAGCGCCTGCCTAAATCTTGGGTACAATTTGGCGAGGACGAGATCGTATTGGGCAAACGCTACACTCCAATCGATCGGGCAGGAATTTATGTTCCTGGTGGCAGAGCGGCCTATGCCAGTACCGTATTAATGAACGC